>Ga0160423_10002659_pt1 | contig 14890 bp, 12 predicted proteins | sample CRUFie14St8metaG_FD_108191 | JGI IMG/M metagenome (GOLD analysis project Ga0160423, IMG submission 108191) | Marine microbial communities from the Costa Rica Dome - CRUD Field 142mm St8 metaG | ecosystem: Environmental > Aquatic > Marine > Oceanic > Photic zone | place: Costa Rica: the Eastern...
GGCCACGGCGTCGTCGTCGATGGACTCGAAGAAGCCGATGCCGCCGGTGGGCTGCTTCATGCCGCCGCTGTATTTGGGGCTGACGAAGGCGGCGATTCGGCCGACGCCGCGGCCCCCGTCGTCCTGCACGATCCAGCGCCGGGCGACCCCACCCTTCTTGAACAGGCGGTTCTTGTCCTCGTCGAACACCTTGTCGATGTCCTGTTGGAGGTGCGGGATCCACACGGGATCGTCGGCATAGACGGTGCGGGGCACGGCGTGGAAGGCCGCGCGCGTTTTCGGGTCGTTGACTTCGATAAGTCTCATCACATCGGGAATCGCGGGGGCGCAAATGTGGTACTTTCGAGCAACTCTTGCGCGATCGCAGGGGTTGTGAAGAGGAAACCATGCAATTGAACCGCCTGATCCCCGCCGTCCTTGCCCTGTTCTGGATGGCTCCCCACGTTGCCACCGCCCAGCAGACGCAGGGCGCAGTGCACTCCGTTGAACTCCACGCCGGACCTGAATTCGACGCCTTCGTGGCGGAGGAGGGCTGGATTTTCGTGGCCGACATGACCAAGGGCGAGGGCTTTCCCGATCTCGCTGGCACGGCATCGGCCGATGGCACGGCCGAGTTGACCGCGGCGGATTTCGACCCGGAGACCTTCGATCCCCGCCAGTGGGCCATCGTCTTCAATGTCGATCCGGTGTTGCCGACCAACTTCCGCATCGGCGACAAGGGGGTCGTTCAATTCCACAGCGCCCAGCGCTGCCAGGACCTCTACGCCCGTCACCTTGCCCGCCAAGCCAAGGGCCAGCGCTGATTCCCCGACATGCTGAACCGCACCCTTCTTCTGTTCGCCGCCGTGGCGATGTCCTTGGCCGGCTGGTCACAGGAGGTGTCCATTTCCCAGGGCGGCACCTACACCGGCTGTGACTTCTTTTTCGTCGACAACGGCCTGACCGCGGGAGACGCCACCCCCAACGCCGACTTCACGATGACCTTCTGTCCGGACCTGCCGGCGGATCCGGTCATCAACTTCTACTTCAACCTCTGCGCCCTCGGCGCCGGGGACACCCTCTTCATGTGGCTCTCCGATGAGGCGGTGGGCGCGCCGGATGGCGTGTACACCGGGTTTGACCTGCAGGGCCAGGACATCTGGAGCCAAATGGACGATGTGGTGAATGCGTCCGGCTGCATCACCTGGCAGTTCACCTCCGACGCCACCGACAACTCCAACTGGACCGCGGAGGTCATTTGCGAGGAGCCTTGCCAACGGCCGGAAGCCAACGTGGTGACGACCATCGACGGCGCGGTGGAGACCGTGCCGCTGCAAATCTGCGTGGGCGAGGAAATCCAATTCGACGGAACCGGATCGACCGCGGCCGAGGACTTCCTCATCGCCAGCTGGGAATGGGATTTCGATGATGGCAATTCCAACACGTCCGGACCGGAGGTGACCCACAGCTACGACGAGCCCGGCGCCTACAACGTGCAGCTCTACCTGGTCGACAACAACGACTGCCCCAACGGCAACCTGGTCGACCACCTCATCCTCGTGTCGACGCCCACCAGTTTCGAGGGGACCACCCAGGAGCTGCAGATCTGCGCCGGAGAGGAGTATCCCGTGGTCGGTGTGGCCCAGGGCATCACCTACGACAGCACCCCGACGGTGGACTTCGGCGGCGGCCTCTTCATCCCGGACGACCAGACGCAGTGCTTCAGCTCGTCCATCGTCTACACGGCCTTCAACTCCGGCCAGGTGATCGAGTCTCCCGACGATTTCGAGAACTTCTTCATCAACTTCGAGCACAGCTTCATGGGGGACCTCACCATCACCTTCATCTGCCCGGATGGAAGTTCGATGGGCGTCCACCAGCAGGGGGGAGGCGGAACCTTCCTCGGCGTGCCGGTGGACAACGACGCCTTGCCGAATGATCCCGGTGTCGGCTACGATTACTTCTGGTCCCCCACCGCCACGAACGGAACCTGGGCTGACAACGCTGGAGGGACCTTGCCGTCCGGCACCTATGAGTCCGCTCAGCCCTGGACCCTGCTCGAGGGGTGCCCCATGAACGGCACCTGGACCGTGGAGGTGTGCGACAGCTGGGGGTCGGACAACGGCTTCATCTTCGACTGGTTCATCGACTTCGACCCCGCCCTGTACCCAGACCCGATCGTGTTCACGCCGCAGATTGGCGCAGACTGCGACAGCAGCTACTGGACCGGCCCGTTCATCGTGGACGATGGCGGGGACTGTGACAACATCAGCATCCTGCCGGAGAACCAAGGCATTTTCGAATACGTGTACACGGTCACCAATGACTTCGGATGCACATCGTCCGACACGATGGTCGTGACGGTGGAGCCGGCGCCGACGGTGGAGCTCTCTGCAGCGGACAGCTGGTGTGGTGTGCCGGTCGAGCTGACCGCCTCCACGGCCGATGTGTCGGGTAACCTCAACGTCGACTGGTCCTGGGAGACCACCGACGGAACGGTGAGTCCAATCAGCGGCAACAACAGCGGGGCGACCGCGACGATCGACGACCTGGACTCTCCCGTCAACGTGACGGTGACGATGAACATGACCGGCGGCAACATCGACGAGTGCCTCGCCAGTGCCACGGTGCCCGTGGGCATTTACCCTCCGCCCGCCCTCGGACCCGACCAGGATGTGTACGGCCTGTGCATCGGTGACGAGCACATCCTCGTGCCCGACCTCGGCGTCCAGGAATGGGACCTCGAATTCGAATGGAGTTCCACCGCCAACGGTGTGCTCGCCGAAACCGGCAGCGCCTTGACGGTCACCGCCACAGACGTCTACACCGTCGTGGTCAGCATGGCGCCCCCCTGCATCGGGGAAGACGCGATGAGCTTCGATGTCAACTTTGGTCCCTGCGCCATTGAAATGATCCCGAACGTCTTCACGCCCAACAACGACGGCGAAAACGACGCATTCGAGATCAAGGGCAACGCCATCAGCACCCTCGGTCCCACGCTCACGGTCTACAACCGGTGGGGGGAAATCCTCTACGTTCAGGCGGACTACGAGAACACCTGGGCACCCGATGAGACCGAGGCGGCCGACGGCACGTATTACGTCATGCTCGACATCAACTCCTACAGCCTGCCGCTGGAGGACATCGAGCACAACGGGGTCATCACCGAGAATGGCGAGGGGTTCCGCTATGTGGGGCCGTTGCAGATTCTCCGGGACCGCCAGTAATCCACCATGGCCCACCGCGACAGCATCGCGGAGTTGTCCGCCCTGACCGAGGCGCTCGTGACCGAGCACCGCGCTGAAGAGGCGCGGTATGCCGCCATCTTGGAGGGGCAACCTGTGGCCCGGCGCAAGGCGGAGGGGCTCACCTGGGCGCCCGTCAGCATTGTGCGCACGGCCTTCACCTTGGGGGGCAGGCCGACCGTGGAGGTCCAGGCCGAATCGGGGGAGCCCGGTGCGTTCCGCGCAGGGTCCGCCGTTCAGTTGTCTTCTTCGGATGCCAAGGGCGAGGCGGTCTCGCACCGGGGCATCGTGCGGTCCGCCCGCGGGCTGGAGGCCGAGGTCGTCCTCGATGGTGAAGAGCTGCCCGAGCAGGCCACACACCGCAGCTGGGTGCTGGATGCCCGGTTCGATGAGCGGAGCTTCAAGGAGATGGCGCGGGCGCTGTCCGACGTCCTCAATGCAGGCCGCGATGGCAAGCCCAGTCGCCTCGCATCCCTTCGCGAGGTCATCCTCGGATACGCCCGGCCGGAGCCCGTAGAGCCGGACCCCTTCGAGCACCCGGACCTCAACGCCTCCCAGAACCGGGCCGTGGCCCACGCGCTGACTGCGCCGGAGGTCACCACCCTCCACGGCCCGCCGGGGACCGGCAAGACCACGACGCTCGTGCAGCTCGTGAAAGCGCTGGTCCGCCGCGGGGAGAAGGTGCTGTGCGCCACCCCGTCCAATGCGGCGGCCGACCTGCTCGTGGAGCGGCTCGGCGCAATCGGGCTCAATGTGGTCCGCATCGGCCATCCCATGCGCGTCGACCCGGCGGTGGTGGACCGTGCCCTCGACCGGGTCGTGGCCGCCGATCCGGACCACAAGCAGGTCAAGGCGTTCCGGAAGCAGGCCGAAGAGGCCGCGCGGGAGGCCGAGAAGCAGTTCCGCACCTTGGGTGCCGACCAACGCGCCGCGCGCCGCGCAGCCTATGCCGAGGCCCGGGACCTGCGCAAGGAAGCGGACCGTCTGGAAGGGTTCCTCGCCGAGCGCGCCATGGACGCGGCCGAGGTGGTCTGTTGCACCCTCGTGGGGGCTGCGGACCGAGCCCTCGCCGGCCGCCGGTTCGGCACCGCCATCCTCGACGAGGCGGGCCAGGCCCTCGAGCCCGCCGCGTGGATCCCCATCCGCATCGCGGACCGGGTCGTGTTGGCCGGGGATGCCTTCCAATTGCCGCCCACGGTGAAGGACCCCGCGGCGCTCAATGCTGGCCTGGGCGTGAGCCTGCTCGAGAAGGCCATCGACCGCGACCGCAACGTCCACCTGCTCGATACGCAGTACCGCATGCACGCCGACATCATGGCGTTCCCCAACCGCACCTTCTACAGCGGCGACCTGACGGCCGCAGAGGCCGTGGCGGCGCGCACCTTGGCCGACTTGCCGCCATTGACCTTCATCGACACGGCCGGCCGCGGCTGGGACGAGGAGCGGTCCGCCCCCGAGGCGGACACCACCGGCCGCTCACACGCCAGCATCCGCAACCCCGAGGAGGCCACCTTCACGGTGGACCGCGTCCGGGAATTGATGGCAGCCCATCCCCAGGCCACGATCGGGGTCATCGCGCCCTACCGCGCCCAGGTCACCTTGCTCGAGGACTTGCTCCACAGCGAAGTGGTCGCCTCGGAAAGCCGGTTGACCATCCAGACCGTCGACGGGTTCCAGGGCCAGGAGCGGGACATCATGGTCATCGGGCTCACCCGGTCCAATGCCGAAGGCACGGTGGGCTTCCTCGCCGAACACCGCCGGATGAACGTGGCCATGACCCGCGCAAGGATGCACCTGCTCGTCATTGGCGACAGCGCCACCCTCGGGACGGACGATTTCTACGCCGGGTTCACCCAGCATTGTGAGAACACCGGGGCCTACCGTTCCTGTTGGGAGTGGGCTTAAGCCAACGGATTTGCCCGCCCTGCGGGAGGGGTCAGCCGACCTCGCCGGTCTCCGGGTCGACCCCGGCCGGGACGGCCTCTTCGGCCGCGGGCTGGGCGATGGACGGGTGGTCGGCCGGCACCGCACCGTAGCCGTCGGCTGCGGTCATGTTGGTCGAGCCCTCCTCGCTCTGGGGGTAGATCTCGCTGATCTTGGTGTAGTTGATCGCCGGGATGACGAAGCCGATGCCGGAGCCCTTGAGGAACTCGCGGGTCTTGTCGAAGGCGTCCTTCACGTCGTCCGCACTGAACAGGAAGAACTGGTTGGACTCCTTCTCCTTTCCGCTGCGCTCGTCGAAGCTGGTGAGGGCCACCTTGATGCGGAACCACTTGTCACCGGTATCCCAGCGGACGACCTCGGCGTAGTTGCTCTTGGTGATGGACTGGACCTCGAACGGTCCGGTGCAGACGTCGGTCACGATGCCGACGAGCCGGGCCTCGGCCTCGGTGTAGGTGTAAGCGTCCAGCAGGAGCTGGTCGGTCGTCTTTTCTTCGACGCCGTCGGCCCCATGGCGGGTGTATTTGACGACGCAGGTGAACCAGTTTCGGGTCATGGTTTCAGGGAGGTTTCAATGCAATCCAGCACCTCCTGGGCGACGCGCAATGCGGCGATCCCATCTTCGAGGGGGACCAGGCAGGGCGCGGCGCCGGTGCAGGCGGCGTGGAAATGGGTGAGTTCGTCGGCGATGGCGTTGGCCTCGCCGATGTCGGGTTGGTCGATGTGGAGCCGGCGCGCCTGGCGGCCTGGCACGTCGAGGTAGAGTCCGTAGGGGTCGCGCTCCTCGCCGTCGGCGACATCTTCGAGCCGCACCACCTGGGCGGATCGGTTCAGGAGGTCGACGGAGAGGTAGGCGTCGGGTTGGAACAGGCGCACCTTCCGCATGGGGGAGAGGCTGACGCGGCTGGCCGTGAGGTTGGCCACCGCCCCGGAGCTGAACTCGATGCGGGCGTTGGCGATGTCCACGCTGTCCCCGGCGATGGCGACCCCGTTGGCCGCGACCCGCACCACGTCGCCTTCGAGGGCGTGCAGTGCGAGGTCGATGTTGTGGATCATGAGGTCGAGGACGACCGGGACGTCCAGCCCCCTCGGGTTGAAGGGGGCGAGGCGGTGGGCCTCGATGAAGCGGGGGCGGTCCAGCTGGTGCTGGGTGGCCTGGAAGGCGGGGTTGAACCGCTCCACATGGCCCACCTGAACGACTTTGCCGGCGCGGTCGCGCGCGGCGATGAGCCGCTCGGCCTCGGCCAACGTCGTGGTGACCGGCTTCTCGATGAAGACGTGGCACCCGGCCGCCAGGGCCGCCTCCGCGACGGCGGCGTGGTGACGGGTCGGGGTCACGATGGCCACGGCGTCCACCGCCGCGAAGAGGGCATCCGCAGAGTCAAGCACTGCGGGCGCTTCAGTCCAGCCTTCCTCCTTGGCCATGGTGGCGACGGCCTCCCGCGCAGCGGGATCGGGATCGAAGAACCCCACCGTCTGCCACTTCGCCCCGAGGGACTGAAGGCAGCGCAAGTGGATCCGGCCGAGGTGGCCGGCGCCGAGAACGCCGATGCGAAGGGGAGCGGACATGGACGGACGAAAGTACCCGGAGAGGGCACCCCGGAGCGAATGTTGGCAAGCCTTGATTTCCACACCGAATCCCGGCCCGCCACTCGGCTATTTTCGAGGGTCCATGACCGCCACCGCCGCCAACCTCGACGACACCTACCGCCACAAGGGACTGCGCCGCGCGCTTCTGCAGAAGTTGCGCGAGATGGGCATCGCAGACGAACGGGTCCTGGACGCCATGGACCGCGTCCCGCGGCACCATTTCATGGATGATGCCTTCGTGCATTTCGCCTACGACAACAAAGCCTTCCGAATCGGGGCCGGCCAGACCATCAGCCACCCCTACACGGTGGCGCGTCAGACCGAATTGCTCCAGTTGCCCGCCGGGGCCAAGGTGCTCGAGATCGGCACGGGCAGCGGATACCAGTGCGCCGTGCTGTCGGCCATGGGGTACAAGGTGCACAGCATCGAGCGGCAGAAGGAGCTCTACGACCGGACCACGCCCTTCCTGAAGAAGCTTGGCTACCGCGCCAGCTGCTATTACGGGGATGGGTACAAGGGCAAGCCGGCCTTTGCTCCATTCGACGGCATTCTGGTCACGTGCGGGGCACCCTTTGTGCCGGAAGCCCTGCTGGGTCAGTTGGCCGTCGGAGGCCGGCTCATCATTCCGCTCGATGATTCCGGCGCCGGCGAGGGCAAGCAGATCATGACCGAAATGCGCCGGGTGGACGATTCCACCTTCACGCGGCAGACCCACGGGACCTTCGCCTTCGTGCCGATGCTCACCGCCCGGTCCGGGGCGGCAGGCTGACGGTCACCCGTTCACTCGCAGGCGGCGCCGAAGTTGGACAGGATGTTCAGCACGTCGCTGACGCCCGTGACCCCGTCTCCATCCACATCGCCCGGGCACACCGCCAGGGTGGACACGCATTGTTGCAACCCGGAATCCCAGACCGTGCCCGTGCCACAGGCATCGGCGTCACAACAGGGTTCGGCAGGGCAGTTGGATGGCGCGCTGGCCAAGGGGCCGCATTCGACGCCGAATTGACCGAGCACGTCGAGGACGTCTGTCACGTTGACCGAGCCGTCGAAGTCGACGTCGCCCGGACAGGACAGCAGGAGGGACCGGCAGAGCCCGGCGTTGTCATCCCACCAGGTGCCTGCGCCGCAGACGCCCGCTCCGCAGTTCTCCTCGTCGTCGCAGACGCCGTTGCCGTTGGTGTCGGCGGTGCAATCGCCGCCGCACACGCCGAGGGCGTCGTCATACAGGCAGGTCCCGTCGTTGACCGTGGCGTCCGGGTTGTAGTTGCAGGCGGCGGCATCGGTGCAGCCCGGCACATCCGTGTCGAGCGGGCAGAGGCCGGGGAACTGCAGGTCCACGACGTAGTCGACGATGCCCGAGCTCGTCCATCCATTGATGATCTGCACGGACCAGCTGCCCGATCCGCTCAAGGGGACCAGCGACAAGCTGACGTTGGCGGTGTAGGTGCCCGGGGTGGTCACATTCCAACCGCCTGGCCACCCGCCGGCGGAGGGGTATCCGGGGTCCACATTGTATCCGCCAATCTGCAGGCAGTCGCCGCTCGGGGAGCACAGGACCAGCGCCATGTCCCCGGGCCACGAGCTGCCGCTTTGGGCGTTGTCGAAGTCGAGGGTGATGTCGAGGGCCTGCGGAACGCCGTTGGCGTCGAAGTTGGTCGTCTGGGCACCGGTTCCGGCAAGGGTCGCCGTGAGGCCGTTGAGTTCGAGGCCGCCGATCACGCCGCCGTCCGGGCTGCATTCGGCGCAATCGCCGGCGTAGATGCAGCCCTCCGTGTTGGTGTCGCCCGGCGTGTAGTTGCAGGCCGTGGCGTCGCCGCATTGGAGGTCGGTCGAATCGATGACCTGGTCCCCGCAGGAGCCGATGCAGCTCGCCGAATTGAAGGTGGGGATGAGTGCATTGTCCTCCACGAGGGGGTGGAAGGTCAGGGTCTTGCTGCCTCCGGCAATCGCGTGGCAATAGCTCATGATCGTGCCGAGCTGGCCGGTGGGGTTGTCGGTGTAACCCGTGCAGTCGCCTTCGTAACTGCCACAGTTGTCGATGGGGCCACCCGGCCACCCGCACCAGTGGGTGTGGTTGGAGCCGCAGTTGTGCCCGATCTCGTGGGCGACCACATCGAGGTTCCAGGCGTAGGTGTTGATGTTGTAGGTCGTGGTGGAGGAGAGGTTGCCGCTGAGGCCGGCGTTGTAGCTGTTGCAGAGGCCGTTGAGGTAGGCGATGCCCCCCGTTCCGATGTTGGTCCGGATGGTCAGGTAATGCTTCAGGTCCAACGGGATGGCCGTGAAATTCGGATTGGAGTTCCACTCCGAATTGAAGGCGCTCAGCAGTCCTCCGCCGTCATTGACCACGGAGATGTAGGGGTCCGGGGACATCCAGACGTGGAGGAACCGGACCTGGAGGGTCACGAGGTCGTTTAGCTCATTGCGGTAGATCTGGTCCACCGAGGCGATGATGGCGAGCGCCCAGTCCACCGCGTCGTCGAGGTCGGAGCCGAGGGATTGGTAGGTGAACTGGTCCACTTCCAAACCCACCTCGACACATTCCAGGAGCGAGGAGGAGCGCATCGAGTGGCCACGGTGTCCGCCACGGTGGCCGTGCTGGTGGGGGAGTTCGGCCTGTTCTTCCACACCGCAGGTGAAGGTGCGCGTGTCCGTGGAGGCGTCCACGGGAAACAGGGCGTGCAGGTCGTCCTGGCGGCGGTTGATTTCCCACCGGCGGCCGTCGCGCTGGAGCGAGGCGACGACGTGGTCGTGAAACAGGATGAGGGTGCCGGAGATCTCGCCCTCCACCTCGTAGGTGACGATGCGGGGCGCGATGTCCACATACCGGAAGCCATCGGGGCCGGTCGCCGCCACGGCGAAGGCCTCGCTGCGCACGTCGAAGCGGCTGAGCTTGACGGTCACGTCCCGGTCGGGGAAGGGAAGGACCATGGACGTCCGCTCGGGCTTGGCCTCCCGCAGTGCGTCAAACCGCTCGGCCTCGAGCCGGATGCCCACGGCATCCTCAGCCTTGACCGTCGGAAGGAGGTGCTGTTCCAAGGGCGTCACCTCCCAGAACGGAAGGCGGTCCGATGGGGATTGGGCGCCCACAACCGCGGGCAAAAGCAGAAGAGCGAGGGGGAGAAGGAAGAATCGGTTCACGGGCTGGCGATGTTCCCTCAATCTACATCGCTTGTCCGCCGGATTGACCGACGATGACAAATGTCACAGGATGCCCTCGAGGTTGCCGCGGCCTTCGCGGACGACCTCCGGCTCTCCCCCCGTGCAGTCGATGACCGTCGAGGCTTCGAGGTGGCCCAGGCCGCCGGCCACCACAGCGTCCACCTGATTCTCGTACTTCTCGTGGACGAGTCCGGGGTCGGTCATGTATTCGATGGCCTCGTCATCGTGGTGGACGGAGCTCACGACGAGGGGCAGGCCGAGAACCTCGATGAGGGCGGTGGGAATGGCGTGGTCCGGGATGCGGATGCCGACCTCCTTCTTCGACTTGCGGAAGAGCCGCGGCACCTTGACCCCCGCGTTGAGGATGAAGGTGAATGGGCCCGGCAACGCCCGCTTCATCAGTTTGAAGACCGGCTGGGGCAGGGGGGCGACATATTGGCTCACCTGGCTCAGGTCCTTGCAGATGAGGGAGAAATTGGCCTCGGACGGGCTCAGGTCCCGCAGTCGCGCCATCTTCTCGAGGCCCTTGGTCGATCCGAGGGCGCAGGCAAACGAGTACACCGAATCGGTGGGGATGATGAGGACGCCGTCCCGGCGCAGAAGCTCAGCCGCCTGCTCCACTTTGCGGAGCTCGGGGGTCTGTTGGTGAATCTCGATGTGCATGAGAGAGAAGATCGGGAATTCCGACCGGGAAATCAACCCGCACAGCGTACACAGGTCAACGCACCGGGCATGAGCAGAAGGCGGCCTGTGGGAATGGGTTCTCCGCACCGCGTACACAAGCCGAAGCGGTCGTCGTCGAGGCGGTGGAGCGCCCGGTCCAGGCCCTGTCGTTGCTTCTCGGCCTGGCGCAGGGCGGCCTCGTTGACGGACTTGTTGTTGATGGCGTCCATCCGGCTGACCCGGCCGATGGCCTCGCTCGGGGGAATGGGCTTGGTCAGTTCGCGGTATTCCTCAATCCGCTCATCCAGGTCCCGCGCCTTGCGCTCGATGGCCACCCGGATCTTTTCCTTCTCTGCAGGCGATAGCATGCTCCAATTAAACGCATCTTGGCGGCAATCGTCTTCATCCCATGCGCATTCCCCTGCTTTTCTTCCTGTTCATGCTGCCGATCGGCCTGTGGGCACAACCCGAACTCGAGGCTTGGCTCCTCAACACCGATGGGGCCACCGGCCAATACTGGAACGGCAACACCCTCGTCCCGATGCAGGACGAGTGCGACGTCCAGCTCGTTCAGTACAGCGCCGGCAACGTCTACGTCCACGCCACCGGCATCCCGCGGTACGCGACGGCGCCCTTCCCGGACGGCAACCCTTCGCAGGCCACCGACCAGGACTACCTCTTCCAGATTCCCCGGAATCCTCAGGAAGGGCCGACGGGCGGCACGGCGACCGGACTCGGTCACACCGGCGTCCTCATCAACGGGGTGGTCATCTTCAATGCGCAGGATGCGTTCAGCTTCAACAACCAGGGCTTCTGGCATCAGAACGGGGGTTTCTTCGAGAATGACGGATTCGACTGCGCCAAGGGCCATCCGGCCATGGGCCGGTACCACCACCACCAGGTGCCGACCCGCTTCGACGACAGCTTCGCACCCACCAGCGATGTCTGCGGTGACTTTCCCAGCGAGGCGCTCTTCACGGTCGATCCGTCGGCGCACAGCCCGCTGATCGGCTATGCGTTTGATGGCTATCCCATCTACGGGCCCTACGGATTTGCCGAGGCGGACGGTTCAGGGGGTGTCGTGCGCATCGAAACCAGCTGGCAGTTGCGCGACATCACGGTGCGCCACACGCTGCCGGACGGCACGGAGCTCGCGCCCAACCAATACGGTCCGGACGTCGGGGAGCTCGTGACGCCGGCCATTCCTCCGGGTGCGGCCCCGGTGGCCGCCGTGCTCGGGGCCTACATCGAGGACCACGAATATGTGGAGGGCTCCGGCCACTTGGACGAATTCAACGGCCGTTTCGCGGTCACCCCGGAATACCCGGAGGGGACCTACGCGTACTACGCGACGGTGGACGCCGACCACAACGGGCAGTATCCCTACTTCTATCCGGCCTACCGCGGCGTGGTGGAAACCGACAACTTCGGCGGCGGCGGCCCCGGCCCGGGTGGGGGTGGCGGAACCAATGTGACCATCGATGAGGAGGTCGAGACCTGGACGGGCGGGGTGTCGGACATCCCGGCCCTGCGGGACGCCCCCTTCTTCGCCTACCCGAATCCGGTGTCACGGGCGGACCTGCTCCGCTTCTCCGGACGCGTGCCCGACCGCTTGATCGTCCGCGATGGGGCGGGCCGCATCGTCGCCGAATGGACCGCGTCGGACATCGCGGGCGGCATGGCCATCGAGGGGCTCTCCCCGGGCGTCCACACGTGTTCAGACGCTTCAGGCGGCGCGCGCACTTTGCTCATCATCCATCCCTGATCCCGGGCCTCATCCCACATTCCCGCATGAACCACCTCGTTCCCCTCGCCTTGGCCTTCTGTCTGCTGTCTCCGGCCCATGGACAGTGGATCCTGGATGGAGACTGGAGCGGCGATGGTCGCAAGGTGGAGGCCTCGGACCGGTGGGAAGTCCCCGTATCCATCTCGCTGGCGGCGGGTGAAGTCGTGCTCTTGAACGCGGCCTACGATGCCGATGGGCAGGTGGTGCCACGGTGGCGGGGATTCACGTCCTGGGGCAGCCAGGCGTGGGAAGGGGAGGGCGAAGTCGGCGAACGGCCGGTGGATGCCGTACATGGCACCGCGGAGGCCCGGTGGTTCATGCTGAGCGAAATGCCGGCTGCGGTGGGAGACACCCTCGGCAGCCTGATGCGGATTCGGGCCTTTGATGGGTCGGCCCCGGTGGGAGAATGGGGAGCGGAAGGCGTGGTCGACCTGACCTTCGTGGGGCCCCTCAACGAGGGGGGCAGCCTCGACGCGAGGACCGACTATGCCGGGGGGCCAGAAGACCTGTGGAACTGGTTGCTGGTGTCGGGCGCTGCATTCGACAGCTGCTGTGCCCATCAGGAATGGCCCGCGTTGTCCATCCTCAGTGCTGAGGACGGCAGCTACCACCCCGACTTCGGCCAAGAGGGGCGCATCGTGCTCGATCCCGATGGCTGGCAGGTCGAGGACAGCGTTCGCCATGAATTCAGCGGCCGGTTCTCGCAGGCGCTGTTCGTGCCCTGGAACCCCTACGAGTCCGACCCGAATGACCTCGACAACATCCGCATTCTGGCCGGCGGAACCTATGCCTTGGCCGGTGCCTTCCGGCCCTTCCTGGCGATGTTCCGTTGGGACGGAACCCTCGAGCCCGACTTCGGCGAGGGCGGCATCATGACCTGGCTGGAGGACGCCAACCTGAATCACGGGGTGCGCGACCTGCGTCACCGCTGGGAGTGGCTCGGGCCCGATGCGGGCGTGCACGTTCTCCTCGGGACGCCGGAGGGCGAAGCCACGTTGGCCGCGGGCACCCTGTCGGCCGGGTGGGTGCCGCTTTGGCCAGAGCCGTCCCCCGGATCGCCGACCACCTCCATCAATCCGGGCCTCATGACAAGCGATCCGGTGCGCTCCGTGGCGCTGGCCGCAGGGTTCGGCTGGAAGATCGAAGACGAAACGGTGGTGGTGGGGACGCGGGACATCGAGCCCGGTTGGGACGGCGAGGCCCATCCCGTCTGGTGGACGGGACCCAACACGTCCTTCGGCGGGGTCAACGCATACTGGACGGAGGACGTGGAGTTTCCAAGCCAACGCGTAGGCGCGGCCGTCAGCGTGGGCACCCGGTTGTACATCGCAGGCACCCTGCCCGGTGACAGCCCGGCCACGGGGTCCTGGATCCTCTCCCGCTGGACCGAGGATGTGTCGGATGTGCCCAGCCTCCAGGCCGAGTCGACTAGGCCCTTTCCTTTTCCCACCTCGGGGGTCGTCGAATGGCCGTGCGCCCCGGGGACCATCCAGTGCCGGGACGACCGCGGCAGGCTGTTGGGCGAGTGGCGGCACACAGGGGGGCGTTTCCGGTTGGACCTTCCGAGGGGTGCGGCGTGGCTCGGGTCCGAGGCGCTCGGGTGGCATCGGGTCCAACGGCTGAATTGACCCGAACCGAACCGGGATTCAACGTGGACAAACCGGAGCGGATTCCTGCGGCCGCAGCGTGGGGTGGGGGCTAAGTTTGCCCCACGATTCTCGACCCCATGAAGTTCTTCATCGACACCGCCAACCTCGACCAAATCCGCGAAGCCGCCGCCCTCGGCGTGCTCGACGGCGTGACCACCAACCCCAGCCTGATGGCCAAGGAGGGCATCTCCGGCGATGCGGCCGTCCGCCAGCACTACGTCGACATCTGCAACACCGTTGACGGCGACGTCAGCGCCGAGGTGATCAGCACCCAGTTCGAGGACATGGTCCGCGAAGGCGAGGAGCTGGCCGCCCTGCACGACAACATCGTGGTCAAGGTCCCGATGATCGAGGACGGTGTCAAGGCCCTCCGCTACTTCTCCGACAAAGGCATTCGCACCAACTGCACCCTCGTCTTCTCCGCCGGACAGGCCCTGCTCGCCGCCAAGGCCGGCGCAGACTACGTGAGCCCGTTCATCGGCCGCCTCGACGACATCTCTACCGATGGCCTGCAGCTGATTTCCCAGATCCGCGGCATCTACGACAACTACATGTTCAAGACGGAGATCCTCGCAGCCTCCGTCCGCCACACCATGCACGTCATCGAGTGCGCCCAGATCGGCGCCGACGTGATGACCGGTCCGCTCTCGGCCATCAAGGGTCTGCTCAAGCACCCGCTCACCGACAGCGGCCTCGAGAAGTTCCTCGCGGACCACGCCAAGGCCGCCGGCGCCGTCCCGGCCTGAATCCACAACCGACATCCACACAATCGGTCGAAGGCCGGGCAACGCAAGCCCGGCCTTCGTCGTTTCTTTGTGCCATGCGCCTTGTTCTCGGATTCCTGTACGCGTTGTTGAGCTTCGGAATCCTCCATGCCC
>Ga0160423_10002660_pt1 | contig 14886 bp, 16 predicted proteins | sample CRUFie14St8metaG_FD_108191 | JGI IMG/M metagenome (GOLD analysis project Ga0160423, IMG submission 108191) | Marine microbial communities from the Costa Rica Dome - CRUD Field 142mm St8 metaG | ecosystem: Environmental > Aquatic > Marine > Oceanic > Photic zone | place: Costa Rica: the Eastern...
GGTGTTGCTTCACGTTCCACAAACCATCTATCCCACGCAACGACCTCTTCCTCTGTCCAATGTTGAAGTGGACCTTCTTGACTGATGGTCTCGACGCTTTCAGGCCCAATGTTTCGACTTTGTTTGATACCAGGTGCGCCGAGAACGAGGGCTCGGGAAAGAATCCCCTGCGCAATTGCAAGACTGTTTTTGTCTGTAAGACTCCAATATGCTTGGAATCCTGGATGGGTGTGTACCCATACTCGAAATGGAGCCATCATCCCTACTGGTGGACGAAGTGGTACACGTCCAGGTGAGCCCCAGTCGATTTGGATTTCACCGTTTGCATCGATGAGAACAGATGTCTCCAAACCAGCGATGAAAGAGAGGTTGTACACCAAATCCCATCGTCCATGCTGAGCGGCTCTACGTTGAACAGTTTGAACCTCTTCGGATTCAACCGCTCGTGCTTCCGCTTGAAAGCAAGCATCATTCCACTGCTCGTAGGTGATATCAATCGATTCAATATCCATAACGGGAATCATGCTTTCACCTCCGGAAACTTGAGCTCTCCAAACATGATGCTCGACATTCGTTCTCGGAGCGATGGTTGATTTCGCAATTGTCCAATCAACCATGTTGCAGCTGCAGCGGCGGCATTGACATAGCCGAATTGTATGTTACCTGCATCGATTGCACCTTCGATTTGGCAACTCGCAGGCTCATGGTCAGGTGTCATCATGGCGACAAGCGCAGGGTCTGATTCGTTCGTGAAATACACGTGTCCATCGCCTGTTGATCGCAAGTCAATCCAAGGAACGTTGGTTGCATGAACAAGTCTTCGCGGATGTGGCCTATCGACACCAATAATGATAAAATCATAGCCATCTAATTGTTCTTCAACCCTTAAGTTAACTGGATTTGACTTTACATTAACAAATTTAAATCCATTCAATCGATATGACAAAACATCTGTTTTTCTTTTTCCAACATCTTTGTGGCTAAATCTTTGATGTCCTAAATTCGATTCCTCAACAATATCTCCATCCATAATTTCAATTGTACAGTTTTTTTCTATTTTGTTTAATGCAGGAATAATTAATTCAGCAACCATGCCACCAATTCCACCTGCGCCTATAATCAATATCCGTGGCGTACGCTTCGCTGTCATGTCAAGTAAAGAAACACGACAGTATATCAACTCAAATTTGAACGAGTGGGAGCTTTTTGACCGGAGGTGCAATTCCTAAATCCTCAGGGAAATACAATTCTGCTTCAGGAATCGGAATCGGCACAATTTCACGACCGATGAGTGCAACACGACTTGGACGACTTTCCGAGAGGACCTCTCGTTTGACCTGAGGAGCAAGTTCGTTTGAGAATGAAAGGATGTCATCATGACTTGGCATGTTTTCCATGGAAAGATTCTCTCGGCTATGGCCAACATAGACGTATCCCTTTGCTTCAATAAAATCAGGATCCGCACGGTTATCCAGATCTGCGAATTCCTTGATGTGCGTTGATGACATGTTGACGCCTTTCATCAAAGTATGACGGCAAACAATTCTCGTGTCGAGACTTGGAAGCAAGTCGATGGTTTTCTCAAATTGGTCCCAGGCGCCACTGTTCCATTTCGGTCGACAGACATCATCGAATACTTCCTTGTTTGGAGCATCTACAGAGACGTAGAGTTGTGTAGGAAGCGTATCGAGATTCTCGAGGACTTTTGGCAATGTTCCATTGGTAACGAGCATCGTTGTCATACCATGCTTGTGACACAAGTCCATGTATTCACCAAGACGCGTGTAGAGTGTTGGTTCACCATTCAGTGAGATAGCAACGTGTTTTGGGTCTTGAGCTTCGAGAAACTTTTCTCTTGGAACCTTATCGTTTCCACCGAATCCAGAGAGCAGTCGACGCTGTGCACGTACACTCTCATAGAGAAGTTCGAGAGGGTCTTGATCGGTCAACTCAAGTGTATCCATATGCGGTTCTCGCCAACAATAGGTGCATGCGAGATTGCATTGATCAACAACAGGCGACATTTGCATACACGTGTGACTCTTGACGCCGTAGAATGTACCCTTGTAGCAGGCGCGATCCCGCAGAAGGGATTCTTTAGTCCAATGGCAGGTTTTGACACCACCATGTTCACCTACAATGTGATATCGTTGCTTTTGCAGTTTCGCTTTGAGTGTCGGGTCCATACCCATGGTGATTCCTCCTGTAGCCAGATTCCACTGTTGATGAACGGTCGGGAGTGGCTCGGATGATAAGGCCTCTGGATTTTTATTCTTGAAGAGAACGGTCATAAGTGGTGTTTTAAGTAACATTTAATGTAATAACTACACCTATGTGTTGGCAAGTTTACCACGCCTTTGAATAGGTGGAGCACCAAAATAAGAGTGAGGATAACAATGGATAAAGAACTCCAAACATATACCGACCAAATTATGGATCAGCAACACTATCGTTCGGGAATCTTCTCGAACGTTTTGTCGCCAATTCTGAATGCTATGGCAGCGTTTCGTTTCTCTGCAAACGAACGTGGAGCACCACAATCAAGGAGGGAATTTTGAATGGATCGTGAACTCGAAATGTTCGTTGACCAAGCTCTCGAGGGACAGGTCTATCGAAACGGTATTTCCTTCATGCCATCCTTCGTTCGAAAGATAGCATCCGTGTTTCGTCGATCTTGATTCGAAGGCAACGCCTTTGAAGCATGAGTCGCACGTCCAAGCATGGCTAAGTGGGCGCCACATTTGATCGGATTGCTCACGCCTGTCTCTGCAGCAGTTACCTTACTCATCGGTGGCTGGTGGATGTTGACGCCGATCATCCTGCTCCTTGGCATTTACCCGTTCCTAGATGCATTCGTAGGCTCTTCAACCGTTCATGATATAGAGGAAGAAGGCAAAGGACACAATGTCATCGTTCATCTTCATGGCCTTCTTGTTCCAGTCGTTGTAATTTGCCTACTGTATCGAGTTTGGGATGGTCTTGGTTCCATTTCCATCATCGTACCAGCGTTGTCAGCTGGCCTTGCAACTGGTGCGGCGGGTGTTGTCGCTGCGCACGAACTTGGTCATCGAAAACCTCGTTCAACCAGTTGGTGGCTTGGACGGCTTGATCTCTTGTGCGTTCTCTATCTTCATTTCACAGTTGAACACAACCATACACATCACAAACACTGGGCACGCAAAGTCGATCCCACCAGTTCGCCTTGGGGACGAAGTGTCTATGGCCACCTTGTCCGAACTGTTCCCAGACAACTCCGTAATGCATACAGAATCCGGAAAAAAGATACGACCATTTCTGTCATCATTGAACTTACATTGCTTGCATCTCTTGCTTTCGGGGGCCTATCATTGCTCGCTGCATTCGTCGGACAGGCCATCGTGGCCATCTATCTCCTTGAATTTGTGAACTTCATTCAACACCACGGACTTGAACGAGGTGAAGACGAGCGTCCGCATGCAGGACATGCCTGGGAAAGTCGAACACGATGGTCACGATACACGCTGATGAATCTTCCACTCCATGCGGCGCATCATCTTCGCTCTAGTACCCCATACGAACGACTACGTCCCTATGATGAATCACCTCAACTTCCAGGTGGATATTACCAGATGTTCTGGATTGCGCTTATTCCACCGTTGTTCAATCGGCTCATGCAGAAATCAATGAATCACTCTGGTGGCGTTGGTGGAGCATAGCCTCCATCAACCGCTTCTTGAACAATGGCTAAATCGGATTCGACCATCATTTGAACGAGTTGTTCAAAGGTAGTCTTAGTTTCCCAGCCTAGTTTTTCCTTTGCATAAGCCGGATCTCCTATGAGAAGATCGACTTCAGCTGGGCGGAAGAATTTGGGATTGGTTCGGACTCGAACAATACCATCTTGATCGGTTGCGATTGTATCAACGCCTTCGCCAGACCACGTCAGTTCAAGACCAATGTGAGAAAAGGCGAGACTGATCATATCGCGAATGCTGTGCGTTCGACCTGTTGCAATGACGTAATCATCAGGCTCATCTTGTTGTAGCATCTTCCACTGCATCTCGACGTAATCGCCTGCAAATCCCCAGTCACGCTTGGCATCGACGTTGCCGATGTGGAGGCATTCATCGAAGCCATGGTTGATTCGAGCGGCCATCATGGTCACCTTTCGTGTGACGAACTCTAGGCCCCGTCGTGGGCTTTCGTGATTGAAGAGGATTCCAGTGCACGCAAACATGTTGTACGATTCACGGTAGTTTCGGGTGATTTCGAACGCCATAACTTTTGCACAACCATATGGCGAGCGTGGGTGGAACGGTGTTTGTTCCGATTGTGGAACTTCACGTACCTTCCCGTATTGCTCGCTTGATCCTGCTTGGTAGAAGCGACAGTCTGGAGCATGCTTTCGAACAGCTTCAAGGCATCGTAGTGCGCCAAGGCCAGTGATGTCGGCGGTCATCATGGGTGAGCGCCATGACTCAGGGACAAAGGACATCGCTCCGAGATTGTAGAATTCATCTGGCTTGACTTGATGAACAGCATTGTCAATGGAATTTTGATCCGCTAAATCACCGTTGAGAAGGTGGAAGTTATCGTTGCTCATCAAGTGATTAATGAGGTTGCGACCGAGGCTTGGCTGCGATACACGACGGACCAATCCATAGACTGTGTATCCCTTTTCTAAGAGCAATTCAGCCAGGTAGGAACCATCTTGTCCAGTGATGCCGGTGATGAGTGCAGTCTTCCCGCTCATAGCGATTCCTGATGCTTGCCTTTTTTGAAAGCGTCGCATTAAATGTTGAGTCATTCGATACAAACCATTGTAAAGAAATAACTTCGCGATTCTAACTGCATGCAGAGATGCCGGAGTTCATGAAATGTTAGAAGTCAACGACCTTACCAAGAGTTTTGGTTCTCTGGACGTTTTGAAAGGCGTCAATATGCAAGTTGATAGGGGCGAGATGGTCGCACTCATGGGTCCATCTGGTTCTGGAAAATCAACGCTTCTCAACATCATTGGTGGTTTGCTTGCAGGCGATGGAGGGAGCATCACGCTCGATAAGCGGACCTATGGGCAAAAAGGACCCTCCAGCGTTGTTGACGTTCGTCGAAACAAGGTTGGCTGGATTTTTCAGGATTTTCACCTCCTTGACAATCTTTCAGCTCTTGACAATGTTGCAATAGCACTTGAATTGTCTGGAATGCCTTCGGATGAAGCAGTCTCTGCCGCGGAGATTGCTTTGACGAAAGTTGGTCTTGGCGATCGTCTCAATTTCATTCCAGACCAACTTTCTGGAGGGCAACAACAACGTGTTGCCATCGCTCGAGCAATCGCAGGAAATCGACCTGTCCTACTTGCTGATGAACCGACAGGAAATCTCGACATTGCAAGCGGGAAAGAAGTCATGAAATTGTTCAAAGAATTGTGTCATGATGAACAAAATCCAATTTCAATCCTCATGGTTACACACGATCCAGATCTTGCATCCAATGCTGACAGGATGCTTCTCCTTAATGATGGGAAAACGGAAGCATCGGACATTCGTTCTGCTTGGGGTCTTGATGAGGAAGGTGAAGAAGAATGAGCGACGATATTTCCGATTTGAAAGACAGCGATTTTGGTCAAAATCGTTCTCGAATTCGACGATATCAACATTCCTTGATGGAATTGCCGAGCAGATTACGACTTGCTGGGCAGAGTGCCTGGCGAGGTAAAGAGCGCGGTATGGCCGTTATTGCAGGTGTTTTTCTCGCCTCTCTCGTTATTACAACCGTTCTTGCTTATGGCGTTGGCCTGTCCCAACTATTCTTTGATGAATCTCTCGACTCTGAACCGTTTGACGCAAAAATCGAATACGCTCGAACACCTGTCGAAAACGGTACGGGATGGTCAAACAATACGACGACGATGACCCAAGTTTGTGACGAATTATTAGAGGAATTTTCTGAATTCAATGACTGTACAATGGTCTTGGGAAGACAAGGAATCCATAGCGGTGGCTTCTTTAATTTGGATTTCGTCGTCGCCCAACCACTCGAAATGAGGATGATTTCAGACAACGAAAATCCGCTGTGGGATACGATGAATTTTGATTATCCTGAGGCGCTTGAAGCAGGCCCACCGATTTCCGATAAGCGAGCAATTCGATTCCTGGGCCCCGAAGCATTCGACGGTGAACTCGCAGATCGTCTGAGTGAGAATATCATCTCTGGATTAGGTGAATGGCCAACTCCGAGTAACATGACTGCAAATCGCGGTGTTATCCTCCCATCCACGATTGCGAGCGAAGCGCAAGCGAAACCGGGTGATGTTCTTGATGAACTGACGTTTGCTTATGTCGTCGATGAATCTACGTTGCTTGAAGCAGCCATTGATGATGACAATTGCGATGGTGAAATAACGCCTGAAAACAACGAGATGATTTACTGTCGAATGTGGATGACGGTTGAGAATTTGACCGTCATGGGTATCTATGAGCCGTGGGATTTTGGTAACCCGACACTCCCATTCAACCCGATCTTTTCAACTTGGAAAGTGCTTGAAGAAGAACAACGCCAAGTACTGATGAACAACGATCACATGTACCTTGGTGTCACCATCGACCGTGGTCAATTACCAACATCATCGACTGCAGATGCAGCCGATTGGCTCGAGGATTTAGGGACTCGCGTTCAACAAGGAAACTACACCGATGAAGGCGTTGAGTTGTATTATACAGACATTATTTCTGGAACGATTCTCTTTCTCAATATTTTCCTTGGGTTGATACAGATTTTTGACTACATCATTATGATACCCATAGTAATTCTTTCGATTGCAGTCCTCATCTATGGACTCGTCCTTTCACTTGAACAACGTAGGCGTGAGGTTAGCATTCACCGGGTGATTGGTGCAGATGGTCAGAGCTTGCAAGGGATGGTCTTACTCGAATTGTTTGTGATGTCATCGGTTGCATGGTTAATCGGCTACATTCTTGCATTGATGGCGGTTCCAATCGTGTTGTCAGCTGTTGGATTCATGGAATTCCGTACTGGTGATTTTGATGTCAATCCAACGCTTGGAATTGGATCAACATTGTTTACGGCAATTACAACACTCGGTCTTGCAATGATCTTTGGTCGCAGTCGTGCTCGTAACTTTATCGAACTGGAGATTGAGGAAGGTGTTCGAAAGACCACTGCAAAAGCGGAACCAAAACGATGGCTTCACTGGACTGCCTTCTTGTTCGGTATGTTAGCAGTAATCGATACATGGCTTGAGATGAACGGAAGTGAGGATGGAATTGTCTCCAACTTCTTCATCGAAGGTTTGATTGGAATTATTGGACCGTTCGCACTCTGGATTGGTGGAGCGTTATTGCTTGGTCGAATCGGTGCCAAAGGCCCACAAATCATGCAAATCCTGTTTGGTCGTACACCACTGCTCAAAGACGTCAAGCGCGGACTAAAAGGGTCTGGATCTGCAGAATCCGTGAACCGTCTTGCTGTTATCATGCTACTTACACTATCGATCGTGACACTTGCCGCAGTACAAGGCTATACAGGAACGTTGGTCGATGAGAAGACGGCCGATGCAACCGTTGGTTCCGATTTACAAATATCAACAGAACAATCAATGAATTCGACCGAATTGATTTCCCTTGTGAACGAGTTCACACAAAGCGACGTGAATCCACTCGCAACCAGTGTACCTGAAATCACGCTAGCGGATGAAGAGGGTGGAGATAATCTGCAAACATTTGTCCTTTTTGATGGGAATGAAGAGGTTTTACGATGGAGTGAACAATCCATTCCGGGCGATGATGTTGATGCAGCAATGCGTGGTTATCGAAACAATGGATTTAGCGCGGGTGAAGATTCAGCCTACACGCTCGATCTCCCGGGTTCAGATCGAGGTGGAAAGGAGAACAGGCTGGATGATGTCTTGCTCAAGCCAAATGATGGGCAATCCGCAAACATCACCTTTGTTTGGGAAGAAATCGAATTCAACTTTACCTCAGGCGGTACGAACTTGTCGGATGTTCCTGCCCTCTTTGAAGCCTACAAATTACGCATGGAAGGCGACTGGTCTGGTATCGATCTTTCAGATCAAGACCTCAATGAACGTGATTTAGGACGCGTCGATTTATCTGAAACCAATCTAGCAGGAGCAGATCTGTCGAACATGAACCTGAGTGAATCGACCCTCTTTGAAGTCAATCTTACGGATGCAGACCTTACGGGTGCGAATCTTGAGAATGCAATCTTTGTTGAGTTCCTGAGCGGCACAGTTTCAGGAGCTGACTTTACCGATGCAAATCTTGCCGGAGTTTTTGGCTCAGTGGATTTCTCAGAGGCAATTCTATCCAACACGACATGTCCTGATGGTTCGAACAGTGATGAGACAGGATGTGCCAGCGGTGTGTCAGAAATCCCTCCGCCTCTTGCAGAGGATCTCTTCTTTGAAGGGACACGAGTTCAATTAATCGTTATCCCTCACAAGACGTCGATGTATTACATGGGTACGCACGAGTACATTCCGGGTGTTGGTGCAGCGACGATTGCTTCAGCTCTGATTATCGGTGAAGATTCATGGAAGGAACTTACGAATGCGTCGGTCTTTGATTACCCTTCCAAGACATGGATTGTTCGTGTTGACGGCGTTTCAGGAACACAACTTGAGTCGCTTGCATCTCAATTAAAGGCAGATGCGCGTGTATCTGAAGTCTTGGATTGGTCGAGCACACACAAGGAAGTTGAGCGAAATGGTGGACTTATTTTCGGTACACCTGGGCTTCTTTCGTTGCAGTTTGTTGTTGCCAGCGTTGCGGCTGTAGCTTCCAGTTTCGTTTTCCTTTCACTCGTTCTCAGTCAGCGTCAGAAGGAGTTGGCTGTCCTACAAGCGATTGGAGCATCACCAAACCAAATCATTCGATTGGTTCTGTTTGAAATTCTCTCCATCGTTGTCGTTTCAATGGCATTAGGAATTGTTCTCGGGGTTGGACTGGCCCTGTCTTTCAACGGATTCTTTGACATCTTCGGATTCATTTTCCAAATCTTTGGAGGTTCATCGACGACGATACAACGGACACTGGTCTATCCATGGTCGCAGATCATTCTCGTATCATTGGCGGTCTTTGCAGCCGTTGTCGTTGCATTGTTGGTAACCACGCGTCGAGCATTAACAGCAGACTTAGCTAGTGTGCTGAAGGGGGAGTGAAAATGGGCAGTACTATTCTTGAATCTGACGGATTGTACCACGTGTATGAATCGAAGGCAGAAGACGGCAATGTCGTTGCATTACGTGGACTTCACATCAACATGAAAGCAGGCGAAGCCATTGCAGTTGTTGGCCCCTCGGGATCTGGTAAGTCAACGCTGATGAAGTGTCTTGGCGGGTTGATGAAACCGAGTGCAGGTTCGGTCAGTCTCGCAGGAAAGAACATGACTCGATTGAAAGGCCAAGAATTGGTCGAATTGCGACAAAAGACCGTATCGTTCATTTTCCAAGAGGGAAATCTGCTTCCGGATTTGAACGCTCGAGACAATGTTGCTCAACCTTTGCGTCATCAAGGTGTCTCTTCGAAGAAGGCACTTGCTCAAGCGGATGCGATGCTGGATAGACTTGCAATGGCACATCGAACAAGAGCACTTCCATCCATGCTCAGTGGTGGAGAGCAACAACGGGTTGCAATAGCTCGTGCCCTCATTACACGTCCTCGTCTAATTTTGGCGGATGAGCCGACAGGTGCACTTGATCCAGTCACCAGTCGAGAAGTCCTTGCTTTGTTCAAGGATTTGCATGAGAATGATGGTGTTTCGTTCCTGATTGTTACACACTCAAAGGAAGTGGCTTCATTCGCAAACCGTTCTTTGGAACTTCGAGACGGTCGTTTCGTTGCTGAGCATGGAGACTCCATCGATGTTGAAGATTTGAGCAAAGATCGTGAACTCATCATCGATGAGACTGGAACAGTCACACTACCACCTGATCTTCTGGTTCGCTTGGGTGGTGCTGGTCGATACACGGTTGGCAACGTGGCAAGTGGCTATCTCTCGCTTCAAGGTGATTCGGTCGAAGCCATGGGCAGGATGGAACTTGCACAAGTTTGTCCAGCATGTAAGCATGAATATCTTGATAGCGATGAGCAAATGTGTCCATCTTGCGGCTCAAGTCGGCCGATGGTGGAAGTCTGAAAATGAAGCGACTCGTATCCGTTGTCAGTTATCTTGAGGGTTTTTCAGCCCTGTTTCTGTTTGCAGTAGCGATGCCTGTCAAGTACATTGGTGGTGATCCTGAATTAGTTTCCATTGTCGGTGCAATTCACGGAGGTTTGTTTGTTGCGTTCATTGGCTTGTTGTTCTTTGGCGTAGGTCGTCAATGGAACATGACTGCACTCATTCACGGATTCATCGCTGCAGTCGTTCCAGCAGGACCGTTTCTTTTCGATGGAATGCTCATCAGCGGTGAGTATGGTCTCGAGAAAACAGAAGATTGACCATAAATTATGGTGGAATTATTATATCCTTTGCGATGAGAAACCATGTTGAGACGTGATAATCTTGGATGCAAAAAAAATCTTTCAACCGAAAATATGGTACATCATTTGTGGCGCTATGGCTCTTATTGGTGGAATTGAAAACATGATGAACGCTGAAACTTGGGCAGAAAGTGCCTGGGGTAAGGACGGTGTAAACGAACAAAGTAAAGCAATGGAGACACTTTTCGGCCTCTTCATGTGTGGATTTGGAGCAATGGGTCTTGTTTGCGCCTTTGTTCTTGATGGTACAACTCAAGCCAAATTCGCTATGGTCAATGCGGGTGTCATTATGGCGTTCTTCCTCGCAATGTTCGCCGTTCTCCCAACAACTGGCTATGAGATGCCAGGTGTTGCTTGGTTAGTACCTCCATTCTTGTTCCTTGGGGGATTATTAGCTTCAGGATACTTGCACAGCAATGATGAGCAACCGGCGGAGGCTTGAGCATGGATTGGAAGGAACAAGCACTGAACTCCAAAGTTTGGTTGATTCTTACTGCGATCATTCATACATTTGTGGGGATGCTTTCAACATATGATTCAAGCAATGATAATGAAACTATGATTCTCGGAATCATGCTCATCATCCCCGTATACATGCTCTATGCTGCTTTCATGACCGAAGGTCAAGCACAAGCACGATTGGCAGCTGTATTTGCTGGACCAATCGTGGTCTGGTTCCTCGTTTGTGCGGCTATGGGCTTGGAGCCTACTTACGCCACCGAGAACATCGAATGGAAGCTCTCCCCTGAACTCATTCCTCCGTTGTTTTTCTGGGGCATGACAGCACTTACAGGCCTACTAGGCTGGAACATGGAAGAATCCACTCCAGCAACAGAAGCATAAGTCAAGCAGCTTTGACACCTTGTGGCCAAAGTACGAGAATGAGTGTCTTACCACGCGTCTTTGGTGTATGTGTTGTTTCTGGATTCATCCATACAATTGATCCAGTAGGATAGGTTCCATCCTCATCCCAGACTTCTCCTTCAAGGACGACATAGCATTCGCCACCAGGATGGCCGTGGGGCATGAATGCATCCACTTCGACTTCGGATTGTGCTTCATAGAGAACCAATGATGTCTTCTCCTCACGCTTGAGTTTACCCAAGCGAACACCGGTTCCAAAATCTTTCCACGAAATGTTTTCTTCGAGCCAATCCTCATCAATGTTGAAACTGAGCCAGTCTGCCATATCGTGTGTGAAGACCATGTCATGGCCACCACGATCTGTTTGATGAGGTGTTCGGTTGGGATTTCACAACTATTGGGCAGTTTCCCAAAGGTCGAGAACCTCTTGAGGTTCTTCAAGAATACCGACCTTTGTTGCCGTAATTTCGCCTTGTGCATTGACGAACATGACCGTTCCTGGGGAGGTTATGCCAAGTTCTTCTCCAGCCTCAACTCCCTTCATGAACGCATAGGTGGTGAGTGTAACACCTAGATCACCAGTTTCGTCATCATCATCGAATGCATTGGCTGCTTCATGCCAATCTTGCAAATTGATACCTTGAGGATTTTCACCTGGATCGGTTGACATGACGAGAACAGAAAGTTCTGGAATGGCCTCCCAAATTGTGAACATCGATGTGTGACATGGGTTGTTGCACCATTCGGCAGAGAACATGACAATGAATGGCGAACCAGACATTCGAGCTTTGTTGTAAGTTTCGCCATCATCAGCAACACTTGAGAATTGTGGGAAAATTTTCACCTCGTCTGCGTCATCAGATGTACATCCAGCAAAGCTTGTCGAAATAAGTAGAAGTACGGTCAATAAAGAGAGGTTAGCTTTCATCATGCAGTCAACTAGCACCATTGCTATTGAAATGTTTTCCCTTCTGGTCTTCCAAAAGCCAATATACAACAGGATGGAGCAGAAGTCATGAAACAACGAGCGTTGCTTACCAGTCTCGTTGTATTCTGTATCCTCATGCCAATTGCCTGTGCAGATGAAACGACGCATCAATGTGCTTCAGGAGATTCAACCGAGGACCGAGTTGGATGTTTGGATTCGGATGGTGATGGTTGGTCCGATCCAGATGAATATTGGAATGAGTCAATGGGTGCTGATGCTTTCCCAACCAATGCCTCTGAACACCGAGATTTGGATGGGGACGGCCTTGGAGATAACATCGATGAGGATATGGACGGTGACGTCGTCAACGATGATGTTGATGTGTGGCCAGAAGATGCAGGAATTTGGTCCGATTCAGATGGAGATGGCTATGCTGACCAAGGACAGCACCTCCTCTCAGACAACTGTCCATTCATTTATGGAAAAAGCAAGATTCGACTGAAAGGTTGTTCAGACATCGATGGCGATTTCATGCCAGATGAATATGATGATGATGCTGATGGTGATGGAATTCGCAATGAGATGGAACGTGCAGCATCCTCAGGTACAATTCTCTACGATCCCTACAATGCAGCATCAACACCACTCGACTCAGACAAAGATACGCTCCCAGATGTCCTTGATGATGATAACGATAACGATGGCTGGCCTGATGATGTTGAACTCGATCGAGGCTCAGGAGTGTATGACGCCGAATCAACCCCGTTCAATATGTACATGGGCATGAATACTGGATTCTTCTATAGTGGAGGCCTAACTGGGAATTCATTTTCAAGTGAATATGATCCTGAAAGTTTCGAAATATCACTATCGGCATTGAGTGAAATTGTGTTCGAAGAGTTGGTTATACCGCTCTTGCTGGTTCCAATTTATTTTGCAATCTTTTTCGCCCGACGGGGGGAATACAAAAAGTGCTTAAAGACAATTGAAAATGCTTGTTCGCATGTCGAACTCATTGAAATCGAATCGACGATTAATGCCATGGTAAAGGAACGAAAAATCAAGGTATATCACGGCCTTGTTCTTCGAAATGCTTTGGAAGAAAAAGAGACTGAATTTGGTTTTGAGAGTAAAACCATCATCAAGAATGAGGAAGAATAACTTCTCAAATCCAAACATCATTGGAAGCAGTTAGGTTGCTCTTTGCTTCCCCAGTATTGACAACACCTCGTGGTTCAATCAACATCACTTTGCATTCTTCAAGCGCATAGGGTCGATGTTGAACACCCTTCGGAACAACATACAATTCACCAGCATTCAACTCCATCGTTTCGCCTTCAAATTCAATGAACAATGTTCCTTCGATGACGAAGAAGAATTCATCCGTATTGGAATGATCATGCCAAACAAAATCACCTTCAACTTTGACGATTTTGATTTGATAATCGTTCAATTCACTGATGATTTTTGGCGTCCAATGTTCATTGAACATAGCAAATTTTTCTTCCAGATTGATTTTCTTCATAGCCTCACCTTAACCTACTTATCATTCGATGAAAATGATGAACGCCTTGCTCATGTTTTGCTGAATAGCGTCCTCTTTTGTACGATACGGAACGCAACCCCTTCATGCAGTTTTCGACAACAAATTGGTCTTGAAGTTCGACCTTATCCAATTCAGCACCCGCTCCTTCTTCCATCAGTTCTGGATGTTTGACATAGCTTCGAAACAAAACCGTCGTCGTATCCCGTCCCTTTGGGACAACAACATTGACCGAGACGCCCCATGGATAGACGTTTATCATAAGATTGGGAAAGAACCACCAGTAATAGGCTGCGATCTTGTTTCCTGCGTCAACGGATGATTCTGGTATGTCAAAACAAACATCACCATCCTTCGCCATACCGATTTGCAAAACACCATGATCAAAACATTCTGTTGAATAACCATCCCTCTCCAAAGCATTATTCAGCTCAGGATGGACGTATGGAATATGAAATCCTTCGAGATAATTATCAACATACAGCATCCAATTGGCCTCAATGTCCCAATTTCGATCTCTGCTTGATTCGTATTTCAAATCCGAGAAAAACCAACCAATTCGTTCTTCGAGTGGGCGAAGTACGTCTTCAAGTGAAACGTCTGGCTTCAATGAAGTGAATTCAAATCCGTTCCAAGTTTCAAGAGCAAAGGATTGCAAATGATCGGTTTCACTTGGGAAATCAACAACGTCCTCAAAGCCAGGCATGTGTTTCAATGATCCATCTCGGTTAAATGTTCGACCATGATACGGGCACTGAATGCTTTTTTTGTCAGAATGCTCATGACAAACGACCATTCCACGGTGCGTACAAACATTGGACATGAGTTGTACTGAATCACCATCCTGTACGCGAACCATAGGCTCGTTTAGAATGTCCCCAAGATGAGGGACTGGTGAAATGACAGAATCAAATTGTTCGCTTGAACCAACAAACTGCCAACTTGTTTTGAACGCCGTGAGGAGTTTACGAAATCGCTCTTCATCGGTGTAAAAATTTGATGGAAGCGTCTTCGCGACTCGAATATCCGAATCGATGAGATCCTCCGACATA
>Ga0160423_10002661_pt1 | contig 14882 bp, 14 predicted proteins | sample CRUFie14St8metaG_FD_108191 | JGI IMG/M metagenome (GOLD analysis project Ga0160423, IMG submission 108191) | Marine microbial communities from the Costa Rica Dome - CRUD Field 142mm St8 metaG | ecosystem: Environmental > Aquatic > Marine > Oceanic > Photic zone | place: Costa Rica: the Eastern...
AGTTCCAAACGCGCAAGGTTCGAGCCCAAGCAGCGGTGGATACCAAGTCCAAAGGCTCCATGGCGATTCTCTTGACGGTCGATCACGAACTGAGTTGCGTGTTCGAACTGCTTAGGATCACGGTTCGCAGCAGGGAACGGAAGCAGCACCCAATCGTTGGCCTTCATCGGGCACCCATGGAAGTCGAAGTCGTCTTTAACGAGACGAGCCATGGTCACTGGAGCGTACGCACGAAGGAACTCTTCGAGAGCAAACATCATGACGTCCGGCTCGTCGACGAGACGCTGCAGGTCATCTGGGTGGGTTCCGAGGTGCCAGAGCGATGACCCAATCGCTGACCACGTCGTGTCGATTCCGGCAACAAGGAGCAGGAGGATCGACCCGCGGACATGTTCGTCAGAAAGTTTGTTACCTGCGATTTCGGCGTTGAGCAGGTAGTTCGTGAGGTCATCGCGGGGGTTCGCCCGGTGATCCTCAATTTGCTTATCGAGGTAATCAGCCAAGGGCTGCATAAACGCTTCGCGATCTTCTGCCGGTTCGTTAATGCGCTCAAGCACGTTGTGCACAAAGTCTCTAAAGAGCGCTTCGTCCTCTTGCGGGAAGCCGAGCATCCGGGCGATCACATTGACAGGGATGCTCTGCGCATATTGCACCGCACCATCGACAATTGATTCACCTTCGGTGATAGCACCCATGCGATCGAGGAGATCATTGCAGAGCCGGCGAACTTCAGGCTCCCACTCTGCAATCACCTTTGGTGCAAACGGAGGCAGCAGAAGACGACGGGCAATGTTGTGGAATGGCGGGTCACTCGTGATGGGCGGCGCAGGACCAACAGGAGCCTCGATCAAAGGGCGGCCAGTGTTGACCACAACACCCTGCGAAGTGAAGTGCTCGGTGTCATAGGCGATCTCGTGGACCATCTCGTAGGTGAACGGTGCCCACAGCCCGTCGTAGCGTTCGCTGTGAGCTACCGGGCATTCAGAACCCTGAAACTCCTCCCAAATCTCGTGCGCTCGCTCGTTGTATTCAGGGTCGGCATGATCAAAGTCATTCACCCAGTCGAGAACTTTTTCGTACATTCCAGTCATGAGATACTCCGAGAAATTCAGTCTTCAATCGTGATTGCGAATTCGGGGCAATTTGCTGCGGCAAGTCGAGCTTTGTCCACAAGCCCAGCGGGAACGGCGCCGTCGTTCAATGCAAACGCAGTGCCGTAGTCATCGACGTCGAATAACTCAGGGGCGATGGCAAAACAACGGTTATGGCCCTGGCATTTTTCTTCATCAACGAATACACGCATGGGTGGGACGCTACTGGTGTACGTGTCTCAAGTCACGTCCATATGTGACTTTCTTCACAGATTGGGTCACCAGATACCATCAATGCCGTGCTCACTGTCATCCTCGCCGCATCTGGAGACGGCATCGTTGCACGACTCACCAACTGGCTGGTTGATACATCTAGTGCACAATGGTTTCTCGCCGTCATTTTTGTGATCGCACTGCTCGATTCGGTAGTACCGGTCGTACCCAGCGAAACCACTGTGATCATCGGTGGGGTTGCCGCCGGTGCCGGAGATCAAAACCTCATTTTGGTCATCATTGCGGGAGCGATCGGTGCCTTCATCGGAGACAACCTCGCGTATCTCATCGGTCGCTCATTTCATGGACCAATCTCTCGTCGGGCAACCCGTAAACCCTCGACGCAACGGCGACTTGACTGGGCAGCAGAACAAGTTCGCAACCGAGGCGGTCTTCTTCTTGTCACCGCACGATTCATCCCCGGTGGCCGAACGGCGCTCACTATTTCATGTGGACTCACCCAACAGCCGCAGCCGTGGTTCGTAAGGTGGGTAGCGCTCGCCGTCAGCATCTGGGCCACCTACGCAGCAGTCCTCGGAGCGATCTTCGGAAAAGCACTCCAAGACAACCACACAGCGGCGTTCCTCATTGCGTTTCTCACCGCACTCGCCATCAACGTGATCATTGAGGTGGTGCGTAAGCGTCGATCGTCGGCGCAGAATCTCTGACGCGAAGTCGCCAGCCACCGACTGCAACACTGGGTTCATGGACGTATCTGAAGCCGTTGCAGCTCGCCGATCAATCCGAGACTTCCTCACTGATCCAGTCGACGATGGACTTCTTCGTGACCTTCTCGAAAACGCCGCCCGAGCGCCGTCAGGTGGCAATGTTCAACCGTGGCGTGTCTACGTGCTCAACGGTTCTCGGATGACCGATTTTCTCGATTTCCTCAGCACCCAACCTGGTACTGAACCGTCAGAATACGACGTGTATCCTGCGAACCTTTGGGAGCCTCACCGAACCGCCCGTTTTGAACTAGGCGAGCAGATGTACCGCCTCCTCGACATTCCGCGCGAGGACAAAGCCGGACGCCTTCAACAGTTCGCTCGCAATGCCCGCTTCTTCGATGCTCCCGCTGCGTTTTTCATCACCATCGACCGTCGCTTCAACGAGCCGCAATGGTCAGACCTCGGAATGTTCCTTCAGTCGTTCATGCTGCTGGCAGTAGAAGCCGGTCTCGATACGTGTGCTCAGGAATACTGGTCCAGCCGCCACGGTGCAGTCATGGAGTTCGTCGGCGCACCAGAAGAAGAAATGTTGTTCTGCGGGATGGCAATCGGTTACCGAAATACCGCAGCTCCGGTCAACGACCTCGTCGCCGAACGACTTCCGCTCGACACCTGGGCGACGTGGGTGTAGCCGAGACTCGAAACTGCGTTCAGAGGACGCCCAAGCGGCGCTCAAAACCATCGGGAATTACAAGGTGTTCCCGTTGAAGATCATGCACTGTCTCGATGCCCATTCCAAGAAGAGCCGAGTCAATTCCCATCCGTAGGACATCGAGCACATTCTCGACACCTGCCTGGCCGTTCGCTGCAAGCCCCCAAAGGTAAGCACGTCCGATCATCACCGCCCGAGCGCCCAAAGCGACCGCCTTGACGACGTCGCTGCCACGTCGGACACCTCCGTCGAGTATCACGTCAACCTCTGAGCCAACCGCTTCAGCAATCGCCGGCAATGCTCGAAGCGGCGATGGCGTTCCATCAAGGTTGTTGCCTCCATGATTGGAAACCGACAAACCGGTGAAGCCGGCGTCACGCGCACGACGAGCATCGTCAACCCGCATCACACCTTTCACCACACAAGGGCCATTCCACTCATTGACAAACCACGCAAGGTCATCCCACGTCGGCTGCGGCGAACCCATCCACTGCCCGTAGGCACCGAAAAATGTTGGAGGGGGCGAGCCATCAATGCTCATATTTGGAGCCGTCAGGTCGGGAAGGTGTCCCGCCCTCAAGAACCGACCAAGCCACCGCGGGCGGGCAAGCACCGACGGCGCATACTTCACCATCGTCTTGAGATCAATGCCATCCGGAAGTTCAGGGCTCCCCCAGTCGCGGCTGTGGCTATACGACCAGTCGAGCGTCAAAATGACGGCTTTCGCTCCGGCAGAGCGGGCCCTATCCATCTGAGCGCTAACCCAGTCACGCCCGTTGATCCAGTACATCTGGAAAAGAAAATTCTCATTTTCAGCGGCGATGTCTTCCATCGGCTTTGAGCCAAACGATGAAAGCCCAACAGCGGTGCCACGCGCTGCTGCTGCCCGCGCCACTGCAAGTTCACCGTCTGGATGCACTGCCTGCACACCGGTTGGAGAAATCATCACCGGCATCGAGAGGTCAAGACCAAGCACCGACGTAGCAAGATGACGCTCTGACGGTCGATCGGCGATCACTGGCTGAAACCCGAGTTCACGGTAGGCGGCACGGTTGTCGTCGAGCGTGAGTCCTGCCTCGCTGCCGGCGATCAGCGCATCGTACACGTGGCGCGGAAGAATACGCTCGGCACGCCGTTGAGCAACTGCCACCGACTCGAACCACGGATTTCCCATACCGCGAGGGTATCTGCGAACACTCCTGTCATCTCTTCCGAGCGCGACTTCCGGTGCTGAGTTATCGATCTCTTGTCATTACCTTCGGTGCATGAGCACAACTCGCTTAACCTCAGGAAGCCGTTCGATCGCAGGTCGCGTCGCCATCGTTAGCGGCGCCGGATCAGGTATCGGGCGCGCCACCGCCCACCTCTTCGCCGATGAAGGTGCCCTCGTTGCCGTCGTCGACCGCAACGGTGAAGGCGTTGCCCAAGTGGTTGGAGAAATCTCGGACGTGCACGGAGCAGACTGCGTGAAGGGCTGGACCGTCGACGTCACCGATAACGCTGCACTCGATGCCCTCCCAGATACTGTTGCCGAGGCGTTCGGAGGCATCGACATTCTCATCAACAACGCCGGGGTCGTGGTTAACGCCGACATGACAACAACCGCCGACGTATTCGACGAAGCATGGGATGCAACTCTCGCCGTCAATATCACCTCCTATGCACGGCTTACCCGAGCCGCGCTCCCTCACCTCATGAAGAGTGATGGCGGCAGGATCGTATGCACCGCGTCAACCGAAGGTCTTGGTGCAACTGGCGGAATTCCTGCGTACAACGCCTCAAAGCACGCGGTTATCGGTCTCGTTCGATCACTTGCGGTTGAACTCGGTCGTCACGGCATCACTGCAAACGCAGTCTGCCCGGGGCCGATCGTGACCGGTATGACGTCGAACATTGCCGACGAACACAAAGAGATCTTTGCAAAACGTCGCGTGCCCGTTCGTCGCTACGGACAACCAGAAGAAATCGCCCACGGCATGTTGAACTTGGTGCTTCCTGCATCGAGTTATATGAACGGCGTGATCCTGCCCGTCGATGGCGGGATGACCTCCCGACATACCTAACGAGTCGACCGTTCACCCTAAGACACGGTCGCTCACACTCTCGCCAACCAGACTCGTGACCGCCCACTCACGACCTTCGATGCCCCACGGCGTACGGTCGACGCGTGAGCACTGAAACACCACTCGTTCCCGGCGATCCAGCAAAAACTGAATGGATCAGAACGTCCATGCCATTTACTGACCTCTGCGAGGTCGTCATCGACACATTTACCCCTGAACGCGTGACCGGGCGCGTCGCATGGAAGGAGAAATTCTGCACGGTAAATGACAATCTGCATGGCGGATACCTCATGTCGCTTGCGGATGCGATTGGGGCGTTCCTCTCGGTACAGCACCTGCCGGAAGGAGCTGGAACCTCGACAATCTCATCGTCAACGAATTTCCTTCGCCCCGCTCCACAAGCGTTGTATTCCATTGTGTCAACCCTTGTGATGGCTGGGCGTCGGACGATCACCGTCACCACCGATGTCATTAACCCAGATGGGAAAGTTGTCTCTCGAACCACCCAGACTCAGGCAGTTCTCACCACCTAGTTCGCACCAGCTAAGTGACACTCTCACTCGCCCGAGTGAAATGCCATCTGGTCCGATTTAGAGAAGCAACTGCAATCACTGCAGCAGATGCGGCGACCACCGATGCCATCGTCGGTGCACCGCTTACATCGGTGAGAAGTCCAGCAAGCACCGGTGCTACTCCCCCACCAATCGCGCCGAGGAGTGTGACGACCCCGCTGATAGCGCCAAAGTCGCCGGTTGGAATCACTGTTCGAGCAATGATCCCATCGAGTGCACTGATGGCACCGATGCCGACGCCGGCGATCGTTACGTACAGCGACGCAATGGCCACATTCCCACTGATGAGCACCAGCCCACAGGCAACTGCCACGCACAATCGTGCGCCCGCAAGAAGGAACCAAGGCCCGTAACGGCGGAGTGCTCGTTGCAACGGCAACCTTCCTAGGAGTTGGAGTAGACCCCTCGCTCCACCAAAACCGGCAGCGGCAGCAGCAGAAAGCCCTGCCCACCTCATAATTGAGAGCTGGAACACCAACAACGTCGACATCGACATATACGCACAGAACACCCCGATTGCGTGCCAGCGAATTGCCCCCGATCGAGCTGCGGTTGTTACCGCGATCCTCCATGTTGGCGACCGCTCAAACTCACCGTGCCTTGGAAACCGCCGCACAACGCGGGCAGCGAGCAAGAACACACAACAGGTAACACCAGCAGGAACTTCAATGGCGACCCGCCAACCAAACGTGCCACGAAGAAATTCGGTTGCTGGAATGGCAATCGGAGACGCAAACGCTCCCCAGATGGTGAGGCGAATCATTCGCTGCGTTGATGCAGCAGGATTCATCCTTACCAACATCGCTTGGGTCATGCCATAGAAGCCCGCAGCCGCTGACACCCCGCCCCCAACGCCGAAAAGAACAACGAATTGCCATACCGCTACTGAGCGTCCACTGAAGCCCACCAAAATTGCTCCGATTGGTCCAATGACTCCGAGGAGGAGTTGCGGGCCGAATCGATCGAGGAGCCGCCCGGTTGCAAGAGAGAAAGCGCCGAGCAACACCTGGGCTAAACCGAAAGCCAAACCGAGAGCTGCTGAGCCTGCCCCGAGGCCGGCACCGACGTCATCAATGAGCACACCAAACCCGTAGTACCACGAGCCGTACACCGCAATCGTGAGAATCCCGAGCACATCAACTGGCCAATCGGGCTGAAATCGCCATACCAATGATGTTGTGTGCGTCATCGGGGATGAGTCTTTCAGAGGCGACCTCCCTCTCATGCGCCCTGCTACCTTCGCGGTCATGGAGGAGCGAATCATCGACGGGAAAGCCTTGTTTGGCGAGCAGCAGTCACAAGGCGTCAACGACGTCGCCTCATGCATGAGTTGTGGCTCCCACCTCGCCCAACGATGGAGTTCACCGGAGGGTGTGGCAGTGCTTTGCCGACAGTGTGCAACTCTCCACGGGCTCGGCTGCCCCTAGATTCGATCTCGTCCAGGTAATCACCGTGAACGTCACACCCGCCGTTTAGTTTCAGAACATGGAAATTCTTATCGTTGTCCTGATGGTGGCGGTGCTTGTCGCCCTCGCAGGTGTGATTGCAACCTCCCGTAAAGCTGCACCTGAACCAATGGCTCCTACACCTGCGTTCTCCTCAACCGAAGAATTGACCAGCCAGATCAGACTGGTCAACGAACAAGCACTCAACGGAGCGATCGCCGAGCTCAATCAACGGGCAGAAGCCCATCGAGAAGAAACAATACGCACGGTGACACAAATGGTCACCCAACAGAGTGGCGAGGCGCTCGGCAAGCGGGCAGAGGTGATCAGCGCCACGCTGAAAGGAGTCCATGATGACGTCAGCAAGCGACTTGCCGAACTCAACCACGAACTCAATCAACTCCGTCAACACAATGCCGGCCAATTTTCATCGGTCAGCGAAGCGGTCACATTGCTCGCACAACGAACTGCGAATCTCAACGAGGTGCTCTCAAGCTCTCAAAAGCGAGGCCAATGGGGTGAACGACTTGCTGAGGACATGATTCGAGCAGCCGGACTCGTCGAGGGAGTGAACTACTCGAAACAAGACACCACTGCAGCCGGCGGCAGACCCGACTTCACTTTCACCATGCCACCCGACCGTGTCTTATTTATGGACGTCAAATTTCCTCTCGATCGTTATGTCGCCCACCTTGATGCCGACGATGATGCCACCCGTGCGACCACGAAAGCCGACTTCGTCAAAGCAGTTCGTAGCCATGTTGACGCATTAGCAAAGCGCGACTACGTCGATCAGACCACTGAGTATGCCCTCGACTATGTTTTGATGTTCGTTCCCAACGAAAGCATCTCCGGGTTTGTGCACGAAGCTGACCCACACCTCATCGACTGGGCCCTAGAGCGAAAAGTGGTGCTCTGCTCCCCACTCACCCTGTATGCCTTCCTCGTTGTCATTCGACAGGCGACAGAAAGTTTCCATACCGAGCAGACGGCAGCCGAGATCACTCAGCAGATCAACAAGTTCTCAAAAGAGTTCGACAATTATTCAGCCGCAGTTGACAAAGTCCGCGCAACGTTCAACAAACTCGAGAACGAACTCGGAGCAATTGCGACCGACGGCACCCGCTTCCGGAAACTCTCTGTTCCCGTGCGAGATATTGAAAAGTTGCGCAAGCGTCACGGCATCGGTGAACTCGATGCCGCGACCGACAATGATCTCAGCGAATTAATCGACGATTTCTGAAACTTGCATTGATGGCGCGGCGTTTGTGTAGTTCGCAACGTCTCCCATGATGTCACCCATCTTCGGGCTTGACATCGCCGCCTTCATTGCGTCACTCGACTCGAAGTAAAACGAAACGCTCGCAACCGAGGGACCATCAACTCCCCGCTCAAGTTCAACCTTTGCTGGTGAAAATGCATCGACGCACATCGGCACGTGTGAATTCTTGTAGTAATCATGGTCGAAGGTGACGTCGTCACCCATTGGGTAGGACACTGTGAGTTTGATCATTTCATGACCGTAGCCATCAACGATGCCAAGATCAATGGCGGAGCAGCCGGTGTGGCACATGAACTGCGGCGCACCGAGTCGTTAGATCGACCGCCCAGCATCTTTCCAGTACGGCTCGCGCAACTCTCGTTTCAGGATTTTCCCCGAGGCGTTACGAGGCAATGCATCTACGAATTCGATGGTTGCCGGCTTCTTGTAGCTCGCTAGCCGCTCTCGACAAAACTCGATGACATCGTCACTAGTCAATGTCTCGTCGGGTCGAGTAACAATGATTGCGTGGACGTTCTCTCCCCAGTGATCGTCAGGAACGCCAATCACCGCAGCTTCGAGGACTCGTGGATGCTCACAGAGTGCAAGTTCGATCTCGGTCGGATAGATGTTCTCGCCCCCTCGGATGATCATGTCTTTCTTTCGATCGACAAGGTAGAGGTACCCGTCTTCATCGACGGTCGCCATATCGCCTGCGTGCAACCACCCATCACGCAGGGTCTCCGCAGTTGCCTCAGGTTTTCCCCAGTACTCGCGCATATTTGCTGGTCCGCGCGAGATGATTTCACCGATCTCTCCTGGGCTGACTGGGGTACCGTCCTCACTGATCACACGCACCTCGGTGAACGACGTTGGCCGGCCAATTGACGAAAGTCGTCTCGTTTGAACATCGGTTCCACCGACGATGTGATCTTCGGCCGGCAAGATTGCTTGCATCCCGCCCTCAGTGCCCGCTCCAAAGAGCTGCACGAATGAGCATCCAAACACGTCAATCGCAGCACGCAACTGCGCTTGCGGCATCGGCGCGGCGCCGTATTCGATGAGCCGAAGCTTCGAAAAGTCAAGCGATGAAATTTCTGATACCTGCAATACGGCATTGATCATCGACGGCACAAAGAATGCCGACGTGACGCCTAAGTCCTGAAGCGCATGTGCCGCACGTTCTGCGTCGAACTGTCGATGCCGCAAAATTGTTCCACCTTTGACGAGCACTGAGTAATCAAGTTGGGACCCCGCAACGTGAAAGAAGGGTGCGTTGTTAAATGAGATATCGCCTGCAAAACGTCCGCTCTCCACGAGTCCGATAGCGGTTCGCGAACTCAGAGTGTGATGGGTAAGGACGGCACCTTTCGGTAATCCTGTCGTACCACTCGAGTACTGAATCTGTACGACGTCGTCCGGATGCAACTCGACCGACGGATACGTCATCACACCACGGCTCATCACGTCGTCATGAGCCAACGCGTCGTCTGGAGCTGCGCCAAAAACCACGACATGCTCAACCGATGTGACCTTTTGTCGAACGGCACGCGCAATGTCAAGGTAGTCAGGGTCAACTGCGAGGAGCACCGGGTCAGAGTCACTCAGCAAGTACCCAACCTCTTCTTCTCGAAGTCGATAATTCAGCGGAACATACACGCCACCGGCGCGACAGATCGCAAGAGCAGTTTCGATGTGCTCAATCGAGTCGGTTGCCATAACAGCGAATCGGTCGCCGTGTTGCAGCCCAAGCTCTCGATACGCATTTGCAAGTCGATTGATTCGCTCATCGAGTTCCTCGTAACTCACCGTCCACCGGTCGCTGATGATTGCTGGTTTCGGCCCAAATACTCGGGCGACCTCATGGACAAGCGTTGTGATTGGGATCATGACACTGCTCCTCTTTGTTGCGGCCCGATGACCTCAGTCACCATTTGGGCGAGGTTCACGTGGAAGACCTAGCACTCGCTCCCCCACGATGTTTCGTTGAATTTCGTCGGTGCCACCGGCAATCGACAGCCCAGGCACTGACAGTGCGATTTGTGCCGGAAGACCATCAAAGGTGTTCTCGCCCTCAAGAAGTTGCCCATGTGGGCCGAGTGCGGTGAGCGCAAGGTCACGCCAGTCACGCATCAGTTGTGTTGCTGCGAGCTTGCCGAGCGATACCTCGGCACCAACCTCAGGTGCCTGCGCGAACCGTTGGCTCATCCAACTTGAGGTCTTGATTCCGGTGTAGACCTTTACTGCGCGGTCTCGGATACGAGGGTCAGTTTGTTTGTCGTTTGCAGCGATCACCGAGCACAACAACTCCCATGCTTCGAGGCCTCCAGGCATGAACCCTTCTGAGCCATCAGGGATCTCACCGGATGCATATCGCCCAGCTGCGATTGTCAGATCAAGATCGGTTTGAATACCCGGTTCTGCATCAGCATCAAGTGACTCGCGCTCATAACTCAGGGTGCGCAATGCAACCGGCCAACCTTTTCCTTCCTCACCAATAAGGTTGGTGTGGAGTGTTGTTGCGTCATCGATGAAGACCTCATTGAACTCAGCCGAGCCATTCATCTGCACAAGCGACTTTGGTTGAATGCCGTCCTGACGCATGTCGATTCCGAAAAACGACAACCCGCTGTGCTTGGGTGCCGACTGGTCAGTTCGCGCAACAAGAATGGCCCACTTGGCGTAATGGCCACCCGAAGTCCAGACTTTCTGACCATTCACCCGCCAGACATCGCCGTCGCGTAAGGCAGTGGTTCGAGCGCCTGCAAGGTCTGAGCCCGCATCTGGTTCAGAGAAGAGTTGGCACCAAATTTCGGATCCGTCAACAATCGCGGGAAGCCACTGTTGGCGTTGCTCATCAGTGCCCATCTCGACAAGCAACGGCGCGACCATCATCGTCGCAATGCCATGAGGGGGTCCGAACGCCCCAACACGCTGTAGTTCCTCTCGAACGATTCTTCGAGATTCGCTCGGTAAGCCTAAGCCAAACCACCGCTCCGGGAAGTCAGGAAATCCCCATCCTGACTGAGCAAGGTTGCTCCACCACTCTCCTAAAGGCTGCTGAGGGTTCCACTGTGCCTCAAGCCAACTTCGCACCTCGCCTCTGATGCTGTCGAGCATCGATGCCGTACGGTCACTCATCGTCAAGGCCTGCTGCTTCGCGTGCGTACCCTTTTGCGCGTTCCATGTCGAAATGCTTCCGGGTCACAATTCGCTGGGCGTAAAGCCCACCACCAGATTGGAGGTTGGTCACAAGGTGCCAGCCACCGTATGCATCGGCTGTCGCATCTCGAATGGCGTGAAAAAGTCGAATACGATCCTCAGCCGTCACATCACCTGATGCCGTCATGTACTTCTCGACATAACTGCGTGTCTCAGCATTTTCGAGATCACCAATTGTCGGAGCGGTGAGAATGGCACCTCCCCCAATGTCATGAAGATGGCGCACCATCACCCCGAATTGAGCCGCACCCTGATACTTGGCTGCATTGGTGAACAACTCGTCAGGGTAAAAGAAACCTTCGTCAGTCGACCGAGCATTAGCAATCGCTGCCTCAAGACCAGCGCGCAACAGCGTTGCGTGAATCGACATTTCGTCGATCTTTTCTCGAATATGTGAGACCCCGCCAAGCCCGTTCGCCTCAGCGATGAGTTGAGCGAAACCCACGAGTTCATCTGCTTGACGCACCATAAACGTGAGACCGCCCAATCGCTCCCATAGACCGAGCGAGTGAGCGAAGACCGCCGCCATCGACACTTCACCATCGAGAAACACCCGGTCATGCGGCACGAAAACGTCATCGTAGACCACCAGCGCATCGGGCATGCTTGCCAGACGGCTAATCGGAAAATGTCGATTGTCATCATCGGATGGGTGGAATGTCGTGTTGATCGTTCGAACACCGGGAGCATTCGCCGGCACCGCGCATACGATTGCGTAATCCTCTTCGCCGGCCTTCATTGCCTTCGTTGGCATCACAAGGTGCTCGTGGCAGAGCGCCGCTGCCGTGATGTGAAGTTTTGCTCCTCGGATCACGACACCATCGCTACGGCGCTCAACTACACGAACATAAGAGTCTGGATCGCGCTGCTTACCCGGTGGAAGCGAGCGGTCACCTTTCGCGTCGGTGATGCATTCGGCAATGCGAATGTCGCGGGCAATCGCATCGTCGACATAGGCCTGAATTCGTTCCCGATAAACCGGATCGAGACCTGCAAGCTTCGGTGACGCAGTGAGCAAGGTCATGAGCGACTGGTAGGTCACGCTGATCGCCATGTCCATACCAGTCAACACATCGGTGCGGGACCGCATCTCTTCGATCGAGCGCGGTGCAAAGATATACGGGTTCACCCCATCGACACCATCGGTGTAACAGTTGTCGTAGCCCTGCGCGATCGCCTGTGCAGGAACTGCGAACGCTGGCTCGGCAAGAAGATCGTCAACTCGTCGACCGTGTAAATAGGTCGTACGCCCATCGTTCAACGAATCGAGATATTGCTGTCCTGTCAACATCGTTTCCCCCCCGGATCAGACGACTATTGAACCGAACTTATGAGAAGGGGATTCAGATGTTCGAAGTGGAGTGCTCAATCAAGAGCCCGCCGCTTTATTCGACGCGCAGACCTGAAATCGCCCGAGCGATAACGAGTTGCTGAATTTCACTCGTTCCCTCAAAGATGGTGTGAATCTTTGCGTCTCGATGCCAACGCTCCACCGGGTACTCCCGGGTATAGCCATAACCGCCGAGAATTTGAATAGCTTCTTCAGTCACCCGAACCGCGACTTCTGAGGCCTTCCACTTGCTCATCGAGCCTTCGGCGTTAGTGAATCCACCATTGCGAGCGAGCCACGCGGCACGCCAAATCAGCAGACGGCTCGCATCGATCTCGGTGATCATATTTGCCAACTTGAATGCAATCGCCTGGTTCATAATGATCGGCTTGCCGAAGGCACGGCGCTCTTTTGCATACTCGAGTGAATACTCATACGCGGCTCGAGCAATACCAAGTGCCTGTGCCCCGACCGTCGGGCGCGTTGCTTCGAACGTCTTCATTGCCGGCTGAGGCGCACCGGACGTGCCGGCCTCTCGAGCACGTGCCAGTTTGGCATCTAGTTTTTCTTTGCCGCCGAGCAAACATGACCCAGGAACGCGTACGTCATCAAGCACTACTTCTGCGGTGTGCGATGCGCGGATGCCATGCTTCATATACTTCTGACCCTGCGAGAGGCCTTTCGTGTTCGGAGGAATCACAAACGATGCTTGGCCACGTCCCTTCAACTCTGGGTCGACTGCAGCGACGACGACGTGCACATCGGCGATACCGCCGTTCGTGATCCATGCTTTCGTGCCGTTGAGCACCCATTCCCCATTTGCTTCGTCGTACACAGCACGTGTGCGCAGGTTAGATACATCACTCCCAGCGTCTGGCTCGCTCACACAGAACGCTCCGAGCTTCACGTCATTCGCATCGCCGTAGCACTGCGGCACCCACTCCATCGTCTGCTCGGGCGTGCCATTACCTGCGATGCCTGCTGCGGCAAGGCCACTTCCCATAATCGCCATTCCAAGGCCAGCGTCACCCCAGAAAAGTTCTTCAACCGCAACTGGCAACGTAAGACCGGTGCGGTCTTGACCAGCGTTCATCAAGAACTCCCAGCCGTAGAGACCAATCTTTGCCGCCTCCTGCACTACTGGGTACGGGAACTCTTCGCGCTCGTCCCATTCGGCGGCAGCTGGACGCATGACGTCTTCGGCAAATCCGTGGGTCCAGTCTTTGATCTGTTGCTGGTCATCGTTGAGGGCCATCGAAAATTCACTCATGCACCATAAATTACCCGTGGGTAACCAAATCTGCACGATGATGAAAGCCACTAACAGATGGCAACTCCCATTGCCTGCAGGGCTCCGTATCTAACTCAAAAACCTTTCAGCTGAGGCAGCCGTTATCAACTCAACACCTGAACCTAAGTTAAAATGTCTTTATGTCCGGCACATTAGAGTCACACTACGGAAGCGACGGGATAGTCGATCGAATTCTTGCCGCTCTGGCTGAGGCTGGAACCGATGCAAGTTCTCTGACTCCGGATTCTTTTGCGGGAGCCGACGAGTTTCATATCGGTGGGAGAAAGGGGAGTGAAATCGTTGCTGACCTTCTGGAGATCGAACCGGGCAGCAGGATTATCGATCTCGGGTCTGGCATCGGAGGACCTGCCCGTTTTCTCGCCCGCGCGAAGGATGTTCACGTAACGGGAGTAGATCTAACCCCAGAATTTGTTGAAGCAGCTTCAGTCCTGAGTGAACTTGTCGGCATGTCCGACAAAGTTGATTTTCACGTGGGTTCGGCGACAAGTATCCCTTTCAGTGATGACTCTTTCGATGCAGCGACCATGATCCATGTAGGTATGAACATCGCTGAGAAAGCTGTAATGATGAGCGAAATGGCTCGCGTAACTCAAGCAGGTGGCACGGTGCTGGTGTATGACGTCATGCGCATAGGAAGCGGGTCTATCTCATATCCGATGCCATGGTCCTCTAGTCCGGAGTTTAGTTTTCTAGACACGCAAGAAACATATATGCATGCAGCCTCCGAGGCCGGGCTAGATCTTGTTTCTGCTTATGACCACAGTGAAATGGCAAAGTCGTTCTTCAATGATCCCCCTTCAAACCCACCAACAGTGAATTTGGGTCATCTAATGGGAACGGAAATGCCAAAAATGTTTGCGAATGCCAAGGAAGCGGTGAATGCTGGGGTTATGAGCCCTATCATCCTGACTTTCAAAGTTTAGAAAGAAGATC
>Ga0160423_10002662_pt1 | contig 14880 bp, 13 predicted proteins | sample CRUFie14St8metaG_FD_108191 | JGI IMG/M metagenome (GOLD analysis project Ga0160423, IMG submission 108191) | Marine microbial communities from the Costa Rica Dome - CRUD Field 142mm St8 metaG | ecosystem: Environmental > Aquatic > Marine > Oceanic > Photic zone | place: Costa Rica: the Eastern...
AATTTTTATATTAATAATAAGAAATCAATTTTTCTTTATATAATTTTTTTAAGTTACTTAATTTTTCAAATAATACCTTTACCAATTAATTTATTGAATTTTTTCTCTCCAGAAAAATATAAACTTATAATAATGATAAGTGACTCTTCTTACTCAAGTATAAGTCTAGATCCATCAAACTCTCTTTTTCAAATATTAAATTTTTTTTCTCTATTAATAATTATCTTTATTTTAAATATGATATTTTATACTGAAAATCACAAATTTAGATTTTATTTATTTTTATCCTTTTCAGGTTTTTTTTCATCTGTTATTGCAGTTTTTTTTTATTTGAATGGAAATCCTGACTTTTTAATATTCAAAAATTCATATTATAAAGATGCTTCGACAGGCTTTTTTATAAATAGAGCTGTTTTATCAGTATTTTTGTTATTTTGTTTAATCGCAAGTTTAGAATTATTAAAAAATCTTGAAATTAGGGAGAAAAAAGTAAAAAGAGATAGGTTTTTTTTAAAAATATACATAAGATTATTTATAATATTTATTACTATTGGAATTGTTACTTCTTTTTCAAGGATAGGTAATTTTTTATTATTATTCACAATTTTATTTTATTTAATTAACGAGGTTTTCTTTTCAAAAAATAATAATCATTCATTCAAGATAATAATATTTTTAATAATATTTTTTGATTTAATTATATTAGGTATATATTTTGGTTCATCTGAAATTATTGATAGATTCTATTTTTTAAAAGAAGAATTTTCATCTATCCCAGGTAATATTAAAACTTTTTCAAGGTTTGATATAATTAAGTTTGGTTTTGATGAATTAAAAAATTTTATTTTTTTTGGTTATGGCCCAGGAGGGTTTGAAAATTTATTCAAATTAAAATTTATTAATTCTGCAAGTCAATTTGCAAATCATGTCCATGCGGACATATTCGAGTTTCTTGGAGAATTTGGTTTACTTGGCTTTTTATTAATAATATCTAGTGTGATTAAGTTTTTTTTTGATAAAAAAATTTTTAACTTAATTAATATTTTAATAATTACTTTTTCAATAATAATATTGCTTTTTGATTTTTCTTTACACATTCCTATTATTCAAATTTTATTTATTATTTTTTTCTTTTTTAATAAAAAATCTTACGGTTCTTCATAAGTTTGAAGGCCGTTGTTTATTATTGGATTGTAAGATTTAAATAAATCAGTTTGCGGTAGTAATAAACTTATTGTTCTGTTCCATTTGACTATCTCTGTTGGTGGAACAAAAACTATATCTTTTGACTGAAGCATAAACTTTCTCCCAGCAATTAAATTTACAGGATTTCTTATATCGAGCTGGAAAACATCAACCTCTAAAAAAGAGTCAAATTTTTCTCTAATAACATAAACCTTTTTTGCATTTGCAGTAATTTGATTTAAACCACTAGTTGAAATTAATTCTGTGAGCGAGTAACCTATATTTGGAAAATAAACACCTGGTTTACTTACTTCGCCAAATACGTGTATCGCATCTGAATTTCTATCAATAAATATTACATCGTCTTTTTTTAAATAAAAATTTTCCTTTTCATCAGTTCCGCTAAAAGCATTTGCTAAATTTATTTTATATACTTCATTGTCTCTTCTCAAAAATCCTTTTGTTCCAAAAAGTTTGTCTTGAGCACTTGGGTTAAAGTTTGCTTCAATCGCGGCCTCGATAAGTTTGATTGGTTTTTGATCTAATTTAATTGTTTTTTGATTTCTTACTGCACCCACAATGTAAACTTTGCTACTATTAAACTCTTCTATATTTATCTGTAGGTCGGGATTTTTGTAAAAATCTTTAACAACTTCTATTAAAATATTTTGCGCTTCATTCAATGTTAGGCCGTCTAATTTTACTTTGCCTACAAAAGGAAGGTCTATCATTCCTTCTTGATCAATAAGATATGTATTATCTAAATCATCTGTATCTGTTAAATTTATAGAAATAGAATCTGCTGGTCCTAAAATATATTCGTAATTATAATCGTAAATATTTGAAAATTTTTTTACTTTATAATCAACTTCTTCTAATTTTCTCTTATTATAAAAATCAATATCTATCTCAGATAAAGAATTAATACTGACAATATTTATACCAACATCCTTAATTGAGTATGCGCTTTCAACTATTTTTTTACTTGGTTTTTTTTTACTAGGAGATTTATTTATACCTGGTAATGACACACAACTGTTTAAAAAAAATATAATTACAATGAAGTATTTGGATAAATTTTTAATAGTGTTCATATTGATAGTAATATAATAAACAAACAAACCTTCAAATAATTTGAATGACAAAAATCAATTAAATTATGGACATTTTAACCAGAATTTAGCTAATTATTGAATTTATTGAATAAAAGAAATAAAAAACATATTAGCTATGATTGATAGAATTAACTCATTAATTAACATTTTTGATGTAGGTGACTTAAAATTTTTCTTTTTAGTTGCAAAGAAAAATCTTAAAAATCTATTAACTCTATCTTTAATATTCTCATTATTAGTTTTTTTAATTTCATCAAACCAAGAAAAAAAATTTCTTAGTAAAGCCACAATAGTTATAGAACCAGAAGATAATAAAATTGTAAATATTGAGGAGGTTTACTCAATAGAAGCGCAAAGCAATAGGATTAACAATCAAATGGCAATATTAAAAAGCGATGAAGTCCAAGAGTATATTGTCAAAGACAAAAAAAATTCAATGAAATTTAAAAACTTATATTCTGAAAATAAACAAAACTTTTTTCAAAGAATATTCACTAAGAAAAAAAATATTGATGAAGAGTTTTTAAAAATAATTCTAACTGAAAACTTTTCTGTAAGAAATATACCTAGAAGTGATGTTCTCGAATTGTCATTTATTTCTACAAACCCAAAAATTTCACAACTTGCATTAATTTCTATCATCGACTCTTATCAAAGGTATGAAATTGATAGTAAAATTAAAATAACAAATTATGCAAATCAAAAAATTACTGAAAGATTAAAAGAATTAGTTGCACAAATGGATGTAGCTCAAAAAAAACTCTCTAACTATAAAAGAGAGAATAATTTAGTAGATACAGGAAATGTTAAAGAGTTAAAAATAAAAGAGATTCAATCAATATCTTCAAGAATAGTAGATGCGAAAAAAAATTACCAAGAACAACAAAATGATTTGCTGTCAATAAAAGTAGCAGATGGTGATGTGGATGCATTGCTAGCGATAAAAGATTTAAGATCAAGAGATGAAATATCAAATATTAAAGCAAGCCTAACTGCAAATGAAAGTAATATTCAATCTTTATCTTTAATATATACTGATAAACATCCAAAAATAATTCAAGCCAATGATTTAAATGAAAATTTACAAGTTCAATTAAAAGACATTTTAGATGAAAATATTCAACAAAAAGCTTTTGAATTAAGTAATCTTGATAACTTTATAAAATTATCTGAAGAAGAGCTTCAAAAAGCAACCGATGAGCTTAGAATTATAGAAGAAAAAGAGGCAGGAATGTTAAAATTTTCTAGAGAAGTTGAAAGTAGTAGAAAGTTATATGAGTCATTTTTACAAAGAGTTAAAGAAACTAACGAAGCACAGAACTTGCAAGTTTCAAGATTAAAAGTTATTGAAACGCCAAATTTACCTTTAAGTCCTTTCTCACCCCAACCAACAAAAAATTTTATTTTAGCATTTTTAATTTCATTTTTTGGAGTTTATGGATTGTTATATTTTAGAGAAATGAATTCATCTGTAATTAAAAGCCCAGAGGCACTAGACTCTTTAAATATACCTCAAATAGGTATAATCCCTAGAGTAGACAAATTAAAAAGAGGATATCATATACTACAGATGTTTGTTGAAGATGGTGCATCAAGTTTCTCAGAAGCAATTAGGTCTTCAAGAGCAACTATAGAGTCGAAATATCTTAAAAATAAAAGCTACATGGTTACTTCGTCAAACCCGTCCGAAGGTAAAACTACATTCGCTTTTAATCTTGCACTTTCTCTAGAAAAAGCAAATAAAGTATTATTTATTGAGGCAGATATTAGAAGACCATCAGTTCTAAATGGATTTTATCAATTTGATAGAGAAATTTTAGGTTTAGGAGAAATGATTACAGGTAATGCACAATTAAATGAGGTAATATTTAAGGTCCCAGGAACAAATTTAGATATTATTACATCTGGCGAAAAAAGATTTGATATGTCTGATATCGTCAATAAAGAACAAATTAAAAAATTTTTAGATGTTTTAAAAATTGAATATGATTACGTGATTGTAGACTCTCCTCCAGTTCAACCAGTGTCTGACACACTAATTTTATGCCAAGCATCAGATTATAATTTATTTGTTATTAGATCTGAGGAAACAAGAACAGCATCATTCATGTCATCAATAAAAAAAATACAAAACGTTGGTGCTAAAATAAATGGCATAGTTATTAATGATTTAGATACATCTAAAGATAGTTATTATAGTTATTATTATAGTTATTCACCTGAGTATTACACAAAAAGTTAATAATGTTTCGGCTTGAAAAAGTTTTTCAAAACGATGACTCTGGATTTATTTTATTTTCAAACTTTATTAAATCAGTTTTACTTTTAATCGTAACTTATATATTCACAATTCTCATAGATAATTCAATTTACGATCTATCAGATTATTTAATATATGCTAAATCTAATTTTTTTATATATTCTATATTTTTATCAGTAACTTATTTTATATTCTCATTTTTTTTAAAAAATAAAAAAGAATATAAAAAAAATTTCATTTCATTTTTAAAAGAAGATATTTTAAATATTTTTTTTTCAGTTACTTTTTCATTTGCTATAATTTTTATTTTACAGGTTGATTTTAGACTTGATATAGAATTTATTTATTTAATTATAATCCATGTTTCAGCTTTATTTTTAACAAAACTATATTTTAATAATCTTTACAATAAATTGATTGATAATAACATAATACAAAAAAATATCATGATTGTTGGTTCTTATGAGGATATTAAAAAATTACTATCTGAAAAATTTGAAAAAATTTTGATTTTTAAATGTTGTATAATTACAGATTTAAATAATTTAAATTTGAAATTACTGAGAAGTGAAATAAAATTCCCTATATTTAACAAAAATGATGATATTAGATCTATTTTAGAATATCATTCATTAGGACAGATCTGGATTCTGAATGGGGAAAGAAAAAAATCTGATTTTTTGTCAAAAATATTTAAATATTCAGTTGATACACTTAATATTAAATTAGAGGAAAAGCCAAATATTAAAGGTAAAAAACTTATAGCCAGTAAGTATGATTTTGAATTTTATGAAATGTCAAGATTTTATGGAATAAATTTATTTCTAAAAATTTTAATAGATAAATTTCTTTCTTTAATTTTTTTAATAATTGCATCACCTATGCTAATTATCTCTGCATTATCAATTTATATTGAAGACGGCTATCCTATTTTATTTAAACAGAATAGAACAGGATGGGATGGAAGAAGATTCAAAATTTATAAACTTAGATCGTTAAAAAAAATGAATTTTGATAAAACATTACAAGTTACAAAAGATGATAAAAGACTTTTGAAAATTGGCAAATTTATAAGAAGGTATAGTATTGATGAATTGCCACAATTTTTTAATGTTTTGAATGGAGATATGTCAATAGTAGGACCTAGGCCTCATATGGTTGAGCACGATATTCATTATTCTAAATTATTTAGCAACTTTTTAAAAAGACATAATTGCAATCCAGGTTTGACTGGTTGGGCTCAAGTAAATGGATTAAGGGGAGCAACTCCAAAACCAGAAATCATGAAAAAAAGAATGGACTATGATTTGTGGTATTTAAATAATTGGTCAATATGGCTTGATATTTATATTATTTTTAAAACATTTTATGCCCTGTTAAAGTATAAAGGTGATTAAAGTTTATGGCTATTAAAAAATCTTTAAAAATTTCAGGAATAATTCTTACATATAATGAGGAAAAGCATATTAAGAGAAGCATTTTGAGTCTAAAAAAAATTACAAATGAAATAATCGTTATAGACAGCTTTTCAACAGATGATACAGAAAAAATTTGTAAGAAAATTAATAAAGTAAAATTCTATAAAAATAAATTTATAAACCAATCACAACAAATAAACTGGGCTTTAAAAAATATTAATTTTTCAAACAAATGGATATTTCGAATTGATGCGGATGAAATAATTACCAATGAGTTAAGAAGTTTCATGATTAAAAGTTTTAAAAAATTATCAAAAAAATACCAAGGATTTATTTTTAATAGAAGAGTAAATTTTTTTGGAAAAAAAATTAATTTTGGATCAACTTCACCACATAAAACTTTACGTTTATGGGAAAGAAAATTTGGAAATATTCCTATTGCCCATATGGATGAACAAGTTTACATAAATGGTAAAGTAATTTATTCAAATTTTGATATAATTGATCATAACTTAAATAGTTTTAAATGGTGGATTGATAAACATTTAGACTACGCGGAAAGAGAGAAAAAAAATTATTTTTCAACGATAAGAAAAAAAAATTTATTGGAAAATTATGATCAGTCAAAATTAAATAAGAAAAATAAAGTTTATTATTATTATAAATTTCCAATATTTGTAAGACCTTTTCTTTTATATTTTTATTGTAACATAATAAAACTAGGACTTTTTACAGGATGGCAGGGATTTATTTTTCATCTTTTTCAAATTTTATTTTATAGGCTTTACGTAGATTTTTTAATATTTAAAGATAAGCTATTTTTTAAAAATAAAAAATCAGCTTGAAGCAATTTTTTTTTTGAAAAAAAACTTTTATTATATGTCTTTGCTAAGTAAAAATTTTTAGTATTTAGATAGTTAATTATATCTTTATAGATCGGCTGTCCCTCATACATTTTTACAAATGAGCATTCACAATATATACCATCAATAAATGAAATTTTTTTTCCAAAACCTTTCAATACTTCCAGTTCATATCCTTGAGTGTCAATTTTAAGCAAAATTTTATCAGTTTTTAGTACTTTGTTTAAAATTTTATCAGCTCTGTAGATTTTAATTTTTTTTGTTTGATCAGTGAAAATCTTAAGTTTTTGTTTTAATAGATCGGAAGGTTTAAAAAATGATGAAGAGTCAATTTTATTTGTAATAAACATTTTTTTTATTTCTTTTTTTTGACCTAATGCATATTTTAGGATTTTAACATTTTTGTTCTTTTTAAAAATTTTTTTAATTTTAACTGCGCATTCAACTATAGGTTCAAATATTAAAATTTTCTTAATATTTTTTTGTGAAGCAAATAAACTAAATTGACCTATATTACCTCCAACATCTATAAGATTGTTAAATTTATAATCTTCAAATAATTTTGAATGTTCAATCGAAGGAGCAACCCCAGTTTTTATGAATGCCATTAAATATCTAAAATTAGAACAAATTGCTAAAATTTTTTTTATTCTTAAAATAAATAATGAAAAATTCATTTAATATCTAATTAGTCTATATATTGGATTTAAATACAGTCTGATTAACCATAGAAATTTTTGTACAAAAAATATTAAATAAATAAAAATTAAGTTCATTTTTAATATTTTTTTTTTAACAGTCATTTGTTCTTTTCTACCTTTATTGAGAAATTTTTTCGAGTAAGATAATCCACCATATAAAAAAACTGAAATAAATTCATCAGTTTTAAAAAAAGTCTTTCTCAATCTAAATAGTTTTGCAATCAAAGCATAGTCAGCAGCATATCTAAAATTTTTATAATCGTATGGATATTTAATTTTAATTAAAACCACTCTTTTAATAAAAAAAGATTGATGATTTGCAAACATTCCATAATTTATGAACTTATGGTTTAAAGATTTTTTATATATTTTTTTGTTATTAATTTTTTCGATAGTATTTCCATATATTATATCAGGAGCTCTTTCTTTTAGTATAATTTTTTGTATTTTATGAAGAATATTTTTTTTAAAAAAACAATCACCTGCATTCATAAATATCAAATATTCACCAATTGAATTTATTACACCTATGTTCATTGCATCCCATAAATTTTTGTCTTTATTAATAATAATTTTTTTTTGAATTTTTTTTTCACTTTTGATTAAAGAAATACTTTTTTTACAATCGCCTTTTAAAATAACTACCCATTCGAATTTTTTAAAATTTATTTTTTTAATGCTAGAGTAGGTTTGGTTTAATCCAGCAAAATTATCTTTTGAAACAGTAATTATTGAGAAAAGAGTTTTTTTTTTATTCATAATTTTTTATTTTTATAAATAAAATAATTTATTGAGATACCTAAAAAAAACATCTCAAAAAAATGATTTACACCTATAGGACTGGTTCCTACAAATATAGGAATTATAAATAATAAAATGATAATTTTATATTTTTTGAAAGAATTTAATAATATAGCCATATAAAAAAATGACCCTATAAGACCACAGTGAAAAACTAAAGCAACAATTCCATTTTCAATATCATATTGAAGATTTACTAAAGATCTTAATACATAAATATCTTCTATATAAAACAAATCTAATGATCTGTATGGTGAGCCAAGACCAGTTCCAAAAAATAATTTTATTAATTCAAAATCATTTTCACTCAAATAATGTTTAAAATCACTTATTTGCTCAAATCTACTCGAATATTTAAAATTTAGAATATTATAAGTTCGATCAAAAAATATCTCACTTTTAAAAATAAATAATATAACCAGCATAATTATAGTGATTACAAAAATTTTAATAGCAAATTTTTTTTGATTACTACCTTTTTCTAATAATAAAAATGCAACAATTAAAAAGTATAAAGAGATAAAAATAATCGATTTTGTTACTGTTAAAAAACTTAAAATTATTAGAAATATAGAAGTTAATTTATAATTTTTAAAAATTAAAATTGGTAAAAAGAATAAAAAAGGTTCAATTAGAGGATAATAATATCGAAAATAAAGTGAATTTTTCGATAAATAAAACATGTTTGGAGAAAAATTAGTTTTGAAAATTATGTCTGATACGCAAAATATAAAAATAGAAATTGTATAAAATTTAATAAAATTACATATTTTATTTATTTCAAAAAATGAATCATTGTCATTTTTAACTATTTCAGAAGTTGATTTTAAAATTATAAGTGAGAGAGGTAACCATATATGAGACCTAATTATTTGCCAGATAGAAAATTTACTACTGTAAAAAAAACCTATAAAAGTTGTAACAAATAATAATAATAAAAATATTAATAAAATCCCATTAACTTTTATTTTTCTTTTATAAAATAAGTAAAACAAAGTTAATACATTTAATAATGCTAATAAAATATTTATCTCTCTTGTACCGAAAAAATTAAATAATAAAATTATACTTATTGTTATTGAAAAAAAAAAAATAAACTGTGATTTATTTTCCATTTTTTTTATCTAGCATATTTAATAGAATTTTAAAAAATTTGATGAAAATAAAATTAAAAAATTCAACTTTTTTGAATTTAGTTTTTAAAAAAGTGATAGCGCAAAAAAGCATATAAAACTGTTGAAAAATAAAAAAGAACATAAAATTTATTTCCTTTATAAACAAAATTACAAAAAATAATGTGAGCAAACTACTAAAAAAGTAATTTCTGGAAATTTGTGAATGTTCATTTTTTGATAAATTATAAGTTGAAATTGATCTCCATAAACTTTCTAAAAAAAAATATAATACTATTGAAAATAAATAATCTTTCAAATACTGCAAATTATTTGCAACCAATATATTAAAAATGTATTCACCTATAAAAAAAATTAAGATTGCAAATAAAACAAACGACCAAAAATTGATAGCAACTAAAATCATAACTGAGTAGTAAATATATTCCCCCTTCTTTTGATTTTCTTTAAGAGGACCCATTACATTTCTAAATGCCTCATTAATTGTCATTGTTACAAGTCTTGGGATTTTTGATAATTGTAAATGAATATGAAACGATGAAACATAAGTAGTTGTAAAAAAAATACCCAATAAAACAGGAAGTAAATTGTTGAAAGTCATTTCAGAAAACACAAACATAGTCATCTGTATTTTTTTAACATTTAAATCAATATTCTTATTTGAATTTATTTTGTTATAAAAAAAAACCTTTTCTTTCTTAAATAGTAAAAAATAATAATTATTTATTATTAATAAAAAAATTGATTCTAATATTAATATACTAATTGATATTTCAAACACATCAAATTTAAAAATTTTTAAAAACAAAAAAATATTTATAAAATTCAATAATTGCTTTAATGAAATCAATTTAAAAAAAATATCTGATTTCTGTTTTGCTCTATAAATTGATAAATAATTTATTTGAAATAAATTTATAATTGATGACATCATCAATATTAAGATAATTGTTTTATAATTATTTATTTCATTAAAAAAAGTTTTAAAAAATAAATTTTCAAAAAAAATTAATAATAAAATGATCAAGTAAATTATTAAAAGTTGTTTTAATTGAACTATTAAAGTTTTTCTAAAATAAATAATTAGTTTTTGAATATTGAAATTGATGGAAGAGATGAAATTGGAATCTACATTTATTTTGCCTTGAAAAATAAAAGATATACTGTTTGTAAAAAATAAAATAGCTAACCATTCTCCATATTTAGCAGCCCCCCAACTAGATATAAAAATAGGAATGATTAAAAAAGTAGATAATGCTGATGAAAAAACATAAAGCAAATTACCTATAGATGTTTTAAAAAAATGATTATTCTTCAACATTTTATTTTTTTATATTTTAAAAATATAACTGAGATATAACAAAAATCATGAAATCTAAAATTTATTTGTGCTCATTTGCATCACCAGATTTAGCAAAAGCAAGATCAAATTTCATTAATAATGCAAAAGCTTTAAAAATTTATGAGAATATAAAAGTATTTGGTGTGAATGATTTATCTATAGGCTTAAAAAAAAGGATTAAAAATCGTATTACAAAATTAGATTTAAGAGGATACGGATATTGGTGCTGGAAACCTTATATAATTAAAAAATTTAGCAAATCATTGCCAAAAAATGCAATCATTCAGTACATGGATGTTGGAACAGAAATTAATTTAAATGGAAAGAAACATTTTAAAAATTATTTAAATATTGTTAACAAAAAAAATTTTTTAACATTTAAATATAAACCACCGTTAAAAATTAAAGGCAACTTATTTAAAACTCAAGTATATAGAGAATATCATTTTACTAAATCTGATATCTTTAAAAAATTTAAACTCAATTTAGATTCTTCAATATCAAAAGATTTTCAAATATTGTCTGGTATTTTTTTTTTCAAAAATAATAAGAAATCTTCCAAAATTATTCATAGATGGGAAAAGGAAATGAGAAATGAAAATTTAATTGATGATACACCATCAATAAGTCCAAACCATTCAGATTTTATATCAAATAGACATGATCAAAGCTTCTTTTCGATTATATGTAAACTAAATAAAGTAAAATCGCTTTCTTGCTCTGATGAAGTGGAATTTGTTTTAAAAAATAATAAAATTTTTTGGAAACATTTAAAAGATAAACCATTTTTATTTAAAAGAAATAAAAGTCGAAGTTTTTTAAATAAAGTTTTAAGATTGATTAGTAAAGTGTTTTATTGATTTTCTTTAATGTACAAATCATCTGTTATACCAATTCTTGCATATAATTTATAACCATTATTAATCATATGATCTTGAAGTTTTTTCCTAGGGAAAAAATGACCATTATTTTCAATTAAAATAACTTCAGGTTTACACTTTTTTAAATTAATAGATTTTATGACATTTAACTCATGACCTTCAACATCTATCATTAACACATTAATTTTTTTTTTATTTAAAATTTCTTTAAGTGGAAAAGTTTTTATTTTTTTTACTCTGAATTTTAAGTTTGGAACATTTTTAATAATTTTTGTAGTTACTGAACTAAGCTGATTTTCCCAACCTGTTAAATCATATGTGTGATAAAATTTTCTAAAACCCCTTTTTTTATCAACTAATCCATGGATAAATTTAGTATTAGGTCTATATTTTTTATATTCTAAACTAAAATCTATAGCGTCTATAGATATTCCTGTGCAGTTTAAATATTTTTCAAAATAAAATGAATTAGAATTAATAATAGGATGGTTTGAGCCAACTTCGATATAAAAATTATTTCTTTTTATGAAACCTAATCGTTCTAAATAATAATCCTGACCATATTGAGATTTATATTTTTTTTTTAATTCTAATGGTTTTAAATATTTAACATCTGAAAAGAAAAGTTTAATTAACATGTTAAATTCTTTTATTTTTACAATAAACTTTCCAATATAATCATAAAATTTTTTATTTTGTTTTATTAAATTTTTAAAAATAAAAAATTTCTTTTTGAAAATTTTCATTAATTTTCTAGAATAAAGCATATTTTTAATTTCATTTTATAATGTACTTACAAAAAAACCATTAAATCTATTTTACTTATAGTAAAACAATTTAAAGTTTTTTCTACAGCATGTAAGAACTTTTGATCAATTACCAAACTTTCATTAACAATAAATAATTAAATTATTTAATTTTTTTGAATTAGGCAATTTCCTAAATTTAGGATATCCATTTTAGTTCTCAAAAAACAATCTAATTCCTCTTGTAGGTTTGATATGATTAAATCTTTCCTTTTCTACAGCTGTAATTAATTGACCGTTAATCACTAAACATACAGCTGAATCAGCGTGAAAAGCGTTTATTCCTATTATGTTCATTTTGATTACTTTTATTCAGTATAGTAAATTAAAAAATATTCAATTTTATAATATTTAAATAAAATAAATAGCAAGTTATATGATCTTTTAATTTATGATAAAAAAAATTTTGTTTAAAAATATTATTTTTAGTAATTTAAATCATAGTGATTTTAATAAAATTATTAATAGAAAAGGATATTTAACTTTTCCAAGTGGACCAGGAATTGCCTCAATACAATCAAGCAAAGAATATTATAATTCTCTAAAAAAGGCAGACTATGTTTTTTTTGATAGTGGTTTTTTTGTTTTATTACTTAGACTATTAAAAAATATAAGAGTCGAAAAATTTTCTGGTTACAAGTTTTTGAACTTTTTTTTTAAGTATTTGAAATTAAATAAAAATAAATCAATTTTTTGTATTGACCCAAATATTAATTATTCAAATTCAAATAAGAAATATTTAAAAAAGTTGGGTTTAAAAAAAATACATAATTATGTTTCACCTTTCTATAATACAAAAAATTTAATTGATAAAAGTTTAATATCAAAAATAAATAAAGCTAACCCAGATTTTATAATGACGAATATTGGAGGAGGTGTTCAAGAAATTTTAGGATTATACCTAAAAAAAAATTTAAAAAAAAAAACAACCATAATATGCACTGGTGGTGCCATCTCTTTTTTTACTAAAGATCAAGCTCCTATAAATAGTTTCATAGATCAAATTTATCTTGGGTGGTTTGTAAGATTATTATTTAATCCTTCTATTTTTTGGAAAAGATACTTTTATGCTTTAAAGTTATTTCCAATGGTGCTGTTCAGTAAAATAGATGTGAAATAAATGATTTATCAATTTCAAGTAAAAAATTTTACTTTTATTTTTAAAAAAAAGCTCAAAAATGAATCAATTTAGAAAGTTCAAAAGACTCAAAATAAACATAACTAGTATTGACAAAAATTTGATTAAACCTTAGGTTGAATCAGATGACAAGTGCTGATTTGCAAAATAAAATTGTTAATTTTAGGAACAATTATCTAAATAAAGATAACCTATTTGTATACGAACAAAATAATTTTGATTTATTTTTAGATAAGGTTGTCATAGAAGTTATTAAAATTATTAAGTTAATTTTACACAGTAGAACAACAATGATTATAAAAGAGAAAGTTCTTAAAACTTTAAATAGTTTAATTGATAAAATTTCATCAAGTAAAAATTTTCCAGTTAACAAAATAAATTTTGATAATTCAAAAATTGAAAAATTAGATCAAAAGATCGATTTACAATATCAAACTATTCAAAATACTTTTTTAGAGAGCAATAAAAGATTAAAAAAAGAAATATCTGAATTAAATTTAAAAATTGATGAACATTTAAAAAATAATAATTTTAAACCAGCTGAAAATTTAGGGCACAACTCAAGTTCTAGAGTTGATTTTTACCAAGAAGAGAATGTAAGACTTGGAAGTGAATTAATGGAAACCAAGAAAAAGTTTGAAATATTAAAAAGTGAAATTGAAAAATATGAACAACAAAGAAGCAATCTTATTTCTAAAATAAATTCTGTTAATGATGCTTTAAATGATACCAATGTTTTAACTAATGTCTTTAGCAATGATGTTAAACCAAAAGTCAATGTCATTGATCATAAGAAAATAGAGACTAAAAGTAATTTAGATCTTAACGAACAAATTAAAAATATATTTTCAAATAAAAACTAATTTTGATTAATTATTTTTTTTAATATAATTAATCAATAAATGAGTAAAAATTTACCCAAAAGTTGTAAAGCTGTTGTTGTAGGTGGTGGTGTAATAGGGTGTTCTGTTGCATATCATTTGGCAAAGTTTGGTTGGAAAGATGTTATTTTACTGGAAAGAGATCAATTAACATCAGGAACCACATGGCATGCGGCTGGTTTAGTTAGTCAATTGGGCCCAACAGCTGCAGTTACAAAAATTAGAAAATACACTTTAGACTTATATAAAAAACTTGAAAAAGAAGTTGATCATTCAGCAGGATTAAGACTTAATGGAGCACTTTCAGTTGCCCAAACAAATCATAGATGGCAAGAATTACTAAGACAAGCAACTAC
>Ga0160423_10002664_pt1 | contig 14872 bp, 21 predicted proteins | sample CRUFie14St8metaG_FD_108191 | JGI IMG/M metagenome (GOLD analysis project Ga0160423, IMG submission 108191) | Marine microbial communities from the Costa Rica Dome - CRUD Field 142mm St8 metaG | ecosystem: Environmental > Aquatic > Marine > Oceanic > Photic zone | place: Costa Rica: the Eastern...
ATAGTATGTCTTGTATCAAATAACATACTAATCACCATTAACTGTTTTTGCCAATTCGCTTGCCTCTTTTTGGAACCTTCGTGGAAGACCAGTCCATCTTGTCACATTGCCTTCATGATCAATTTTGAAACTGCCTGCTACTGAGTAGATCTCATTGCCTTCTTTGTCTTCAGCAATAAATTTTCTAACAACGCCATTTATAATACCATTGCCTGTATCTCTGCCTACTTCCCATTTATACTTGCCTGATGGTCCTTCATAAACATTTTCTTCACCCCAAGTGTTCTTGCAGATGGATCTAATGTTATCAAGCACCTCTTTACTTTTTGCCATTTTAGCCTCCGTTATCTTTCATTTAGTATTACCATTAATACCAGTAATACCTTATAATAGTACAGAACTACGATTTAGTCAAGTGGTGATTTTACCAATTTTACCAATTATTTTATTTCGCCACGTTCTCTAAGGAGAATAGCATTTGTTTGGTGTGCTTGTTCAATATCACTTTTGGATTGCCCGTGATAAGCCACCGCATAATTGTTTTCAATTAAAAATTGGTTAACATTTGTTTCTTCAGAATTTATAAGTGTGCCTAATATTCTGCCAAACTTGCCTCTTTCTTTATCTAGTTCTGTTTTTACTTTTATTGTACTGCCTGTAGGACATAACTCCTTTAACTTTGCCTTTGATAATAAGCCTCTTACTTTCTCCTCCTTGTTTCTTGTTCTTGATTCTGGTGTATCGATTCCTGCCAAACGTATTCTTTGTTTACGCATCCAAACCGTAAAACCTAAATCCAAATCAACGTCAATGGTATCACCATCAACTATTCTTAATACTTTTGCTCTATAAACGTGTGTTTCCATACTATTATTTATTATGGTGCAACACTCTTATAAGGATGTCCACTATCCAACCAACTCTGTTGATTCCATTTATGGGCAATATATCCTTCTGCTTTTTCGAGTGTGCTTATGTCAGTCCCGCCTGTTCCGGGAACGTCTGCGACAGAAAAGAACTCTGCCATCTTACCGTCCATTCTAACACTGGCTCTGTTACGCATTATTCTTAGGTCTAGGTTATTTGGTAATGAGTTGTCATAGTCATTTACAGGGGTAAATGCATTAGCACCTTGGAGTCTTGCTCCAATTTGGTTTCCTGTTTTATTAAAGTACACTGCTACTATTGACCACCTGTTCTGCTGTAAACCTTGATCAAAGTCCTGTGAATCTCCAATGGTTGTTGATATCCTGTTTGAGTTAAGTCCGTCTAGATCTAATTCACCCTCAAACAAACTGCTATTGCTGGCACTGATTGAATAGTCTCTTTTCTGTCCTGATGATACTGTGTTGTTTTCTGTACTCCATAAACTATCTCGCACGTTGTTTACAGTATTCCATTTGAAAAGTCCTATTGCCCAGTGATTACCATTACTGACCTGTTGAAACTCATTGGTTGTGAAATCTTCGTTGGAACCGGAATCAAATGTAAAAGTTTTGTATCCATTAAGTGTGGTACTTACATTAGGAGTACCGTTTACTGTTATTGTGGCGTTGCCTGCCTTGTCTGTAATTGCAGATACATTTGAACCACTGAGTGTGTAACTAGTTTCGTCTGCACCATCAAGCCAGAATGAAGTAGTGATATCTGTGCTAGGACTCCAAGGTGTTGAACTGAAAGCACTCGCTCGTCTTCCTACTGCAAATGATCCTGTGAAACTGCTGACAAAAGGCATTATACGCCTCCAAATGCTACTCTTTGACCTAAGACTGTGTATGCTGATGCACCAGTTCTTAAAATACTGAAACTTACAACATCTTCACCATTTGCCGTGCCACTAGGCGCACTGTTACCCTGCCATACAATAGTTTGTGCAACGCCGCCTATTTGAACTGCCGTTGGCATATATGCTGTCCCACCTTGATCTAAACTCAAAGTCAATGTGGTTGCATAACCTTCTTCTAATGTTAAGTTTGTAAAGTTTGCAGTGAAGTTTGCACTAATACTCGAGTGTCTAAAAATATGTCCTGTTGAACAGTCGTGTGCCACAACTCCTGTTGCACTTGTTAAAGATGCAAATTTTTCTTGAACACCATCTTCAATTGTAATGACACCTGAAACTTTTATTCCGCTTGTAGTGGTTTCTAATTTTGGACTGTTGTTATAGTAAATGGTTTGTCCTGCACCGGCATTGGTTGCTATACTTGTTTTTGTACCTGCGGCATTTTGAATATAAGTTGTACCTGAACGTATGAATATACTTCCTACTCCTACATCGTCAATATAACTGTCTGTTCCGTCATGATATATTTCTAAGTCAGGACCGTCACCGAATTTTGCTTTTTCATTATCACCAAAAAGAATATTATTACCATTGACATCCAAGTCACCACCAAGTTGTGGAGAAGTATCTTCAACAACATTTGAAATTCCAGTAATATCACTAGTCAATGCTATTGTGCCAGTACCACCTGGAATAGTATGTGTATTGATTGTTGACAATCCAGTTATATCACTATCTAAACTAAATGACAATGCAAACGCCGCCGCATCTACATTAATTTGTCCTGTTGTTCCTAGTACTGTCAAAGTTTCACTTGCAAAAGTTACACTACCTGTTCCAGTATTACCAGCAGTGTTAATAGAAGTTGCACCACTTCCGCCTGATATTCCTGTTAATGCTGAACCATCTATTGCCGGAAGTGCCCCTGTTAATGCTCCTGCATTAATAGTTCCTGCTACACCGTCAATTAATAAAGTTGAATCATCTGCATAAACACTTCCTTTTAAGTCCTGTGATATGAGTACACCTTCTTCAATGTAATTTTTCATCTCAGCACTTTGTACAATTCCTTTGGTGTCTACTGTTACATAATTGTAAGTGCCTGGTGATACACTTGATAAGTTTGTGGATAGTGTTGCATTGATTGTTGTTTTACCACTACCACTTAAATCTCCAGTAAGTGTTATTGTGTCATTTTCTGTATTGAATCCTGCATCGTTGTTGTATGAACTTAAATTGTTTGAAGCAGTTACAGTTATGTTGCCTTCAACATCACTAGCGGTTGACACTGCACCACTTCCCATTATTTTAATTGCTTCATCGCCACTAACTTGTTTCATAGAACTATCGTCAGCACCAATGAACCATTTAGTCATATAACCTGCATCATTTGGCAACGTACTAATTGGCGTATCAGTTGTCAAACCTGATGTAACAAATCCTGCATCGTTTACAAATTGACTTATATTTTGATTTGCAAATTGTGTTGTAAGTGTTACATTACCACTGCCATCAAAAGATTGAGCACCTGCAGTCACTACACCTGTAATCTCAAAGTTCCTTGCAGTTTGTAAAGCAGTTGCAGTAGCAACATTTCCTAGTGTTGTGGCATAGTTGGCATCGTTGTTGAATGTGCTTATGTCAGCACCAACAAATGCTACTGTACCACTTGCATCTGGAAATGTAACTGTGTTTTGTGATCCTGTAGGATCTGTAATTTCAAATCTAGTAAAAATACTGTTGTCAGTAAGTCCTTCAAATGATAAAGGAAACCTACCTGCCAATGCACCGTTGACTGTAATAATGTCTGTGGTGTCACTTCCTATTGTAACATTACCTTGAAAGTCTACTGCTGTGGTTGTGCTTGATCCATTTGTTAATACATCTGTTAGAGTAGGAGAACTTGTTATTGTTATTTCACCTTCTGCATTACTTGATGTGGTTACATTACCACCACCTAAAAATGCAAGTGCTTCTCCTGGATTTACAGATTGTTCTGTACTGTCGTCTGCTCTTACTTTTAATGTTTGTCCTGAACCACCTGCAACAAATTGCAGTTGTCCGTTGTTCATTCCTAATACGGTTCCGTTTGCGCCTTTTGTTGTTGGTAAAGAATATTGTGTTCCTATTAAAACTTGTCCAACTTGAACAGATTTGGTTGTTGTGTTTCCGTTACCTAACACTTGATCTATTGTAGGATTAGAATTTATTGTTATATTACCTTCTGCATCACTAGAAGTAGTTACAGGTCCTGTACCAAGTACACCAATTGTTTCGCCTAATGTAATTTTTCTAACAGTTGAATCATCTGCAACAATATTAAATGAACCATTAGTGTCTGTTCCAAATTGTAATACACCATTGTTTACTTTCAGTACTGTTCCGTCAGCACCTAATGTATTAGGCATAACAATATTGCCTATTGTTAAACCTGCAACTGTAATAGATTTATTTGATGTAGCACCTCTGGCTGTGACAGTTTGTAAAGTATCTTGTTCAAAGTCAGCAACATTAATATTTGTTACACGACCTTTTGCATCAATAGTAATACCGTTGTATGTTCCTGGAGTAGCAACACTATCTAAAACTAAAGTAACTGTACTCGCACCACCGCCAAGCACACCACCTGTGGATCCTGTTGCGTCACCTGAAAAAGTAATATTTGGTCTGTTTGTTAAATCGTTATAAGAACCTGTTGTAGATACTGTTGCAAAACCGGCATTGGTAATAGATTGATTTTGCCATTGTCCACTTGCTGTATCATATTGTAATAAATCATTATCAGTTATGCTAGTAATCGTTACATCAGCACGATCGCCTAAATTGTTTCCTGTAATAAATCCTGAACTTGTATTGTCATATGTGCTTAGGTCAGTACTTGCATTGACTGTTATATCACCTTCTGCATTACTGGCAGTTGTGACTGCACCTGATCCTACTATACCAAAACTTTCACCACCACGCACTTCTCTAATAGTTGAGTCATCTGCTCTTACATAGATAGGTGCTCTTGCCGCCGCAAGTACTTCTGATTCAACTGTGTTAATAATGGTTAATCTATCATTGTTAGCATCAACTGTAAAACTTATACCCGATCCTGCTTCTAATGTAAGGGTGTCGTTATCAGCGTCTGCTTCAATTGTACCAATGTTAAGTTGACCTTTCTTTGCTACAATTAATCTAAATCCATCAATTACTTTTACTGTCATGAAGTGGTTCTCCTACGTGTATTTATTGAAAGTTTACCTAAAAGAAAAAGAGCAGGACTAGGTCACTGCTCTCTGAAATACTATTATACGGTCCGCTTCTTTGTTATCTAGGCGTAATTGCCCTGTTATACCGTTATTATGTGCTTTGCTATATAGAACGCAACTTTTCTGTTGCCAGGTAAGTTGCCAACCCCGAGCGATTACGCCGCTAGGCGTAACTCTTCAGATGCAAAATTATCGTTTGCATTTATAGTTTTTGGACAAATACCGTGAGTCTCCCCACATAATGGTCGGTCGTTCCTTACCGGTAATCTCTTTCATTCTTAACAAGCCAGTCGATCCTAATTCACCCCCTCAATGTACACTCAAGCAAATGTGCATTGAGCGGAAGAATTTTTGGTGGAGGTGCCGGGAATTGCACCCGGGTCCTGCTCTTGTGACATACAATGACGTCAACAATTACCCTATATTTATAGCATATAGAATATGCTTTGTCAACCATAAAGTACGTATTTTAATGAATAAATGATAACTAATGTCTGGGTCAAATACAGGAGGTTTATGGCACGAATGAAAACATTCACCATTTATGATGGTGACAAAGTAGAAACCAAAGAGGCAATGAGTTATAAAAAGGCCGTTAAATCATATCAAGGCAATACAAAGAGTAAGATTATTAAAGTAGAATGGGAAGCCAGAAAAGGCGGAGTCTACGAAAAAACACAAATCCTACCATTAGGTAGAAGTAAAAAACTAGGAAGATAATATGGCCAAGTTAGCAAAAAGTTATGTTGCCCATGTAAGAACGCCTAAGAAAACTAGCCAGTCTAGTAAAAAAAGATCTTGTAAATTTAGTTCCATGAACAAACATAAAAAACGTAATCATAAGTTCTATAGAGGACAAGGAAAGTAGTTTATGAAAGTGTCAGACAATACAAGCATCTCAATGCCGATTAGAAATATGTTGGCAATAATTGGTGCAGTAGCAGTTGGTGTATGGGCGTACTTTGGTGTTGTTGAAAAACTTAATCAACATAGCAATACAATTACATTAATGCAAAAAGACTTAGACAGTAATTCAGAGTTCAGGATAAAATATCCTAGAGGTGAATTAGGTCAATCTCAAAACGATCTAGAACAGTTTATGCTTATTGAGGATTTATATAAAAGTGTTGAAAAAATGGAAGCCGTATTAGAAAAGAATATGGAAAACAAAGTAAACATTGAATTCTTACAGAAGCAGGTTGAAAAGATATCAAGAGATATAGAAAAATTAAAAGATGCTGATAGAGATATCAAGTATACTAACGGAAATGGACACTAATGTTCAAGATGTTTGCAGTCATATGTGCGGTAACAGTGCTAGAATGCAACACACTATATGAAGACCCGCCACGTACATTCGAAACTAAAGAAGAATGTTTAGCGGCGGCAAAAATAAAACAAAAGTCAACCGTAGAGCAGTTGACTGACGAAGACGGATTTCTAAGTGTTGAACATTTAGAAATAGGATGTGAGGGAGATACAATATGATAGAAACCGTTGTTGCCTTGTTAATGTTTGTTAACAATGAAATAAAGGAACACCGTATACAGCCATCGATGGGTGCTTGTCTACGAGGTAAAAGAACTGCTGAAAGAGAGTACAGCCAAGGTGTAAAATATCAATGCATCAGTACTAAGGCAGAGTTAGAAGACAATATAGACGGAAGTAAGTCTATTAAAAAAATTATACTAGGAGACTAAAATGGGTGCACCAAAGTCAAGAGGAGTTATAACTGTACATACGCCTAGGTATCATCAGGAAAGGGAAATAAAGCCATGCAGGTATATTGGTCCCAAAGGTGGTAAAGGTATTATGGTAGCACAGTATAAAGACTCGGGTGATATGGTTGTAGATGATAAGGGCGTTCCTGTACCTTGGAACAGAGCATGAACCCCTATGAATTTTCTAAGCCTACACTAAAACCAAAAGGACAAGATCCTTTAAAATTTATCCTTACGGTAATAGCACTTTGGTATTTGTTTTCTAGATTAATGATGGACTAACCACCTGCAAAACAATTTTCAGAACCTTCTGCGACTTTAGTACAATCTGTAACTGCATCGCCTATTCTTCCACAACCTTTATTGTTTATAAAGACAGTAGTTGATCCTGTTGTTATAGGTGCTTGGTGTGATGGACAAGGTAAGCCTGGTAACAAATGACTGTCGTTTTTATCACCTTGTCTTGATATAGGTATATCATTACAAAAGACATCAGGACTATGCTCTTCTCTTTTAGGAGTTGAACAGTGTGTTACATCTTTGTCACCTTTGCGTGTAATTGCTGGCATTATCTTTCCCTGTTAATTAACTCTTGCAACTTACTTGGCCATTGCTCAATTTCTTTATGCTGTTCTTCTGTGTGTGGTTCTGGAGGAGTTGAAACATTAAATTTTATTACATGATCAAATACCATAGGTATATCTTCAAACCTAGTGTAAGTGGTCAGAACTCCTTTATCCTTTATCACAAACTCGTGCATAAAGTTATTTATTTGACTTGTAAGTTAGGTGGTGCAGTAACTAGTCCAGATGTTCTTTCAGTATATGTATCAGAAAAGTCTTTGCGTGTTTTTTGTACAACAATGATCTTATCTTTAGCAATACTTACAGGCTGATCAGGATCAGTAGTAAACATATACTGTTGCATACCTAAACCTTGCTGACTCATTACTAATGTTAGTGGAGTCTTTACTTTTAGGTGTGTATCACTTTCTTCAATTAGTTTACAAACAAGTTCTTCGCCTGTTTGCAGTTTGACACTAATTACATCATTTAATTTGTATGGTGCTTGTATTAACATATTATCCTAGTGAATGTCCAGTTCCGTTGTAGCCAGTGTCATCAATATATTTTTGAAATTCTTGATAACCCCCAACAGGCTTTCCATATACTTTAATTTGTGGAAAAGTTCTTGCAGTTGGAAACTCTTCCATAACTTTTTCGCGATCAAAATCTACACCAAGTTGTTTGTATGTAAATTCCCAACCTCTTTGTTCACATAATCTTTTTGCGGCATCACAGTATCCGCAGGCAGGTTTACCCCATATTTCTATCATAATTTAAAGTCCTTAAATGTGTCTTCAACTACGTCTTGCTTCACGCCGCCAACAATGTAAGATTCAACTTCTGTTTCTTGCGGAGCAACTTGTAGTCCACTACTACTTAACCAATGTTGTGTCCATGGTAGTGGGTTTTGATTCAGTGGACGATCATACAAAGTGTTAAGACCTAATGCCTTTAACCTTTTGTTTGCTATAAATTCAACATAGGCATGAAGTAGGTTTGCATTTAAACCAATCATTGATCCATCTTTAAATAGATAGTCTGCCCAACGTTTTTCTTCATCAACACATTCACGCCACATTTCATAAACTTCATCTTCAAGTTCAGCGGCAATTTTTTTCATAGCAGGATCGTCTTCGCCTTTCATCCAATGTTTTATAATGTGTGTTGATAAATTCAAGTGTGTTGCTTCATCACGAGCAATCAGTGAAATAATCTTTGCTGAACCTTCCATGTTCTTAAGTTCACCAAATGCAAATGTACAAGCAAATGAAACGTAAAAACGTAAACCTTCTAGCATATTCACTGTCATCATTGCTCTATATAATTGCTTCTTAACTTCTTTGATATCACCTTTGCCTTTGTTAAAATAATCATTAGCAATATCATAAAATCTGTCATAGTGTTTACATACACTATTTGCACGTTCTACAATCTTTTCATCAGTTAAGATAGTATCGAACACTTCCGCAGGATCTGGATATACATTTTTAACAATGTGTGTATAAGATCTACTGTGAATAGTTTCTTGGAAGTCCCAACATACAATACAAGATTCTAACTCTGGATTTGAACAGTAAGGTAAAAACGCCAAACATGGTCCACGTCCTTGAACACTATCTAATAGTGTTTGATATTTTAAGTTACTTGTAAAGATGTGCTTTTGTTCATCTGTAAAATCTGCATAATCTCCGCGGTCTTTCTGCAAGGAAACCTCTTCTGGTCTCCAGAAATATCCAAGCATAGTTTGATTTAACTTATCAAACTCTGGATACTTAAACACGTCATATCTCTGTGTATTTTGGTCTGCACCAAAAAACATATACTCTTTTGTAAAGTCTACACTCTTTCTATTGAAGACAGTTTTGCTCATTAATATTTCTCTTTCTCTTTTCGCTTTACTTATTAAATTGCACAGGCATCACAGGCCTCATCTTCCTGCTCTGCTGGAACAGTGTCACCGTTAGTACCGTTAACATGATCCCCATTTGTACCGTTAATACTAGCACCATTTACAGTTTTGTCAACCGTTGTATGCTCCGTTTTTGTATCTTCCAACCCTTTAGGTTGAATATCATCTTCTTGCCCTTTAAAGTCATAAGTGTTTTGATAGTAGGATGTTTTCCAACCTAATTTATAAGTTGTTAACATATCCTTCATCATTACACTTAACGGAACTTCGTTGTTCTCAAAGTGCAGTGGATTATATGACCAGTTGCCACTTATGGCTTGATCAAAGAACTTTTGCATTGCCGCTACAACATTTATATATCCCTCGTTGCTTGGCATATCCCATAACAAAGTATAGAAATTTTTCAGTTGATTATACTGTGGTACAATCTGCTTAAGAGGCCCTTTTTTGCTTTTCTTAACGGACAAGAAATCTCTTGGAGGTTCAACTCCGTTAGTTGCGTTTGACACAACGGAACTGCTCTCCGATGGCATCTGTGCTGACAATGTACTGTTCCGTAAGCCATGCTCAGCGATGTCTTTTCTAAGATCCTCCCAATCATATTTTAATGTAGTGTTAATGACTTCATCAAGTTCTTTTTTATAATGATCAATTGGTAATTGTCCATCAGCATATTTTGTCTTATCAAAGGCATCACACTTCCCTTTCTCTTTTGCTAATTCATTTGAAGCAACTAATAGATAGTATTGGAATGCTTCAGTAAGTTCATGCACCAATCTCCATGCTTTCTTATCAGAATATTTTACTTTATTCTTTGCAAGATAATGTGCAAGACCTATATATCCAATACCTAACGATCTTCTTGCCTTTGTGCTTATTTCAGCCGCCTTAACAGGATAACCTTGATAATCAATTATTTCATCTAAGGCTCTAACTGCTAAATCACATAATGGCTCAAGGTCTTCAACTTTATTGATTAGACCAACGTTAATTGCGGAAAGGATACATAATGCAATTTCTCCATTTTCGTCATCAATGTGATTAATAGGTTTTGTAGGTAATGTAATTTCTTGACATAGATTACTCATATAAACAGTATCTTTGAAAGAACTGTGTGTATTACAATGGTCAACGTTCATAATATAGATACGTCCTGTTTCAGCACGTTCTTTAAGAAGTGCACCAAACAAATCCATTGCTTTGATAGTTTTCTTTCTAATACTTGTTTTGCGTTCATATTGATCATAAAGTTTTGCAAACTTGTCTTGATCATTAAAAAATGCTTGATACAAATCTGGCACATCATGTGGCGAGAAAAGAGTTATGTCTTTACCGGCCAATAGCCTTTCATACATAGTTTTGTTAAGTTGAATAGAATAATCTAATTTACGTACACGATTGTCTTCTGTACCTTTGTTATTTTTTAATACAAGAATATCTTCTATTTCATAATGCCACAAAGGGAAGTGGGTAGTAGCACTACCACCACGTACTCCGTTTTGTGTACAACTTCTTACAGTAGATTCATATACTTTTAAAAAGGGAACAACACCTGTGTGTGCTACTTCGCCACCCCTAATTTTTGAGTTAATCGCACGTACCCTGCCCGAATTAATTCCAATACCGGCTCGCTGAGCGATATAATAACCAATAGCGGAATTGCTACTAAAAATAGAAGGCAAAGTATCGTCAACATCAACCAATACACAACTAGCAAACTGCCTAATTGGAGTACGTACTCCAGCCATGACTGGGGTTGGAATGTTGATTTTAAAAAGTGAAGTCGCGTCATAATATTTTTTCACGTAGGTTAAACGTGTCTCCTTGGGGTAATTAGCAAATAATGTTGCCGCAATCATCATATACATAAATTGCGGAGTTTCGTATATTTCACCAGTGCTACGATCCTGACAAAGATATTTGTCTACTACTTGTCTAAGACCTGCATAGGTAAAGTCTTCATTACGTTCGTGCTTGATCCAAGTATTCATCTTTTTAAGTTCGACTTGAGTATAGTTTTCTTTAATGGCAGGATCATATACTCCGCGTTCGATGTTCTTGTTGATCATTGTAACGAAATTTAAATGCTCGTAACGATTGTAAACTTTTTTATGTAGTCCATATAAAAGTAATCGTGCCGCCGCATATTGGTAATTAGGGTTTTCTAACGAAATCAAATCGTTAGCACTTCTAATTAAAATGTTTTGTATTTCCTCTGTGGTCATTCCACTGTAGAATTGTAAGTCTGCATTCATTTCTATTTGCGAAGCACTTACACCGCTTAGGCTATCGCAAGCCTCTTCAACTACGAAATGGATTTTATCAAGATTTAACTTTTCTTTTTTTCCATTACGTTTTGTGATTAAAATTTCTTTGTTCATTGTTCTCCTGCCTATTCTTTCATCGTATCCAGTATTTACTTGTTTTGTCAAATCCTTGTTGTATATTGACAAACTAGTGTAGACTGTAAGTTGCATTCTTTAACTACTGTACTGTCGTAATTTAAAACACTATCATCAACATATAAAAGATTATAGTATCTTTGTGACGATATGTCTATAATACTTTTTATCAAAATATCTGCTTTGGAAAACTTTGTGGTTAACTTCAGTGTCCAACCCATCATTAGGGGTATAGCGACGGGACAATACCGGTTTTCTTCAAGCAGTTCCCACGGAGTACTCCAACGTTGAGAATCCCATGGATCTAGTAACCTATCTATCCTTGGTGCAGTGGCCCATAAGTCCATTGTTTCTTGCAAAGGATCTTTGCTTGTTTCTAGATTTTCTCTAAACTTCCTCCACGCCAGAATACGTTGCTCGACTGTTGTTTCTAAGAACATTAAGCAAAGTAACTAATTGCGTATGTTAGAGTTCCGACACCGTTACCGATAAGGTTTCTATATTGTATGTTGACTGTTTCACTACCTGCTGTTGAATCTAGATCATCTAGCACAGCACCAAACTCAACACCGCCGTCTGAACTACCTGTATGGCTGAAATTGTCAGTGACGTTTATATTTGTGTTGTCTTGTATAGTAATTGTTAACCTACCTTGCCTTGTTGTTGCTTGGCCTGTTGTTTTAACTATTAGGTAGTCAACATAAGCAATCTTCTTATCAGTAAATGGAAGTTTAGAAAATGTAGTTAATGCATCAACCTCAGCAAGACTGAATTCATTAACCTTACCTTTGGTATAATGATATCCATCAACCAAAGGTTTAAATGGTACAGAAAGTAAAGTTGGTTTATTAATTTCACTTTCTCTTTCAAATGTATCACCTATGCTTTCACATAATGGACTAGCAAATTTGATTACACTTGTTTGTGGACTATCCTGTCCATTCATGTTGTTTCCAACATCTAAAAATATATTAGCATTAGAAATATGTCCAATTGGTTCTAATGTGCTTACAGGTTTATGTACTGCAAATCCAAAATCCATAATTCTATTAAATTTGTTATTCTTAACAATAAAGTGTCTTGGACCTAAACTTTGATTACCTGAACCTGTGCTTGTTCTTGCTAGGTCAATACCTACTTGCATAAAATCAAAATAAGAATCATTCACTGTAATTGTTCTTACATCTTGTACACTGAATATTCCAACACTTAACATTCTAAATTCACTGTTTTGTATAATAACATTTTCACTTGTTGTTGCACCAATGGCTCTAAATTCAATTCCACATTTAGTTGAATCATAGCCGTCATCTTTTTGCCAGTCACTTACAAACTCTACTCCGTCGATTAAACTTTCTGTTAGACAGTCTGCTTTTAAAATTGCATCATGAACAGCAACGGCACTGTCTACTTCAAGAGTCATTCCTTTAATCACTATGTGTTTTGGTCTAGTAGAGTTTTGAATGTTAGAATACTTAACATAAGTTCCTGGTGTACTAGTACCGTCTACTGTTTGAAAAATAGGTCTTGCAGTTGGATTTAAATCATTTGGATTAGTGTATAGTTTGATAGTAGTTTTATTTTTACCATCACCTAATATAGTTGCAAATGGCGGAACAAAAATTGTATCAGTAATTTTGTATTCACCTGCATCTATCTTTAATCCTACTCTAGTTCTCTTGTCTGCTTTGTCAGTGTTTATAAACAATTGATCAATTGCTCTTTGTAATGCTTTTGTATCATCTTGGATACCGTCGCCTTTAGCACCAAAACTTTTAATGCTTACTATATCATCTAGTCTTTGTTGAAGCGTTCTTTTGATAGGCTCTGCTATAAATTCGCCTGTTTGTTTAATTACGTCTGTTGGACCTTTATATGTGTAAGTTGAAAGCAATTCAAATATATTGCTTTTTTCTGTTAGTATTTCTGTATTACCTACACCAGGAGCACCTTCAGATACTGCACCATTACCAATATAAAGTTTCTGCGTATCTATTGCCCAACCTAGTTCAGCACTCGCTAGTTGCGGAATCGCACTGCTACCTGCTTTACCTCGTCTATGTTGAATTTTTGATATTTGTACAACTGCCATTTTAATTCTTCCTTACTACTATTTATGATATTTCTTATAGTAGTCCTCTACACGATCGCACCATTCTTTAGTCCACATATCAAATTCGTGCGGCCATAGGTCAAATTGCTGGTATTGTTCATCTCTGCTACACATGAATATATGCCCTTGTTTAATATCTGTGCCATATACTTCGTTGTGTGCTAGTATGTAGGCAGTTAATTGTAAGAAATAATCATCAACCCACTCTTTTTTCTTAGGCTTGTTAGTTTGCTTAAAATCCATTACAGCCGGTTGGCCTTTGTACATTCCTACAAGATCTGTTGTACCTGAGTATAGTCCTGGAAAATATAACTGTGTTTCTACTCCCCATATTTCATCTACATGATTAAGAGCATTTTCAATAATCTTGTCAGCCATTGCGTTTGCTTTTACATGAACTAGATTTTTGCCAGGCATTCTTTGTTCACCTTTAACAAATTTCTCTAAATTGTTGTGCATAGCAGTACCAACACCTGATGCTTCTGTTACAATTCTTTGTGCTTCTTGTTCACCTACACGTTTTTTCCATTCTATCAAATGGGTCATGTCTTTGGTTTTACTTAAAATTGTAGTTACACTAGGTAATCTTTCTCCTGAGGGAGTTTCATATACTCGTTGCTTACGCACAGGATCATTTATTTGTTTGAGTGCGTGATATTCAAATCTTTTATTCAGTTTAGGCGGTTGTTGGTCAGTCATGATTATCCCTTAAAAATATATTATAACCTCTTTTTAGATCAAATGTCAAGAATTATAAACGTTTTCCTGCGGCTCTTTTTGCCATCTTGTCTACTGTGTTAGTAGGCTTAACGTCTGTATCAACACCATCAGCCTTTGGAGCATCTGTTTTTGTGCGTAGAGTTACACCATCACTATTAAAGTTTTGGACAATGCTTTTAAGTTCTGGAGTGTTATCAAATGCATTTTTGAATGTGTTGTAATCTAAAGGCCCATGCCCCATATCAGACATAAGGTTTGAAATAGCATTCCAATTTAGATTTACGAAAGCATTTTCAGAATCTGCTCTCTTGATTTGATTACGGAAGAGTATTACTAAATCTTGTACTGCATCATTTTTGCTGAATTCGTAAAGACGCATAGTGCCTCCTTACTTACTTAATGTG
>Ga0160423_10002666_pt1 | contig 14860 bp, 19 predicted proteins | sample CRUFie14St8metaG_FD_108191 | JGI IMG/M metagenome (GOLD analysis project Ga0160423, IMG submission 108191) | Marine microbial communities from the Costa Rica Dome - CRUD Field 142mm St8 metaG | ecosystem: Environmental > Aquatic > Marine > Oceanic > Photic zone | place: Costa Rica: the Eastern...
GTGATATATTTTTAAATCTCCGTCCGTACCTATTTGTATTTCACCGCTATCAACCATGCGTATATTCCTTTCAAAATATACTCTTGTTGCACTACCATCTATTGTAAAATATGTAGACAAACCACCGCTACCATTATCACATTTAAAAATAATGTCTTTGTCATCGGCGCCGTTAGTGAATACTAAGTCCCCCGTGTTGTTGTTAAACACACTATTAGAGCCATCGTGGTAAATCTGTAAATCATGGCTATTGCCAAAGTCTGAGCGGGCATTGTCTAAATGTAAAGATGTTTTAGAAAATTTTACTATCTCGTTAGCCCCATCAACTTTCAAGTATTCAGTTACACCACCCGACCCGTCATCGCTTTTAAATACTATGCCTTTATCATCAGCGCCATTGGTGAATACTAAGTCCCCCGTAAAGTTGTACATATGGGTGTCAGTGCCATCGTGAAATAGCTCCATATCACCGCTCGTACCCATCATTATTATTGATTTATCGGGGAATCTAGTAGCTCCCAATATAGAACTTCCGTTTACATAACTACCATCTAAATAGAAATATGTAGCAACACCACCAGACCCATTATCGCTTTTAAAGTAGATGTCTTTATCATCAGCTTTATTCTGTATGACTATATTCCCCGTTTCATTGGTAATATTAGAATCTGTTCCATCATGGCTGATTTTTAAATCGTTTGCATTACCAAAGCCTGCTAAAACACTATCGGCGTGTTTTGTGTTTTTATCAAACTGAGTAAGCGTAGCACTGCCGTCAATTCTAATGTATTGAGCTAAACCTCCAGACCCATCATCACAATTAAATACGATGTCTTTGTCATCATTGAACTGTTGGATGTATAAATGACCACTACCATTTGAATTTATAAGTGAGTCTGTTCCGTCATGGAGCAACCTTAAATCGTGACCAGTACCAATACGTAGTTGTACGTTGTCGTTAAGTGTAAGGTTACCACTAGTTATCGTTCCACCCGTGGTGGTCATACCATTGCTACTTGTAAGGTAGCCAGCATCGTTATCAAACCCGCTAACGGGAGTGTTTGATGGATCGCCAGTGATATCATCCCAAGTTACGGTGACGCTACTTAAAAAGGCTAATGAACCAAGTGTACGCTGCTCTACTTCAGTTCCGTTCATTACAAGAGCGGTTGTTGAAGAAGTATTTGTATCTCTTGTTGCAATTGTTAGCTTGCCACCTACATTAACACTTCCATCAGCTTTTACTCTAAAACAAACCTTATCGTAAGTGCTGTCGGTAGTGAAGTTGCCACTACCCGAAAGCACAGCAAAACTGTCACTTGCGTCATTGTCTTTTAGGCCTAATACAAAGTGACCGCTACTTGGCCCTTGTAGGAATCCACCAAATGCACTTCCATCAAGCAAGCCATCAATATCTGTATCTGAAGAAGTCCAATTAGTTAGTAAGCCAAAGTTGTCAATAGTTACCGCTCCCGCAACGTGTAATTTTTGGGATGGGCTAGTAGTCCCGATACCTACATTGCCCGATGAAATGATGCGCATACGCTCCGTATCAGCAGTAAAGAATCTTAAATAGTTACTAGCATTACTTCCGTCAATTCTAGCGTCAGTACCACCCCATTGAATTTTATAGGTGTCATCAAGCTGTAAATGGCCCCCAGAAACGTGTAGTTTTTGAGCTGGACTAGTAGTGCCGATACCTACATTAGAAGAAGTAATACGCATTACCTCAGAGGTACTTGAACCAGCCGTATTAGCATTTCCGCCCGTTTCAAATATTAAATTACCGCTTGTATTTTTGATTTCAATAGAGCCGCCATTGTCAGCCATTGCTAAAATCGTAGTGGCATCGCCGCTTTGTAAATATGCTAATGTATTTGTAGTGGCGTGATATACATGAAATTTCTCTGATGGACTAGCCGTCCCAATACCAACGTTGCCACCATCTTTAATAGTAAACACATTAGTTGTATTGTCTAACACATTTACCAAGTCAGAACTACCCGTACCTTTTACATAAAATACTGGAGAAGAATTATTATCGCTTATTACGGAAAAATCTCCACCATTACCGTTGTGCGTAATCTGTCTTGTTGCAGATATATAGCTGTTGAAATTACCAGTTGGACTCGTAGTTCCAATACCAATACTGCTCGGTGCAATAATATCCCCATCAGACTGTATTTGCACTACACCAGACCCATTATTCCCAGCGTCAATATTAAGGACATTGCTACTGTCTACGTATTGTCTAACAACGCCTTGGTCATTTGTGCCGCCTGCACCTCTTAGTCTTAAATCAGAAGCTACGTCTAAACGACCAGTGATATCAACGTTGCCATCAACGGTTATATCTGTTAAAAATCTATTTGATGCCATATTAGAATTGTATAGTGCAAAGATAAAAAAAAGAGGGGTGCAGTATAAGCCACACCCCTCCCCATACTAATATCAATATATGTTAATCTATTTTAGTAACCAAAACAACTACATCTCCAGTAGATGGAGCGGTATTAAAATCTAAAGTTACTACAGTTGCGCTTGTTCTAACAACTTGAGCATATACAGTTTCATAACTTGAAGCATCATATAGCTGAACAATTACATCACGAGTTCCAAGATCGTGTGTGACCGCAATGCTTGTAGCGCTTCCATCACCAATAGCTTCACGATAAGAACGAGCAGCAAGACCAGCAGGCGTAACTGCAAGCGTAGTAGCAGAACCATCAAGAGTCTCAGCAGTTGTGGCGAGTTCAACAACCCCTTTAACAGTTGTTGACGCATCAATACCAGCAATTGTTACAGCGGCAGTTTCAGAACCAGACCCCGATACAGAAATACCCGTCCCAGAACTTGCAGCAATTGTGGCTACATAATTCCCAGTGGTATCTGTGCCAAGGGCTACTGCGTTTGCGACAACAGTAGCGGTAAGTGTAACATTTGCCGAACCATCAATAGACACGTTCCCAGATAAATCGCCGCCAAGAGTAATCGTGCGTGCGGTTGCCCATTTGCTTGCCGTAGAAGCGTTTCCTTGTAGCCCACCAATAAAACTTCCAGCTGTAAGGTCACTTAGTTCGTCTTCGGAAAAAGTTGTGTTGTTTGGCTCTGTGGAATTATTTCTATAAACCTTCCAAGATTCTGCTGATACATCATAGAATAAACCAGCGTATTTTGCAGTTCCGCTTTGATTATATCGTCCGTAATAACCAAAGTCATTAGTACCTGCATTGTCTGTCGCCACTTTAATGTGATGGTCGTCAATCGTTAATGTAGTTGAATTAACAGTTGTTGTTGTGCCATCTACAACTAAGTTACCAGCAACAGTAAGATTACCGCTTGTGGTAAGCGCTACCGAAGAACCATTACCAATAGTAATACTACTATCAATCTGTCCTAAACGTGTCTCTAGATTTGATACGCTTACATCGTCAACTACAGTGTTACCCTCTAATGCCGTGGTAGCTGTGGTTCCGTAAGTAACGGCGAGAGTGGGTGTTGACCCCTCACCAGTGTTCCCAGAAGTTGTAAGGCCCGTCAGCGTGCCCAACGTTGCTACGTAGTTCCCCGTGGTGTCTGTGCCTAGCGCAACAGCATTAGCGGAAATAGTTACTTCACCTCCTGCTGCTACGGTAACATCGCCAGCCATATTTGCGAAGATTGCATCCTCTAAATCAGAGAATGTTACTTTTTTTGTAGCCGAAGAATCACTTGCATCTACAAGGGGAATGTGGTCGCCTTGTGCTACGGCTGAAATAGCGGTAAGTTCACTAAGGTCTAAGTCAAGAGTTACAGTACCGGTTGTACCGCCGCCACTTAAACCATTACCTGCGGTAACACCCGTAATATCTCCTGCAATAGAAGTCCATGATGAACCATCATAGAAACGAACTTGATTCGTATCTGAACGGTAAATCATTCTACCCTCAAAGTTGTTAGAAGAAGGATCTGCCGTTAATGATTCAAATGTGGCATTTTTAATTTGATAGCCGCCGCCTGCGGTAAGGGTCATGTTCCCGTCAACTACCAGATTGCTTAAAAATTTTACGTCAGCCATTTTATATTAGTTTAAATATGCCGAGCCGCTTGTAGGGGCAGATAGGCTTATTGTTAAGTTGTTTAAATCTGTATAGGAAACAGCTCCATGTATCAAGGTGTCTGCACTATCTGCTATAGAGACACTAGGTTTTTTCCCTAAATTGTGATTAATATTCCAAGTAGCACTAGCAGAGCTTTGAGTAAAAGTAAAAGTCTTATCTCCCGATGCTGATGCCGAGGCAATCACCCCGGTAATAGATACAGCGGTTGATGGCTCCTTTATTTTAATAGAACTTGTCGCTGTGGATACACCCTTAATAGAAACAGATTGCCCAGATGATATTTCAATAATATTACTCACTTACGTCCTCATTTACTTTAAACAACCCAAATACCCATGTTTTTACTACATTGCTAGCGGTAGACTGCAAATCGTAAACGTATATACCTCCAGACACTCCAGCCATTGTAGTGGCTGCGGCTGTTATTGTTAGCTTTCCAGCCGCTGGATCTCCAGCATATTCAAAAGAACTATCAGCAATAATATCTCCCGAGGAAGTATCCGTTTCTTTTACATCCATCTTCCACTGATAGCTGTCTAGGTTTATAGGATTACCAGACTCGTCAGAAAAAGTAAACTCTAGACTGAATGTGTCCCCTTTTCTACAAGTGATATCTACTCTTGTTGCGTTATCTAAATTTATTACTGTTGCCATAGTTGCAAAGATACTAACTTACTGGTTATCAATTAAATCAGCTATGCTATCTGGAGTATCACTTAAAGGAGGTCTTTGGTCTTTTCTTTGCGCGATAAGCTTAGATTGCTCTATAGCTTGCTTTTCTACGCGGCTGTCTTTTCTATCCTCTTTCATGATATCCAAGCTTGCTTTGCTGCGTTGTCCCACTGCAGTTTGCTGTGCGACAATCTGAGCCTTCATAGCTTGAATTTCTTTATTATACATATGCTCTAGTTCCATCAGCTGAGCTTTAATCTTGCTTTCCATTTGGAACTTCTGCATTTCAAGCTCTGCTTCCATCTGCATTTTCTGTGCGTCTGTCTGCATTGCCATCTGCTGATTCTGTGCATTTGCTTGCTGCTGCGCTTGGATATTTTGAAGGTTCATCTCTTGCTTGGCTTTCATGCGCTTCTTGCGTCGAACAATCAACAGCTGCTCTGCTTGATCGATGTCTCTTAGACCGCGGATGCCTATAGCGTCCTCTAAGTCAATCTCTCCGGAGGCTAGTGCAACTTGAATATTCTGCTCTAGGTATGCAGCATCTCTATCGTCCATGTTGCCCATTATCTGAACGCCGAAGTTGTACATCGGCAGTTCACTGAAGCTAGAGAGCACACTCATGTTTGTTTCGCCAATGGCGTTTACATATATCTGATGAAGGGTGCTCCCCTGCGGAATGATCTGCAGACAGCGAATGATGTCTTCACACACGCGCTTGTACAACACTTTGGAAGAGTGGGTAACGTCGTATATAGCGTTATTGCCTGCGGCAAGCTGCTGTTGACGCACGCCAACAAGTTGATCTCCTTTGGGTGATGTGCCGTCCATTACCTCGTTGATTCCGGTAGTATCGCGAATCATACGCAGGTAGTGGTTGTATAGGGCGATCATTTCATTGATGTTCCTAATGCTGTTATCTAGAGGTCTGATAGGAGGGTTTTGGAAACCACCGTCCGGATTTTTAGAGCGGTAGTAGAATACTCCCGTTTGCTCGTAAATATCCTGGAGCTCTAGTGGCTGAAGTTCTCCTCCAGAACCTAGCTGCACGTTTTCCAATCCTTCAATATCAATAATGATCCCGTCTGGCTTTGCTTTGGCAATAGCCTGCTGGATCTTTAGGTGGGTAAGCTGTAGTTGATCTGCAAACCCTATGATAGAAGAAACCATAGACTTAGGCATCATGCGGCGTAAGTTTGTAGCAACTACGCTGTACGAAAGGCGAGCCTTGGTGATGTCGTGAATGTTTTTCGGGATGTTCTTTTTTAGCCCGTAGTTATATATATGTTGTGTGCCTAGTATAAAACTACCACCATATACTGTTGTGTTGTGTAGGCAGTGGCCCACTCTCTCGTATACAGATTCGGCTGGCGGCTTGTATTCGCTGCCTTTGTAGAAGAAGTTCTTGTTCCCGTGTCTAGACTCTTTCTCCTCGTAGTAGATTTTGTCTACCGATAAGAATTCAAAGTCCATCACCTCTACAAAATACTCATCATACCCGTAAGACGCACGTTGAAGGCTCTTGTCGTAGTGTGAGTGTGTAAGTCGAGAGGGGTCGTTCTGGAATCTATTTCTAACGGTCCTTGCTATTGCGTGATACTCCTCTTCTGTAAACTGATCACCGGCCAACCTCTTGAGCTCTTGTATGGTAACGCGCTTTATGTGTCCGGCGTATACTAGGTCCTCAAAGTTGGGGTCTTCTGTGTAGCTGTGTATGAAGTGCGACGGGTCTACGTAGTTTTCTGTGATCCCGTAATTTGGGTCGTTGTCCCGTTTAATTACCGCAATACCAATAGTTGCAAGGTCGTTGACAGAACGACGATATGTAGCGTCGTTAAAGTTGTTCCAGTCCAGCGTCATTTTTGTAGCGATCTGACTGGCTATTTCTGCTTGCGTTTTTACGTTGGTATCCATGAAGATTTCCGCCTCTTCGATATTTTCTGGAAGGGCGTCTGGATCAACGTCTGTTTGCACGCCCGCACTTTTAGCTTTCTTTAGAAAGTCTTTAGTGAGGATTTGTGCTTTAAGCTTATTTTTTTGTTTGTCCCTTTGCATTCGAGAAAGCGGATCTACGGCTTCCACGTTTGGATAAGGGTCAGCAGATAAGATCTTGTTTACCACGATCTTGATAAACTTCGGAACAATAGGAACCGGAGTCCAATCGAGATTAAGCAACGTACCGTCCCCATTGTTTGGGTCCAGAGAGTTGAGTATCTGCTTGTACTTTGATGTGTCTTGGGTTCCGTTCGCGTAATCGCGAGAAGCCTCAAATTCTTTTTTTCTGCGGTAGTAGAGGGAGCCCTCATCTGACGCATTACCCCATTGATTCTCTATAGCCATGGCATATTTTAAGCCAAATGCTTTAGACAATTTTACTTCTGGTGAAGCTAGTGGGTCCGGGAAATTCCCGTATCTATCGGATTTTTTATTACTATCAAACATTTCGTGAGATAAAGTATTCCTTGCAAATATACTAAATCGCTTAACGTCATTACGTTAGGCATTAAACTTATACCTACGGAAAAACTTTTTCTCTGAGAAGTTAGATTTTACTTCTTCTTTTTTGACTTTTTGTGCTGCTAAAAGAGCAAGTCCAGAACTGATGGTAAGGTCAAACTTTGTTCTATTATCGATCTTAAATCCTATCCAATCTTCCAGCGTTCTGTTGAAGTACATGTTCCCAAGTGCATTGGTTTCTACGTTTACACCCACGTGACTGTGTATGTAGTCCTCTATGGCCTGGGCGTGCGACTGTATAACATCTGCAGAGTTAGAGGGAATGCCCTTTGTTTTGACGTTAACTTTACTGGAGCTTGAAGATAGATGCTGAGGTCTGTCCATCAGATACTCAGAATATCCGCGCTGCTCGAAATATCTGGCGATTCCGTATTTGTTGTTTTCTATGAGGATAGGGTATCCATAATAAACAGCAGCCATCAACACGTCTTCATAGAATATTTTAGCGAGGGGAGGTCGAGAAGCATACTCTACTACAAACATGTTGGATGGCGCTGTCATATTAAACTTGTTATAAAGATGCATTGCACCTTTAGAGCCACGTCCATCAAGCGTAGCGTCGAGGTCGTAGCTATCGACCCCTCCAACACCAATGTGCGCGTTTCCTGGCTTTCGATGGCCACGCTCATTGATCACTTTATTTCTTTCTTCGGCAGGGGGTTGCCAAGCAACCCGGAATCTGCCGTTAACGTCCGGGGAGAAAATCACCTTAGAATCTTGCACACCGTTTTCCCAGACGAAGTTACCAATAACAACTGGATTTGGGTAGAGGTTGTCATTGTGTTGTACTTGTTCGTATATCTTGGTAAGATTAAATAGAGAACCTTGGATACTGTCTCGGAAGGCTTCATCCTCAGTAAAGGGGAACTGGCGTATGACTTCGTTAAGTTCCGAGTGGTCATCTTGAAGGGACTTCCTTTCATTTTTTAAGAATGTCTTTGCGCCTATATCAACCTCTTCACTATCAATACCCATGATCGGTTCTTCTGGGTTTTCAATTATTGGGTTCCCAAACTTATCAAAGAATCCCTCCATAGCTTCATATGCGGGTATAAATATTCTGTATAGTCCAGAACGTGTCCTACCATTTTCGTTGCGGTGGTTGGGATCGGAGTCCGCCCATAGGTCTTTATACTCTTTCCCGCCCTTGCTCATAGGGTTTACTGTAGAGCCAACTATTGCTGTACCGATGATCTTGCGCCCCACTATCAAACACGTCTTTTGGATGCGCCACGCCTCACGTATATCTGTAGGCTTCTCCCATTTACCCGCTTCGTCGAGATACATCATGTGCAGCTTCTCGCCATCGTATGCGTTATTGGTGGTGTTTTTCCAGTTGATGATTGTGTTTAGCGCCTCACCCTTACTAGAGGTCTTATTGTTTTTTGTGATTCTCTTGCTGGGCTCACGGAATGCGAGCTCCACACGTGGGTTTGTTGTACCGTCTTGTATGGGCTTGAAGAAGAATGGGTAGGTCTTGAACATGTACACCACTTTCTTCATGAATATATTTTCCTGCGCGTCTTTCCCGGTCTTAGACTGTAGCCCAAGGAGCTTGTCTTTTACCTGGGTGGCTTCGTCTAGCAATACGGCTGCCGACATATTTGTATAGCCAGAGCGGCGGCACTTAGTATATATCTGTCCCATGCTTCTGGGGTCTACCTCGCATGCTTTCTGGTGAATGAAAAGTCTTTGCTGAAACTCTAAAAAGTACGGGTATCCTATGTCAAGCTTGGACCACTGCAACATCATGTAGTGCCTGCCAGTGATGTATGTGGGCTTACCGTTATTCATAAACCACATACCCTCTTTCCTGCGGTTGAACTCTTGCTGAATATAATCTATGTGTTTATCTCTGAATTCTTTTGGTGCTTCAAGCCACTCATCCATGGAGCGAACACGCTTGAGGTCGGAGGGTATTTCCCCGCGTTGCCAATATTGATCTTCTTTCTTGTTGCCGCTAAAGAGAATATCTTTTTTAGCAGGCTTCTTAGGTAGCTGTATAAACAAGTCTGCGATTTCAATCACTTCTCCCGAAGTCCCATTTGGACAGATGTTTATGACCTTCTGGTCATATTCCTCTATGTCTACAAGTCCAGCCATAAAAATACTAGCACAAAAGGCTAGTAGTTATTCGATTAACAGTCTATCTATTTTCTCTGGATCAAACCTTCTAACCCTACGAAGGCGCTCATTTTCTAGGGCTCGTGCTTTTTCATATTCCTCACGTCCGCTGTCAATGCCTAGGTCTGTAAACATTTTAGCGTTTCTGCGTAACACGCAGTCTATCACCATTTTGGCTTCTGGGTTTTCTGTATAGCTCATAACGGTATAAAGATAAGAAAACCTATTAAATGCCTTGGACAACCGTGCTCTCCCACTCTAGGTCATCAGCGAATATTGGGGTATTTTCTCCTACATATGCGTTAAATGTGTTGTATTCTAGGTAATCTACGGCCTCTTCTTCGTTTATTTTATCGTCATGGCACATCTTCGCTATGCACAGTGATCGGGAGTATATCACTTTCCATCCCACGGGGTCGAATCCTATGATGCACTCGTCCCACCCATCAGCAAACAGAACGTCTTCTGTGTGGGAGTACATCTCTATGATAAGTTCTTTTTTATTCATCTTACAGTGTATTTAATTCTTCTAAATTCATTAGGTAGCAGTCGTGCGAAAACCTCCAGTCTCTATTGGCCAACTCTCCCGGGTCGAGATCCCCCTTTTTGTGGAATGAGGCTTTTTCGAAAAATTCTTTCTTCGGCATGTACCCTGCTATGTATACTTTACTCATGTCGTTCATCACATAGGTGAACATGTAGTAATCGCACCGCTGCCTTGTGTTCCAAGAGGATACTGTAACTCGGAATCCTTCGCGCGGCTTGTAGTTTGTTCTTTTGCTTTTTACGTCGATGCTTAGTCCGTTAGCTTTGAGGTCATAGTCGTAGGTGCTTGTGTCGGTAACTTTGTTGCCTCTACCTTCCAACACGTCCAGCACAATGATCTCACCTAGTGCGCCAGCTAGGTTTCCATCACCCTTGGTGATAGATCCATTGAGCTCTTGAAACTCAAATCGAGTTCTAGCTCTTTCTAGCTGATCATTTGTAACACTAACTTCTATCACTATCTGTCATCTTTTTAAATAAGTAGATATGCCAGGCAATAATTATTATTATTACTACCGCCCATTCAATCAGATTCAATTCCATATTCGTTTAAATCTCTAGTGCATATCTCAGCTATGCGATGTGTCTCATTGTTTTCTTTCTCAGAATTTAGTGAGTCGATTTTAATAAGCAATCGGCTCATAGTATTTTCTCTCATTGCTCTTTTACATTTTAATTAGTCTAAGTCTTCTCTGGTACTTACGAATCAGTAGGGCTGAATTCGTTAATTGTTTTTGTAGTTCATCGGTCCACCCAAACCTACTTGCTTGTATGGTTAAGTTGATTTGATCAATTTCCAGCATACGGAGATACTTCTCTATCTCTCTTATGTGGCGCCTCTTTCTAATCATTTTTCTTTGGTGTTAAAGGTTACCTTCCTTGTCCTCTGTATTTTTTTCTGTAGTTCTTCGATGTCTTCGTTCCGGAGTTTCTTGTTTTTGCATGTACTCCGGGGCGAGACTTCTTAGACTTTTTCAGATACACTCTTGCTGATTGCTTCTTAGCCATTTCTCTATGTATTTTCTATCTCGTTGATTTCCAATGCGTTAGCTCTGTTTTCTTCAACCGCTAATTTAAGTCCTCCTATCTCCTCCAGCGTCATGTCTAGGATGATGTCTACTTTAGATTTTATCTCGTCAAAGAGATTAGAGTCCGTCATATCGAGGGCAACAACCTTATCGTTGATTGTTTGCTCTATGGATTTCTCTAAGTTCTTGATCTTATTCTTTAGGCTGTGCTTGTAGATGTTTGTGCCTTTGACGTCGTCCATTGCCTCGAGCGTGCTCTGTAGCAGTACCGTTGTTTTTACCAGTGTCTTGAAAAGATTTGCGTCTATCATCTTGAAAACTTCTCTGCGAACCCACCAGAAAAATCCGACTGTTCTGTTATACCTCCCGTTTGTTTCAGCTCCTTGACCATCTGCTCGAGTCGCTGTCTTTCCTGCAGCAGCTCTCTGGCGTCGGTAGCTGTAATCTTTATCGCTTGTAGCTCAGCCTTGCGCTGTGACCCGCCGGCCTCTGGATCGACGGGCTTTTTTATTTCGTCGATCATATTATTGATAGCCACTTCCATGGAGGCCATCAGCCTTTCAGCTGCATCAAGCGTTGTGAACTTCTTCGATTTCGACATAAAGCAAATCATCAAATCTCATTCTCCAGTATTTCTCTCCGTCGATTTCTATTTCGTAGTCCGAATTCTTTGAAAACCCTACGGTATCTCCTACTCTAATTCCGGCCTCTTCCAGAACCTTATTTGTAAACGCAACCTTGCCGCGCTTATTTTCTTTCTCTTTAAAGCTTATGATTTGGATGGTGTTGCTCTTGAGCTCTTCTTCCTCTTCAATGGGGTGGAGCAGTACCCATCCCGATAGTGCTCGGATGCCGTTTTCATCTTTCACGGCGAATGCCTGGGATGAATATGGGGTGTCGGGGTGGTATCTTACTATGAATAGTTTTTCATCTTCATATACTAACCCTTGGCCTTTATCCATTACCACGTGGTGGTGGAAGTATAGTGTATCGCCTTTGTTTGCGATATTTTCATCGCGCATTGGCACGGAGACGATCTCGCCTTCCATCACCCGGTGTTCAAACTCATTGTATTTTGAAGCTAGATAAAGCTCCTCCCCGTTCACCTCTATGGTGTCTTTAAATCTCTTGGATAGACGCACCAAGAAATTTTCTACCATTTTCATACGCTAGAAATTTAAGTCATATTCAATTAAGCAGGGTACGTTCTCTACTGTTTTCCACAGCATCAAACCTTCCTCCCCTTTCAAATATACTAAATATCTTTTGATTGAGTGTTTTGCGAGATGTCTTTCGTCCAATATAATGGAGTCTACTTTCATTTGCCCTACGCGCATACCTACGTAATACGCCATTGCGTCCTTGGGATTTTGCCCAATGACAACTTTCCTAATAAGATTCATTTTAATTTAATCTATTTATCCACCAGTCTATTGTTCCGTTTGGGGGATCGTCTTTATTTTCCTCCCAAGCTTGCATCATAAAGTCGGTAACCTCATCGAATTCATCGTCGTTATCAAATACAAAATCATACACTGCGTTGAGCTTGTTTGTCTCGGACTCATCATCGATAATTCCTACGAAACAAGAGAGCACGAGTCTGTCGTCGATACCGATTTCATGTGCCATTTCTTTTATACCGGCAATAACGGTGGCAACAGTCTCCAAAAACTCTTGGTCGCTGGTCATATTATTTTTAATTTAGCTGTTAAACAAATATAAATTAAATTCTAAGGCGCCGATGAAAGCTTCCAGATCTTTACCACCAATTATTTATTCACAGCATATGGCCGCCGCTCAACTCTGGCGAGATATCATTGATGAATACCAAATAAAAACCAACCGGGAGCGCCGAAATGTTAGGGTGCGTCAAGCTTTTGCGGTAGCCTTGACAAACGAGACGAATCTCACCTATGCTATTATCGGCTCGGTCATGAATAAAGATCACTCTACCGTTGTCCACTGCCGCAGATGCCACGAATCAAATATGTTGTACGACGACGAATACCCGGGGGTATATGATTTAATGACAAATAGAATAACTGAGATGGTCGTGGAGCACAGCGAAAAAACGATAGATACGGCCAAGAGAAAAAATTTCTTTTCCGGAAAGACCATCGACAACTATGTCGCATCGATAGAGCGAAAGTACCAAAGAAAGATCGAGCACCTCGAGCTGGGAAATAAGATGTTGGCGAAGTCCTTAAAAGACATGCACTCAAGATATGATAAGCTAGAGAGTGAATACTCTAGGATAAAAAACCTATTGTAATGCCGCGGAGCCAGGTTCCTAAATCTAAGATGTTTCGGGAGTTCTCCAAGCAACCGGAGCGGTATATCAAAAGTAATTATGCGAAGCACATCAAGAGTTCCTTCCGAGTTATGTCTGAGAAACATGATATTTCGCGCACCGAGATGGAGTTCATGCTTTTTGTGTACGACTTAGAGTTCTTTACTCTGGACTGGGTGGCTGACCAGATGGGGCTGTCTAGAAAAAAACTTGGCCCCCGGGTGGTATATCCTTTAGTCAAGAGAGAATATATATACAAGCACTTTGATAAGCTGTCGCCAAAGACGGAGCTCGATCAGATGTTCCATGAAAATAAATACAATTACCGGGTGAGGTATGCTTTGTCCCAGAGGGGACGTTTGAACGTACAAAGATTCTACCGCAAGCTAGAAGCCCCGGATAGCATCATCTAAATCTTTTTACAATCTTTTGGATGTCGGCAGAGTACCTAGCGAATTGCTTCCCCTTCTTGGTGGCTTTTCTTTTCTGCCTCATGGCCTTAGCATAGAGCCCCGCCTTTTTTAGGGCGGCTACTGCCGCTGCAGGGAAATACGGCTCCCCGGTTTTTGAGCTTTTCTTACCGCTGGCTGTTTTCCAATTTTGCTTGGTCCAGTTCTTTAACGACTGTTGTGGTTTTTTGAGGGCCATTAGTTCTTATACCCTCCCCCCGCGGCTTTATATCGTTTGGCTAGCCTTTGAGCTTTTCTAGCAGACCACTGACCAGCGCGCCCTCCTTTAGTGCCACGCAAGATCGCCTGGAATAACCGCTTCCTCAACCCGGGTTTTGTATAGTTACCAGATTCATTGACACGCGATTTTACCTTACCCCCCTTTTTATAGGAAGCAGGTAACTTACCAGCCTTCTTCTTCTTAGCAATTGCTATTGCTGCTTGTTGTGCTCTACTCTTCGCCATCAAGGCAAAGATACTAAATAAACAAAATAATATCACCAGACTCTACTTCCTCGTAGAACTCGCAGATACAGTAATCAGAATTACATTCACACATGATCTCCCCCCATTAATAATTAAACACAGCACACCCTTCTTACACTCCTAAGTTAGCATCTCGGGTTTTTAGCGGTTAAAGACCGGGGTCGTCAGAACCCCGAGTCATTATCTCTCGCAAGCTTAGTGCGAAGTTACACATTTTATTTTATAAAATCAAGCCCCTGCGGCATTTTTGTATTACCGAATAATACACGCCAGACTTAAAGCAATACTTCAACTTGGCACGGTTAAAATACCCTCAAACAATTTATTAGTAATACGGATCGTGGGGATTATACGTAGTATGACGACGCTGGCAAACAAAAACGGAAACGGATTCTACAACCCAGCCCCCTACATATACATTCAGAACTCGCAAAACTTTCAGCGTTTTACCTAACAACAATCTGAGGTTCAGACTACTAACTATCTATACCTATAGCGGTACATTAACTGCATCCTGCTAACATATTCAGACTGAGGCAATTACTGAAATGTAACGCAGTCCCCTAGTTACATCTGACAATCCCCACCCCCTTTATAGTATGAATAACTCAAATCCACCCTAGGGCACAAACTACCACATTATCCCAC
>Ga0160423_10002667_pt1 | contig 14859 bp, 12 predicted proteins | sample CRUFie14St8metaG_FD_108191 | JGI IMG/M metagenome (GOLD analysis project Ga0160423, IMG submission 108191) | Marine microbial communities from the Costa Rica Dome - CRUD Field 142mm St8 metaG | ecosystem: Environmental > Aquatic > Marine > Oceanic > Photic zone | place: Costa Rica: the Eastern...
AGAACACATTACAAGTTATTTAGATATCGATTATGAGCTTATTGTAGTAGAGCAAAGCGATAGAGAAGACTTCAACAGAGGTAAGTTACTTAATATAGGTTTTTTAAAAGCAGAAGAGTTAGGTTGTAATTATGTAATATTCCACGATATAGATATGTTACCTATAGAAGCGGACTATACTTATGAACCTAAGCCAACGCATTTAATAAGTGAATTTGAATTACCTGAAGATGTTTCACGTACTTTGTTTGATGAATACTTTGGAGGAGTAACTTTATTTCCTTCTAATATATTTAGACAAATTAATGGGTATTCGAATACTTACGACGGATGGGGTTTTGAAGATGATGATTTATTATTAAGATGTAGAGAAAACCACATTAATTTAGATACTAAAATTGTAAGTCAAAGAGGAAGAGTAGATAGAGCTCTTCAGTTTAATGGTAAAGATAGTTACGTAGTTGTTCCTAATGTTGTTAACTCATTAAAAGATTTTACTATCTATACTTCATTTACTGTAGACGATACTCCAACTAATATGGAAGAGATTATAGACGAATATAGTATATGGTCTATACCAGGATTCGATACTACAGTTACATACAACTCTTTTGGTAACTTTTCATTTCAATTTTGGAAGAAAAATTTAGATTCTATATCTATACCTTCTCTTAATTTACCTAAAGGAACTTATAATTGTATAGTTACTATCTGTAACACAGTTAAACCTAGAGAAATAAACTTTTATATAAATGGAGAAAAAGTAGGAGCTAATACTTATGATGATCTTTACAAAGTTCAAAAAAGTAAATATATGTTTTTAGGAGCTGGTAATCCAGAAAGAGAAAAGAAACCTAATTGGTTTAAAGGTTCAATAGATACTTTTTGTGTATTTGATAAAATATTAGATAAAAAAGAAATATACGATTTGTCAGGAAATATTAATAAAAGTCTTTTTGAATTTTTTAATAGAAATGATATGAGAATTTATTACGATCTTAAATTTACTAACCAAAATATGGTATTAGATCTATCAGGTAATGAAAATCATGGCTATACTAAAAATACAGAGTTTACTACTACTTCTTTAACTTTCGATACTAAGTTACCTATACCTCATAGGAAGAAAGGTAAATTTAAAGTACTTCCTCACGATGAGAATGGGTATAAAGATGGATATTGGGTATCATGGAAGAGTAGAGAAAATCAAGAGGTATATTTAGAGAAAGCTAAGAATAATAGAACTAATTATGAAAAAGATGGTCTTACTAACTGTAGACATAGAGAATTAGACTATATTAATGTTAAGAACTATCACCATATAATAGCTAAGATATGAGTCATAAACTAGGCGTGTGTGTTCCATACAGGAATCGAGAGCTACATATGCATGAATTTATACCGAAAATAGGTAAGTACTTAAAGAACCAAGGTATAGACTTCCAAATTTACATTGTACACCAAGTCGATGATAAGTTGTTTAACAGAGGAGCTACAAAAAATATAGGAGCTAAACATGCTTTCGAGGATGGATGTGATTATATAGTATGGCACGATATAGATATGATACCTGAAGAAGGAGGAGGTGCTGACTACTCTTATCCTGCAGATGCTCCTAGACATATAGCTACTCAGATATCTCAAATGGACTATCAACTGAAATATCATGAATATTTTGGTGGAGCAGTTTTATTTACTAAAGAACAAGTAGAAGCTACAAATGGTTATTCAAATGGATACTGGGACTGGGGAATGGAAGATGATGATCTTTTTTGGAGATGTCATAAAGAAGGGCTTACAAATGATACTTGGTTAGATATAGATAATATTAATCAAAAATATTTAAACTTTAATGGTACTGATTCATACGCAAAGTTTCCTTTTGATATGACTATGAGGAATCTTACAGCTAAGTCTCATACATTATCAGTATTAGTTAGAGCTTACCATACTTTAGATAAAAATAAAATATTCCTTATAGGAGACAAAAAAAGGGCATATGTAGAATATCCTATTTTAAGAATACCTGGCTATGATTATGGGTTTTCATTTAATAATTCTAGAGCTCTATCTCTTACATATTGGAACTCTTTTAATAAACATAATTATATGTGGCTTAAGAGATATGACAACCAGTGGAGTTGGTTAACAGCAGTATTAGATGAAGAAAATCATCTATCTCACTTATATTTAAATGGTACTGAAGTAGATTCTAAAGGAGGGTTTGGTAGTCCATCTCCTTATAGGTTTGGTGGTAAACTAAAAAAGTATGGAACTAATAGCATATACTTAGGAACATCACCATCAGAACCTGCAGAAAGTACTCATAAGTTTTTTAAAGGAGATATTGCTAGAGTTTATTCTTGGGATAGAGCACTTAAACCTATAGAAGTTCAAAACTTACATATAAAACTCCCAGAAAAAGGATTAGTTATAAATTATGATGTTAACGATCCTAAAACTAAATTAGATACCTTTAATACTGAGATTAAAGAAGAAGCATTAAAAATTCCTAACTCTATTATACCTCATAGAGTAGAAGGTAGAATGAGATGTCTTCCTCACAAAGACGAAGGAATAGTTGACGGGGTATTCGTAAAAGGAGAAACTACAGCTGCTAATGAAAGAAGGTATGTACTTGGTATGCAGCAAGATGAAATAAATTATAAGGATGATGGTATAAAACAATTAAAATATAAATTTATTAGCGAAGAAATTTTTACTCCATGGGCTAAAATGCTTAATATAGAATTATGAAGTTACCTGTAGCTTTTAAAGATGTCAAGGATAAACTTGATAATGTAGGCTGTGGCTTTTGTTTAGCTAAATGGAGTCAAGTTACTATGCATTTACATAATGGACTTACTCATTCTTGTCACCACCCTGCTCCTCATAAAATACCTCTTAAAGAGATACAAATAAATCCTACTGCTTTACATAATACACGCCATAAAAAGAGGCAGAGGATGTCTATGCTAAAAGGTAAAAGACCTAAAGAGTGTGATTATTGCTGGAACGTAGAAGATAACTCAGATAGATTCTCTGATAGAGTACTTAAGTCTTCTGAACCATGGTCAATGAATCACTTTGATGATATAGTATCTAAACCTTGGAACTCAGATTATAATCCTAAGTATGTAGAAGTATCTTTTTCTAATACTTGTAATTTTAAATGCTCATATTGTGGTCCTCTATTTTCTTCTAAATGGATGGATGAAGTAAGATCTAAAGGTCCCTACCCAACTGATGATAAGTTTGGTAGATTAGATACTCTAGAAGAAAAAGGCCATATACCTTATTTACAATCAGAATATAATCCATACGTTGAAGCATTTTGGAAGTGGTGGCCTGAATTGTATACTGATTTAGATACTTTTAGAATAACTGGAGGAGAACCTTTACTATCAAAAGATACTTGGAAATTATTAGACTTTATTATAGAATCTCCTGAACCTAATCGCAATCTTAAACTATCGGTAAATACAAATTTAGGTATACCCGATAATTTATTTGATAGGTTTGTAGAAAAAGTAAGTAAAATTATAGAACAAGAAAGAGTTAAAGAGTTTATAATATTTACTTCAGTAGATGGTTGGGGAGAACAAGCTGAATATATTCGTAACGGATTAGTATTTAATAAATTTTGGGATAACGTCAATACTTTACTTGATAAGCTACCAAGTGTTACAGTAGTATTAATGTCTACTTATAATATGTTTTCTCCATTTACTTATAATAAATTAATCGAAGGAGTATATAAATTGAAAAAAGAATACGCAAATGATAATAGATATTGGAAGCATGCTATACATTTAGATACATCATACTTAAGATATCCTCATCATCAGACAGTACAACTGCTTGAAGATAATCATAAAGAACTTATAAGATCGAATGCTGAACTTATGTACTTTAAAAGCTCACCAGTATTTAATTTTACTCAATTAGGATTTACTACTATAGAAATAAATAAAATGAAAAGAATCTATGATTGGTCAAAATCTAATATAGATTCTGATAAATTAAAATTAGAAAGAAACAACTTAGTTAAGTTTGTTGACGAACATGACAAAAGAAGAGGAACTAATTTTTTAAAAACGTTTCCTGAACTAGCAGATTTTTATCATGAAAATAAATAAAGGAGAACCTTGGATAGTATGGCCTAAAAAATATAGTCATGGTCTTTGTAAAGAAGATATAAATACTTCTCTTCAAGGAGATAACGACTTTACTATAGGTATAGAATTTAAACTTCTATCTGAAGGCTCAGATAAACGTACTATTTTCTCTAGACTTCCAAACTATTTAGGTCTTGATATTGAAAAAGAAAATAATAATGTTTTATTTATATGTAAGACCGTTAATGACGGAGAAGAAAAAGCTTATTATGAATTTTCAGATTTTAGTTTAGATAAAAATTTTCACAGATTTTATATAAGATATAGTCAAGAAAAAAATTTAATAGATTTAAGCATAGATGGAAAAATAATTATAGAAGTTCAATTTAGTAAAAATGAGAAACTATTACAATCAGATGAATCTCATATAATATTTGGATCAGGTAATTTTCCACATAATGGGTTTAATCTAAATTATAGTGAAATAGAACTTAAACAATTTTTTGTTACTAAAGAGTTTTTAAATCTTCAACCATATACTATAGAAGAGTTACTTAAATATGATTCAACTGGAGTATATGACTTTGTAAACAGAACTGATTATCAGGTATGGGACTACACTAATAATTATAATTTAATAGGAAAAATATTATAATGCAGGAATTTTATTCCATAAGAGAAAAGTTAAATGAAATAAGCCCTAGCTTCTGTATAGCTAAATGGGCTCAATTAACTTTATATCTACATACTGGTTATAATCATTCCTGTCACCACCCTACACCTCATAAGATACCTTTAAAAGAAGTACTAGCAAATCCTAAAGCATTACATAATACAAAGCATAAGAAGTCTCAAATGAGAAAAATGCTGAGAGGTGAAAGACCTTCAGAATGCGAGTATTGTTGGAAGATAGAAGACTTAGGAAAAGATTATATTAGTGATAGAGTATATAAATCAGCTCATGAAATGTCTACAGTTAAACTAGAAGAGATAGTTGAACGAAAATCAGCTGATATAGAACCTAGTTATCTAGAGATTAGCTTCAGTAGTGCATGTCAGTTAAAATGTGCATATTGTTCTCCTGATATATCAACTTCTTGGATGCAAGAGATAGAGCAATTCGGCGGTTATCCTACCTCAACTAACTTTAATAATTTAGACTGGTTTAAATCTCAAGATAAGATGCCATATAAGTACAGTGAAGATAATCCTTATGTAGAAGCTTTTTGGAAATGGTGGCCTGAGCTAGCTCCTAATTTACATACTTTAAGACTAACCGGAGGAGAACCTTTACTTTCAAAAGATGTATGGAAAGTTATAGATAAAGTTATAGAAAATCCTAATCCTAAATTAGTATTCTGTGTAAATACTAACTTGCTAGTACCTGATGCGTTGATAGATAAATTAATCTATAAATTAAAAGAACTTGAAGGAAAAGTAAAAGAAATTCAAGTCTTTTCTAGCGGGGAAGCTACTGGTTTAGCTAATGAATATATTAGATTTGGTACTAACTATAAAAAATGGCAAAAAAACTTTGAAAGAATATTAAATGAAACTAATAACGTTTTAGTAGCTAATATGACAACAGTTAATTTAACCAGCGTAGGTACGTACTGTGACTTTATAAGATACTTATTATCCCTTAGAAAGATACACAACAAACAAGTTAATTTTGATAAGGTACAGTTTATGACAAACTATTTGAGATATCCTGAATTTTTGGCTATAACAAACTTAGATAAAGAATCAAAAGATAGATTTAAAAGTTCTGTAGATTTTCTTATAAAAGAACGTCATCCTGATTCTGGTTTAGATATAGATGAATGTTTAACGTCAACTCAAATAGATCAGCTAAATAGATTAGTAGATCATATGTATAATAATACAGATGAGCATAATAAATTAAATACAAATCGTAAAGATTTTTATAACTTTACTCAAGAGTACGATAAAAGAAGAGGAACATCATTTGATGCAGCTTTTCCGGACCTTAAACAATTTTACAAGTTATGTCAAGAAGCTTAGAACAGACTAAAAAGTTAATAGATTCAATCTCACCTTCATTTTGTGCAGCTAAATGGTATAATGTATCTATATGGTTAGGAAACGGTAGAACAGCATCATGTCACCATCCATTAGCTCATCATATTCCTAGAATGGAGCTTCAAAATAATCCATCAGCATTACATAATACAGAATTTAAAAAAACTGCTAGAAAAGAAATGCTAGAAGGCGATAGACCTAAAGAATGTGGATACTGTTGGAGAGTAGAAGATGCTGCTAAAGGTAAAAAAGACGTATATAGTGATAGAGTTTATCAATCTCATAGATATACTACTGATGAAATAGTTAAAATAAAAGATAAACCTTGGGATCATAACGTTATTCCTAAAACCGTTGAACTAGCTTTTGATAACTTATGTAATTTAGCGTGTAGTTACTGTAATGCTGAGTTTAGTTCTACATGGGCTCAGGATATAAATAAAAACGGACCTTATAAAGGTATGGAAACTAAAGGAGGACATACTTTTGCTAATAATGGTTCTCATGCAATGCCTTTTGGTCATAAGAATGAAGGTAATGAATTTATACAGAAGTTTTTTGAATGGTTTCCTTCAATAAGAGGAGGATTACAAGAACTAAGAGTATCAGGAGGAGAGCCTGCTAGATCTCCATCTTTTTGGAAACTATTAGAAATGTGTAATAATGATAATTTTGATTTCGCAGTAAATAGTAATTTGATAATGCCTGAAGACAGATTAAATACCCTTATAGAATCAGCTAAAAAATTTAAAGCTTTTGATATCTATACTAGTGCGGAAGCATTTGGTAAAAATCAAGAGTTTGTTAGAGATGGATTTGATTGGGAAATATGGGAAAGAAATATTACTAAATTATTAGCTGCTCCTCAAATAAGAGCAGTTCATGTAATGATGACTTTAAGTGCGTTAAGTGTATGGACTACTCATAAATTTTTAGAAAAGATTATAACCTGGAGGAAAAAAGCAGGAACTAAAGAAATGTTATACATGTCAGTAAATATTTTAAGGTTTCCTTCTTTTCAAAGTATGAATATACTTCCACAAGAAATAAAAAATGATCTAGCTTATAAAATAGAGAAAGTATTGATTCCTTCTAAAGATTGGATGCACGAATGGGAAATAAATCATTATAATAGATTATTAGTTTATCTCAGAAATGTTGATAAAGCTTATGAGGATGAAGATACTTACAAAAATAAAGCTAATGACTTTAAAAACTTTACAGTTCAATACGCTAGACGTAGAGAAAAACCTTTAAAACAATTTATGCCAGTTCAATTTAATGACTGGTTTCAAAATATATAATATGTCAGAAGTAAAAATACAAGCACCTGGAGATCAAATAAGTTCAACTTTTTGTATACTTCCTTGGATTCATCTCAATACATGGCCAAACGGTAATGTATACCCTTGCTGTCTTACTGACTATAGAGAAGAGTTAGGTAACATGAAGGATAACACTCTTGAAGAACTATGGAATGTTCCTAGAATGAAAGAGATCCGAAAAGATATGCTTCTTGGTAAGAAACATGATAACTGTAGAAAATGCTATCAGCAGGAAAGGAACGGATTAGATAGCACTAGAACTTCAACTAATAGACATTATAAACATCATATACCTAATATTATAGAACATACTAAACCAGACGGTACAAACGAAAAGTTTGAACTTCTATACTGGGATTTTAGATTTTCTAACCTTTGTAACTTTAAATGTAGAATGTGTGGTTCATATCTAAGTTCTAAATGGTTTGAAGATGAAGTTAAGATATTCGGCGGTTCTAATTTACCTAAAGCTATTATAAACGTAAACGATTATAGTAAAAAAGATATTCAGTACTATTTAAATAAATTTATAGAAGACGTAGAAGAAATATACTTTGCTGGAGGTGAACCTCTTATAATGGATGAGCATTACTATATTATGGAAAAGCTTATCGAGATTGGTCATACAGATGTAAGAATAAGATATAATACAAATTTAGGATACCTTAAATTTAAAAAATGGGATAATCTTAAAATATGGGAACCTTTTAGAAAGATAAATAATGATAATGTAGCTATATTTGCTTCTATAGACGGTATAAATGAAGTAGCTGAATACAAGAGAAAAGGTACTAAATGGCCTGTAGTAGAAGGTAATATAAAAAGATGTATAGACGAAGGTTTAAACTTTCACGTTAGCTGTACTACAAGTATAATGAACGTATTTCATATACCTACATTTATAGATAGAATGATAGAATTAGGATTAGATATATTTCATATTCAGTTAAATAATATATTAACGAATCCTCTTTATTACAATATAAACATATTACCTACTGAATTAAAAGATAAAGTAAAATACTTATACAATAAGCATTTAGAAAAATTTGAAGGAAGAGAGCAAGAAGAATTAAAAATAAAGTATGACAGTATATTTAAATTTATGGATGAAACTCCTGAAGATAATGTCAATAAGATATATGCTCAACTTAAATCTATGACTGATAAAATTGATAAAGGTCGTAATGAGAATTTTTTAGAAATATACCCTTATTATACTGAATGGTATAATAGTATAGGTAAAAGTAAACTTTAATGCTAAAAGAAGAAAGATTTATTTGTGATTTACCTTGGAAACATCTAAGTGTACATCCTCACGGTAACTGCTCTATATGCTGTGTGTCTGATCATAATTATATTGGATCACAAGCTACTACTGGAGTAGATGCTAAATTTAAAATACATAATGTAGCAACCGATCCAATAGAGGATATAATAAACTCAGACAGCTATAAGACTATCAGAAAGGAAATGCTTGAAGGTAAAAAACCTTTAGCTTGTAAGACTTGTTGGGATGTAGAAGAATCAGGAGGTAGATCTAAAAGAGTTAGAGATTCGGTATTTGATATTGACTTTGATGAAATAACTAACCCAGACGGTAGTATCGATGTAGACTTATCTAATATAGAGTTAAGATTAGGTAACTATTGTAACTTAAAATGCCGTTCCTGTAATGCAGAGTCTTCTACTTCATGGATAGATGATTATTATAAACTTAAAGATAAGGTACCTTTACCTAGTAACTTTGATAAAGTAAAAAATAGTAAGTGGTCAAACTACGATTGGGTAGAAGATCAACAATTTTACGATAAGTTAATATCTAATAGTCCTAATATACGACAATTACATATAAGCGGTGGTGAACCTTTCTTAGTTCATAAGCATTTTTACTTATTAGAGAGATTAGTAGAAGATGATCTAGCTAAAGGTATAGATATTTTTTATATTACTAACGGTAATTATAACTTTGAAAAACTTATACCAGTATTAGAAAAATTAGAGAATTTTCATAACGTTTATATTAGTTTTAGTTTAGACGATATATGGGAAAGAAACGCATATATTAGAAAACTTAGTAATTTTAAGTTAACTATCGATAATATTAAAAAGTTTATTGAAAGATTTAATTTTAATTATACTATAACTCAAACGATTAGTGCTTATAACTTTCTATACTGTGAAGAACTATCTCAGTACTTAGTAAAAGAAGGATTATACAAATTAGATGGAACTGGTTTAATACCAAGAATTATACCTAATCACGTACATGCTCCTGCTTATCAAAATGCTACAGTTATACCGCAAAAAATAAGACAGCAAAAAATAGACAGTATAAAAGATAAATTAAGTAATGAACTTTATCATGACTTTTACGGTAGATATTACAATTCTCCATACAACAATGAAATATCTAAATTTTTTAAAGTAACAAATGCTGTAGATCAATTGAGAAAGGAAAAAATGAATGATCATTTCCCTGAATTGTTTAATGCTCTAAAAGGAGAACTAATATGAGCTTAAGATGTGTACATATTGAAAGCGGTTTAAGGGTAACTAATTATGGTTCTACTCAACCATGCTGTTATTTTGATCCTAATATTGACTATAAAGATGAACAAGGTAAAAAATTAAACGTAAACTCTACAGCATTACCAGATGTATTTAAAAATAAAACTTTATCTGATTTAAGGAAACAATTTAGCAAAGGAGAAAGGCCGGTTGAATGTACTCGATGCTGGAAAGAAGAAGATGCAGGTATAGAAAGCAAAAGAATAAGAGATACTAGAAACTTTGGGGATAAAAAGCTTTTAGATACTGTAAGATTTTTAGAACTTAATTTAGGTAATACATGTAACTTTGCTTGTCGTATGTGTGGAGTAGAAGCAAGTATAAAATGGTATAAAGAAGACAGGAAACTTAGGTTTGACGATAAAACTGATAAAGAATATAACTCATACGTAAAAAAAATGTACAAAAGCTATGAAGATGATAGCTTATTTTGGGAATCAGTATATGAAGTCGCTCCTACTTTAGAAACTATAGATATGTACGGCGGAGAACCATTCTTAGTTAAAAAGCAATGGGAGTTTCTACAAGAACTAATAAGATTAGGATATAGTAAGAAAATAAGATTACATTTTAATACTAACGGTTCTATTTTTAGCGAAGAATATGTTAAAATATTAAACGAATTTAGACATACTACAATAAGCTTTAGTATAGACGGTATTGAAGATAAGTTTAATTACATAAGATATCATGGTGAGTGGGAAGAAGTACTTAAAAATATGCATAAATGGAATAATGCTACAAAAGGTAAGATAAACTTTAGATTAGATATATGTGTAACAGTATCAGTCCTTAATATACTTGATTTAGGAGAAGTAAGTGATTATTTTACTAAGACTTTTCCTGATATGCCGTTATTTTTCAATCAAGTTAGCTGGCCATTGTACTATTCTGTAAAATGTATACCAAATAGTTTCAAAGGAAAGATTACTGAAAAGTTGGTTAATTATGCTGAATCTATTAATTTACAAGAAATAAAAGATCAGGTATATACAACAATTGAATTCATGAATAAAAACTCAGCTCCTATAGAATCATTTAATAAATTTTTTAAAGTAAATAATTTTTTAGATGAAAATAGAAAAGAAGAGTTTGAAAAAACTTTTCCTGAGTTAAGCAATATTTTTAAACCATATATTAGTAAAAACGTTATATAATGAATAAAGAAATTAAACTTTTAGAACAAGAAATCGAAATACTTAAAAGTATAGATAAAAGTAGTAAAATGGTTACTGAAGAATTTGGTAAAATTACTATAAGTGAATTAGAGCTCGAAAGAAGAAAAGAAAGAGCAGAGGAATACTACTTTAAACTAAAAACTAGAGAATCTGAAGTAGCAAAAGAACTAGAAAAAAAATACGGTAAGGGCACAGTTGATATAGTTTCTGGTGTTTTTAAACCTTTATAACAATTCTTCAGTTCTTTTACCTATTTATATAGGAATACGTACACTCACCTTTACAGGTTTCGTATATATCAAGATATTTATTAATGTACAAAATAATCTAATTGACAGAACATGGCAGAAACATTAATCTCCCCAGGTGTATTAACCAGAGAAAATGATATTTCCTTTATCGCTCCAGCAGCCGTAGAAGCTGGTGCAGCAATCCTTGGTCCTACCGTAAAAGGACCAGTTGAGGATCCAACACTGGTTACCTCATACGGGCAATATCAACGTATATTCGGAGTTACATTCGAATCTGGTTCAACAAAACAAGAATACCTAACATCTCTTGCAGTAAAATCTTACTTTAATCAAGGAGGAGGATCAGTATTAGTTACTAGAGTAGCTTCTGGATCTTTCGGAGTTGCAACAAGTACTGATATTACAGCATCAGCAGTATCTCCTAAACCATTTACTTTAGAAACTATTGGTAAAGGAGCAATATTTAATAACTCTACTGGAGCAACCGATGCTGGATCACAAAATAGCGATGGTTCCTTAGTATCAGGATCAGCTGATAACTTAAGATATGAAATTTCTAACGTACAGAACGGTACAGGAACTTTCACATTAACTATTCGTAGAGGAGATGATAGCGCTAAAAATAAAGTAATACTAGAAACTTTCAACGACCTATCTTTAGATCCTAACTCAGGAAACTATATTGAAAGAGTTGTTGGTAACCAAACTAGATCTAAAACTACTGATGGAGATGGTAACGTTTATATCCAAACAACTGGAGAATTCGTTAATCAATCTAACTTTGTAAGAGTATCAGCAGTTGCAAATCAAACTTTAAACTACGTTGGTACAGACGGACTAACAGTAGGTAGTGATGCTGCCGGAATTTCTTTCTCAGGTTCTCTTCCAGTTGCTCAATCTGGTTCATTCCACGGAGCAACAGGAGAAAATGGAAAAGCTGGAGATAAGTACTTTGGTGATATTACCAATAGTGATACTCAAGGGCTAGAAGGAGGCAATTATACTGACAGTATTTCACTTCTAGGTAATAAAGATGAGTATTCTTTCAATATTATCTCAGCACCAGGTCTTATATATGACTTCGGTACACATAAAACACAATTAGATTCAATTATCTCTTTAGCAGAGACTAGAGGAGATGCAATAGCAGTAATAGATCTTGAGCAGTACGGAGCTACAGTATCTAATGTAACATCTGCAGCAAGTACAGTTAATAGTTCATTTACAGCAACTTACTGGCCTTGGTTACAAACTCAATCTTCTACAGGTAAAAATGTATGGATTCCTGCATCAGTAGTAATTCCAGGTGTATATGCATTCACAGACAATGCAGCAGCACCATGGTTTGCACCAGCAGGTTTAACTAGAGGTGGTATTTCAGATGTTATTCAAGCAGAAAGAAAATTAACTAGAACTCAAAGAGATACTCTATATAATGCAAATGTTAACCCAATTGCTACATTCCCAGGAGCTGGTATTTCAGTATTTGGTCAAAAGACCTTACAGAAGAAAAAATCAGCACTTGATAGAGTAAATGTAAGACGATTATTAATTGACCTTAAGAAATTTGTAAACGATGTATCAAGAACATTAGTATTTGAGCAAAATACTATCAATACTAGAAACAATTTCTTATCACAAGTTAATCCGTTCTTAGAATCAGTAGTACAAAGACAAGGACTTTACGCTTTTAGAGTTGTAATGGACGAGTCAAACAATACAGCCGACTTAATCGACAGAAATCAATTGATCGGTCAGATATTTATTCAACCAGCAAAAACAGTTGAATTTATAGTTCTTGACTTTACAATCGAGCCTACTGGAGCAACATTCACGGCTTAATTTAAAAAGTAGATATTTATATTAAAATAAAACAAACATGGCAGTATTATCACCTTCTGAAGTAATGTTTCAGGCCTTTGAACCAAAGGTACAGAATAGATTTATCATGTATATCGATGCAATACCATCTTTCATGATTAAACAAGTTTCTGCTCCATCATTCGAGGATGAATCAATTAAACTCGATCATATAAACACTTATAGAAAGATTCGTGGAAAAAGAGAATGGGGTACAATGGATATGACTTTATACGATCCAATTACACCTTCTGGAGCTCAAAAAGTAATGGACTGGGCTCGTCTATCTTACGAATCAGTAACCGGTAGAGCTGGTTATTCAGACTTTTACAAGAAAGACTTAACATTAAACGTACTAGGTCCAGTAGGAGATATCGTTTCTGAATGGGTAATTAAAGGAGCATTTATCACATCAATGTCCCAAGGAGACTTCGATTGGAGTAATTCTGAAGTAGCAGAACTAACCATAACAGTAGATATGGATTATTGCGTACTTAACTACTAATACATGCCACATATATTTAAGACCCGGTTTTATACCGGGTTTTTTATTTTATTATAGTTGGTAAAAGTTTTTTTTATTCTTATATTTATATAAGACTAGTTATAACTAATAAAATTTATGAGCACAGAACAAAAATTCCCTACAGAAATCGTTGATTTACCATCGAAAGGGCTTCTTTACCCTGAAGATTCAATACTTTCCTCTGGAACTATAGAGATGAAGTATATGACAGCTAAAGAAGAAGATATTCTAACTAATCAAAACTATATTCAGAAAGGAATAGTTATTGATAAATTACTAAAATCATTAATAGTTGATAAAAAAATTAATTATAATGAATTATTAGTAGGAGATAAAAATGCTATTTTAGTAGCAGCAAGAATTTTAGGTTACGGAGCTGATTATGAATTTACATATCAAGGCGAACAGATTAAAGTAGACCTAACTCAAATAGAAAATAAGCCTTTTGATGAAAAACTTGTATCTAAAGGTAAAAATGAGTTTAAATTTACTCTTCCTACAACAAAAAATGAACTAACGTATAAGCTTCTCTCTCACGGGGATGAACTTAAAGTAGAACAAGAAGTAAAAGGTATTAAGAAAATTACTAAAGATGCTTCACCTGAGCTTTCTACTAGATTGAAACATATGATTATTGCTATAGACGGTAATGGCGATACTAAATTTATAAGAGATTTTATAGATAATCAGTTTTTAGCCAGAGATTCAAGAGCATTCAGAAAGCATTTAACCGGTGTACAGCCAGATGTGGATTTAAAATTCTATCCAGAAGATGGCCCGGAGGAGGGGGTAGACATCCCGTTGGGAGTTACCTTTCTTTGGCCTGACTTCGCAATATAAAGTAAATTTATTTTCTCAAATACATGAAATAGTCTTTCACGGTAAAGGAGGCTATGATTTCCATACTATTTATAACATGCCAGTATGGTTAAGGCAGTTTACTTTTAGAAAAATAAACGATTTCTACGAAAAAGAAGCAGAAGCAGC
>Ga0160423_10002668_pt1 | contig 14857 bp, 11 predicted proteins | sample CRUFie14St8metaG_FD_108191 | JGI IMG/M metagenome (GOLD analysis project Ga0160423, IMG submission 108191) | Marine microbial communities from the Costa Rica Dome - CRUD Field 142mm St8 metaG | ecosystem: Environmental > Aquatic > Marine > Oceanic > Photic zone | place: Costa Rica: the Eastern...
GCTGCTTTACGTGTCCACATTCATCTCACCTCATGACCTACCCCAGATCTTAATCCGTTTCACGATAGCAACGGTCTGTTCTAATGAATAATTCTTATTTTCAAACACGAATTTGACCAATACAGGGTCATTAATCATACCTTGCAATTCTCTGGCAGGTAATGAGTCAAATTCTTCTCGAGTTAATCCGTTTTGGTTTCTTACCTTTGAAAGGAACACTTGTTTGATCTTGTTTGATTTTGCGTAGTAAGTGTACCGATTTGCGTCGCCAAATCCGTAGTAGATGATACTGAAAACATGTCTCCATGGTTCAGGGTCCTTCTTTTTGAGTAATACACCTTCAAATGCAATGAATAGTATTAGGAATAGAAGAAGCATAGCCAAACCTTCTCCAGTAAAGTAAACGAGGAGGAAATAGATAGTGTTGTAGGATTCAGATGCTATGCTTGGCTGGATATGTCTACTTTCATCGAATATTACCATAGCGTTTGGAGAAGCTTCTGGGCTAGAGGCATTACCTGGATTGGTAGATGTATCTGCTAGCGAATCAGCAATGTAATCAAGAGCCCATTTTCTATTGTCATTTTCAGGAATTTCATTGTCAGCTTTCCCGTAATCCCCATCATTATACCCTTCGTAATCGTACAGTGCATTGGTTAGCGCAGAACCATCTGCGATGAATGTGATTCGACCCCCTTGCATGTAATTGCAATCTTTTGTGATGCAGACCTCGATTGAAAGGTTGAACTGGCCCCAAAGGTCAGGAGTTTCAGATGTCTGCTCAGAACCAACCCAAATTTCTCCATCGCCGTTAACATCGATTGTCGCTTCTGCAGATGTAAGTGCTCTTACCTCTGTGGCGCCCATTCCTGTTTTGGCATTGGGAATTATGTCAATTCCTGTGATGTTGTTGAGGAGTACCTGATAGGAGGAATTGTATTCTATTGCTCCGTCTTTCCAGTGTTGCTCACAAATTCCAGCGTTGGATTTGGACATCGTCCTACCGTGGTATACACGGCAAATGTGTGCGCCGCTGTCTTCAATTGACCAGCGGTTGTGATTTTCAACAGTCATAGGATCAAGTTTAGTTCCGTTCATACCACATGGGGACTCTTGCACGCACATCCATACAAAGTTGTAATCAAGTTCAGTAACATAAACAGTATCGTAAAGTTGCACACCTTTGAATCGTACACCAAATGCTTCGGCAATCGATGAAGAGTAGCCGAAATCATCCATCACCAGCACATCCCCTCCAGCGAAAACGAATTCTTTGATGGCATCAACTTCTGCTGGTGTGTATCCATCTTCAGATGCGAATGTCAAGAATCCATCTGATGAGAATTGGGGAAGAGAAAGCGTATCTCTTTCGACGCCTGCGATAATGAACGTAGTATTTGCTGGGTCTTCGATATCTGCGAGTAACAGGGGAGATGAAACTAAAGATTTTGTTTCAATTCCCATATCTTTGATATCTTGCCTAAATGCAGACATATCATCCCAATCATCGCCATAGGCAGACTGACCGTCTTCATTGCCGATGTTGATAACCTGTGAAATTACAGTGGATAGCAACATAACTAGTACAAACCAGAACGCGATTTGAAGAAGTAATCTTCTTTTGTTAAAGCGCGGTTTCTGATCCAATCTATCACCTCTAGTACAAGTTACAGACAACCGACCCTTACCTTGGGTTTAGAAGGTTGTGTACTGATGATACTTTATTGCTCAACGTCTTAACACGATACGTGAACCGATTTGATTGATTTCTTGGGCAGGAACATGGCAAAATCCTCCTTCGCTCGGCCATGGGAGTTTTGTCACGTCAATCTCAGGTATAACTTCAACCAAAATTTCTGAAATTTCCCCGCTTCTTGGTTCCAGAACAATGTCAGCAAGATGCCCAAACAATTCGCCATTGATATCTACAACAGCGCGTTTTAGGAATTCTCCGCTGAAACTTGTCATGGCTAACCTTTCTCCTTTAATCCTGTGCAGAGAGTTTCGACACTTCAATCATACGGCGAATCGTAATGCTCACATCGATTCCATGCCGTATCCTGTGTCTCTAGTGCGCTTGATGTTCGATAGTCCAGAGGTAAGTCTCTCTTCCATCTTTGAATAGTACTCAAGCATTTCAGGTGTCACGGTAGGTCTAACTCGAGAAATGGCATCCTCAAAGTGTCCTTTAGTCACCTTCTTTTTCCCGGCACGCATAGCAATTAATGCTGCCTCACGACAGACTGCTTCAATATCCGCTCCCGTGAATCCATCCATTCCACCAAGTATGTCCTTCATCGAGAAGGTGGAAAGGGGCATACCAGCTGAGTGGATACTCATGATCGCTTCTCTGGCAAGTTTGTCCGGTGGCGGTACATGTAGAACGCGTTCAAACCTACCACTTCTGAGCAGTGCAGGATCAATCATCTCAGGCCTATTTGTTGCTGCCACGATTATAACTTCATCGAGACTTTCCACTCCGTCCATGCTTGCTAGCAATTGGTTCACAACACGGTTTGCCACATCAGATCCCCCTGTTTGAGAATTGGATGAACGCATTCCAGCAATTGATTCGAACTCGTCTAGGAAAATAATCGATGGCGAGGACTGTTTTGCCTTCTTGAAAATCTCACGAATTGCTTTTTCAGATTCACCAACCCATTTTGAAATTAATTCAGGTCCCTTGATAGATATGAAGTTAGCCTTAGCTTCGTTAGCAATAGCTTTGGCAAGCAACGTCTTTCCGGTACCCGGTGCGCCGAATAGTACAATTCCACGAGGTGGCTTAATTCCGAAGTGCTCGAATAATTCAGGTTTGGTTAAAGGCCATTCAACACTTTCTTTCAATCGGTCCTTGATTTCAGTCAAGCCGCCAACACTATCCCAAGAAACGTCTGGGATTTCGACATAAATCTCTCTGAGTGCACTGGGCTCGATTTCTCTGATTGCAAGTTTGAAGTCATCCATTCTTACTTCCATTTTTTCCAGGACTTCAGGAGGAATTGTCTCCTCATCAAGGTCAATTTCAGGTAGGTACCTTCGTAATGCTTTCATTGCAGATTCTCTGACTAATGCAGCGAGGTCAGCACCTACGAATCCGTAAGAGTTTTCGAGAACCCATTCAACATCAAAATCGTCGGCTATTGGCATTTGTCTTGTGTGGACATCTAGAATTTCTTTCCTTCCTTCCCTATCTGGTACTCCAATCTCAATTTCTCTATCGAATCTGCCAGGTCTTCTGAGGGCAGGGTCCATGGCATCTCGCCTGTTAGTTGCACCAATCACGATAACATTGTCACGCCCTTGCATTCCATCCATCAGTGTGAGCATCTGGGCTACTACTCTCCTTTCAACTTCCCCGCTTACGTCCTCGCGCTTCGGACAAATTGAGTCTATCTCGTCCACGAATACAATTGCAGGGGCATTGTTAGCAGCATCATCGAAAATCTCTCTGAGCTGCTTTTCAGATTCTCCGTAATATTTGGAAATAATTTCTGGCCCGTTTATGACTGTGAAGTGGGCATTTGTTTCAGTGGCCACAGCTTTGGCAATCATGGTTTTTCCAGTACCTGGAGGACCGTGCAGCAATACTCCTTTTGGAGGATCAATCCCCAATCTTCTGAATAACTCGGGGTGTTTGAGTGGTAATTCAATCATCTCTCTTACTTTTAACAATTGACTTCCAATTCCACCAATATCTTCGTATGTTATGCCTTGAGATTGACCTACATCGTCATCATCAATGGCTTCGTCCTTGATCACGATATCTGTATCCGAATTGACCTGTACTATTCCTTTAGGAGTGGTTTGCAGAACCGCAAAAGGCAATGCCTCTGCGAATAGCGTCATACCTGGAATGAAAATTCTATCGCCAGCAACAACTGGTCGTTTGTTTAAGCCTCTTCTTGCAAAACCTTCAATTCCGGGCCCGAATTTCACTTTTTGCTTGTTAGCCATTACTGGAGATAAAACCAGTTTAGTACATATTTTAGCATCTACTTTGGATACAGTCACCCTATCTCCCAAACTTACTCCTGCATTTTTTCTGATAATCCCATCAACTCTAATGATGTCCATTTTAGCATCTTCTGGTCGACTTCTCCAGTATATTGCAGCCGTTGAGCGATTTTCACCTTTGATTTCGATAATGTCTCCCGGTTTTAGGTCCAAATCATTCTCTCCGCTGATACGTGCTCTGCCGTGACCAACGTCACTGGGTATCGCCTTTGAGACCTTCAAGGAAATTGATTTACTGTCTTTATCAGCCATGGGTAAACCCTCCGGTTAACATTGCTCCGTAGTAGGTATCACTTTAATCCACGCATTTAATCACAATGAAAGCATTCATGTCCTTAATGTGGAACGCAAGGCCATGACGCACGTATTGGAAGCCGGCTTGGAATTCATGGACAACAACAATCCAGACAATTTGCCGAAAGTGAAAGGATATAACATCATCAATGGAAAGTTAACCTCTTCATCTGATGGCTCAACCTTTGTGAGTAAGAACCCAGCACAATTATCAGACGAATTGGGTGTATTTCCACTCTCAACCAGAGACGACGTTCACGAAGCCATTGCAGCGGCGCGTCTAGCATTGACTAGTTGGGCAGCCACACCAGCACCTACTCGTGGTCAAATTATTGGTAACATGGGACGTTTGTTAATGGAATACAAGGAAGATCTTGTAAGACTCCAATCCCGAGAAATAGGAAAAACACTGAAAGAGTGTGGTGGTGAAATCCAAGAAGCGATAGACACATGCCTTTTCTTCCAGTCTGAAGGTCGCCGATTGTACGGGCAAACAGTCAACTCAGAATTACCCGACAAGGAATTATTCACTTATCGCCGTCCATTGGGTGTTTGCGGTATTATCAATGCTTGCAATTTCCCGTCTGCAGTTCCATTTTGGAAGATGATCCCTGCAATAATTTGCGGAAATACTTGCGTATGGAAATCACCACAAGATTCACCTCTGCTTTCCTTTGCTTTGGCTAGAGTCATGCATCAAGCTGGACTACCGGATGGTGTAATCAATTTAATTCATGGAAAGGGAAGTGGCGCAGGCCAGTATATTGTCGATGCAGTAGATGAGGGATTGATTAACAAAATTTCATTCACAGGAAGTACTGAAGTCGGTAAGGCAATTGGTGAAGTTTGTGGAAGAAACTTAGTCTCCTGCAGTCTAGAACTTGGCGGTAAGAATCCATTAGTTGTGATGCCAACAGCCGACATAGACAACGCAGTCGAAGGCGCTTATTGGGGGGGCTTTGGAACAGCTGGCCAACGTTGCACAAGCCTTGGCAACCTCATTCTTCACAAGGATATCTATGACGAGTTTATGGAAAAATTCATGTCAAAGGTAAAGAGCACGAGAATCGGCGATTCTCTGAAGCACGATGGTGTCCTCTATGGGCCCATGTTATCTGAAAAATACGCAGTTGATTTCCTGAAGGGAATTGACATGATCGAAGCAGACGGGGCAACCAAACTATGGGGCGCAGGCAGAATAGCGCCAGGTAATACTCCCGAAAATTTCCAGGGAGATCCAGAGCTGGGAGTTTTCATGTGGCCTCATGTTTACTCTGATGTAACCGAGGATATGACTTGCTTCCATGAAGAAGTATTCGGGCCCGCCGTTACTGTTGTCAAGGCTGACGATTTCGAACATGCTCTACACCTAGCAAATGCGTCTCCATACGGTCTATCTAGCGCAATTTACACAAATGACAGGCTCGAAGCGTACCGCTTCAAGACTGGAATAAAGGCAGGGATGACCGGAATCAACAATTCTACAACCGGTGCAGAAGCGCACCTCCCATTTGGTGGAGTGAAAGGTAGCGGAAACGGCACTAGAGAGTCAGGAATTTGGGTCATCGAAGCCTACTCATATTGGCATGCCGTAAATGACGAACTATCTGGGAAATTACAGCTTGCACAGATGGACGTCGACGAGATTGAGATGGTTGAAGCAGAAGTTGACTACTCGTCTCTGGCTTGAACAACAGCCGAACAGGTCAAAGACCCCTTCACTACTGGCCCACTACATGCGCCCCAAGAAGGGAAGCGCGGTTGGTGTACTCAATGAAAGAGGGGCTCAAGTTACCAATGCTAAATGGCATGGGCCGCACCAGCAGAATCGACAACTGGTGGGCACAACCTGCAGTTATGGGATTTGGATTAATTCTCGCTATGTTGTGGACATTTTGGCGAGTCGTATTCTTCTCAGAGCACATCGACTATGACATCAATGGAGCTCATGTAATATCTCCTATGTTTTCTCCAAATGTTCTAGATTGGGACATGTTCTCTGGGTGGGACCATCCTTCATGGGTTAATGCGGCTGTTCTAATTCTATGGATACCCTTCTCTTTTAGAGGTACATGCTATTACATGCGCCGTGTCTACTACAGAACATTTTTCGCTAGCCCAACGGCATGCTGGGTAGATGAACCCGACATAAACAAAATGATCGGATACAAAGGTGAAAAGCGAGTATTCTTAATCAATAATCTTCACAGGTACTTTTTGTACATGGTGATCCCCATCTTGTTAATCAAGTGGTGGGATATCACTTACAGCATGTCATTCTCTAACAACGGATATGGTATTTCTGGCGGAACTATAATTCTTACACTTGAGGCGGTTTGTTTGACATTTTACGTAACTTCATGCCATGCACTGAGACATTTAGCGGGTGGTATGCTCGATAGATGGGTCAATGGAGTGTCAAAGATCAGGGGTGCAATCTTCTCTAAAATCAGCGTGCTAAACAGAGACCATGGCTTCTGGTTTTGGATTTCGTTGGTTCTTGTTTTCGTCGGCGATGCTTGGACAATTGCGTGCTCAAAGGGAATAATTAACGATTTCAGTCTAGTTTTAATCGGAGGTGCATGATATGTCTGAAGAATTCACATCCCACGAATATGATGTAGTTGTAATTGGCGCAGGAGGAGCGGGATTGCGTGCAGCAATTGAGTCTGCTAGAACTGGAGCAAAGACGGCAATTATCACCAAATCTCTACTTGGAAAAGCTCACACTGTCATGGCAGAAGGTGGCTGTGCAGCCGCATTACAAAATGCTGATCCTAGGGATGGATGGAAGGTTCACTTCCATGATACCATGAAAGGAAGTAAGTGGCTCGCTGACTGGAAAATGGCCGAGTACCACGCAAAAGAAGCGCCTGACCGCGTTCGTGAATTAGAGCAATGGGGCGCTGTATTTGATAGAACAAAAAAGAATCTAATCAATCAAAGAAACTTCGGCGGACATACTTTCCCCAGACTCGCCCACGTTGGAGATGCAACAGGTTTGGAAATCATAAGAACTCTACAAGAAAGAGGAATACATGAAGGAATTGACATATTTACAGAATATACTGTTCGTCATTTGCTAAAAGAAGGTGATAGGGTCACGGGTTGTGTTGCTTACACAAGAGTTGATGGCGAATTCCATGCATTCTCCGCTAAGTCAGTTGTTCTAGCGACTGGTGGTATCACTAGGATTTGGTCTGTTTGCTCAGGTTCTTGGGAATATACCGGAGATGGACACGCACTTGCACTTTGGGCTGGTGCAGAACTCAGAGACATGGAATTCGTGCAATTCCACCCCACTGGAATGGTTTGGCCCCCATCTGTCCGAGGTATCTTGGTTACAGAAGGGGTTCGTGGTGAAGGAGGTAGATTATTCAATAGTGAACAAGATAGGTTCATGTTCAACTACGTCCCTGAAATGTTCCAGGGAGATCACGCCGAAACAATTGAAGAATCTGATCAATGGGTAGAGGAGGTAGTTTCCGGTAAATTAGCGACTGTCCGTAGGCCTCCGGAATTGTTGACACGTGACGTAGTTGCAAAGGCGATTAACAGCGAGGTAAAAGCGGGTAGAGGAAGTCCGCATGGCGGAGCATACCTCGACATATCACATCGTGGCGAAGCTGCCATCCTCGCTAAGTTACCTTCCATGCATCACCAATTCAAGGAACTCGCAGGTGTGGACATCTCCAAGGAACCTATGGAAGTAGGTCCGACCGCTCATTATGTAATGGGTGGAGTCATAGTTAATGCCGAAACTCAAGAAACTACGGTATCAGGACTCTATGCCTGTGGTGAAACGGCATCTGGCCTACACGGAGCGAACAGGTTAGGAGGTAACTCGCTCTCAGACCTGATTGTGTTTGGTAAGCGAGCAGGTGAATATGCTGCGAAGCAAGCAGCAAATCTTGCACAACCAAGTATAGATGAGTCTCAAGTGCAATCTGCAATCGAAGTCATGCTTGCTCCTCTGAAGAGAGGAGAAGGTGAAAATCCTGGATTGATCTATGATGCAATGAGAGATATGATGCAAGAAAAGGTAGGAATAATTCGCGTTAAAGATGAATTAGAATCTGCTTTAACAGATCTAGACGAGTTTTCAAAGCGAGAGAAGAATTGTTTCCCAGGAACAAGCAGGAAATACAATTCAGGGTGGCATCAAGCATTAGATCTCAAAAATATGGTTGACATTTCCAGAGTTGCGACAATGGCAGCTCTTGCAAGAGAGGAAAGCCGCGGTGGACATACTCGAGACGATTTCCCAGGTCACGAAGACGAGTATTGGGGTAAGACACTCAACATATGCTGGATGGAAGATGGTGAGATTAAGATTCGTCAAGAGCCAGTAGAAGAGATGCGAGAAGACTTGAAGGAAGCGCTCAAGGAAGTCAAAGCGATGATTGCCGAAAGAGCCGCTGAACAGGGAAGTGAAAAATGATGTCCCTGAAAGGTAAGAGTCAGAAATTCAAGGTCCTGCGCGGTGAAGGCGAAACCGCTGACTTAGAAGACTATGAACTCGAGCTAGATGAAGGCATGGTAGTTCTAGACTGCATGCATAGGATTCAGTATGAACAAGAACCTGATCTTGCAGTAAGGTGGAACTGTAAAGCGGGCAAATGTGGTTCATGTAGCGCGGAAATAAATGGTCGACCTAGGCTAATGTGTATGACACGAATGTCTGATGTTGTGGCTGAAACTCCCGAAGATCAAGCAATTGAAGTGCGTCCAATGAAGACTTTCCCACACATCAAGGACTTGGTTACAGACGTATCTTGGAACTATGATGTAGCGCAGCGCATCGCTCCAATAAAAGGGCCTGAAGCGCCAGATTGGGAGTTTAACCAGCATGAGGCCCATCGAGTTCAGCAATTCAGAGAGTGTATCGAATGCTTCCTTTGTGTAAATACCTGTCACGTATTGAGAGACCACCAATTATTCGATGATTTTGCTGGGCCAAGGAACTTGGTAAGGCTGGCACAATACGAGATGCATCCATTGGATACAGAGGATAGAATTCCAGAAATCAAGAAAGAATTCGGAGTAGAATATTGCAACATTACAAGATGCTGTACAGAAGTATGTCCTGCAGGAATTCAAATCACGGATGATGCTATTATCCAGTTAAAAGAAAGAGTTGTTGACAGATATTATGATCCTCTACAACGAATCTGGAGAGTAATCACTCGAAACAAGGTTAGAATGTGAGAACAAGGCGGCCGCCCTCATGAATGATACCCATGCAAACGGTGCAGACGTGGTAGAGCCATCATTCGCTGCAAATTTTTTCCAACCGGGAAATAATTTGCTAGGATACGTTCTTTTCTTAGGATCCTTAGTATTGTGGGCCGAAGGGAAAAATCTTCGCTCAGTGAATATTATTTTAGTAATAATCGCATTGTTTTGGCTCGCTGTACGCCTTTTGGGAAAGACGAGGTTATTTACCAAAAAAGAAAAAGATTTGTCCAAGTTAAGTAAGAAAAGGCAGTTCAAAATTCTGTCATTTATTCTTGTGGTTTTAGTGACTTTTATCGTAATATCAACTGCATTAGCCCTAAATCTTTCAGATGATTTTGGGGGTGATGTCCCAGAATATGATTCTCCTAATTACAAGGATGGTTCATTTGAAAATGTGGAGTCAACAAGTATGTCAAATCCAGATTCGTCAACTTGGGACACTTTGGGACAATACATGGTTAGTGATAATTGTCGTTCACCAGATGAAGTGCTTCCATCCCAGACATTCGAATTGAAGGATTTAGAAGACGGAGAATTCAGCGTTTCATGGTTTGGTCATTCAACCGTTCTTCTTCATACAAACGAATTCTCTCTAATTACAGATCCCGTTTTTAGCACCGGTGGAGCTGGTCCCTTATCTATGGGGCCGAATCCATTTGATTATGAGGACGAATACAAAGTAGGGGATTTACCGGAAATTGATTACGTTTTCATCTCACATGACCATTATGATCATTTAGACAAAGAGACCGTTAAGGAACTTTCTAGCTCGATGTTCTACGTGCCTTTGGGAGTAGAAGCACATTTACTTGAGTGGGGGATTGCTGAGGAAAAAATAGTAGTTTTTGATTGGTATGATGAGGCAAATGTGTCCGAAGACTTGTTTGTGGCCTTCGCTCCTTCACGCCATTTTAGCGGTAGAGGAATTGGAGATCACAGTGCAACATTGTGGGGTTCATGGATTCTCGAATTTTACGATACAACTGTCTATTTCAGTGGAGACACTGGATACATGGAGGAATTCAAGAATATCTCTGTCAAATATGGTCCATTTGATTTAGCATTCTTAGACTCTGGCCAATACAATGTGGCTTGGGAGCAGGTTCATATGATGCCTGAACAAGTAATACAAGCTGCTATTGATTTGAATGCTTCAGTTTCCATTCCAATTCACATTTCTAAGTATGAATTGTCCCTGCACCATTGGTATGAGCCTATGGAGTTGGTTTCTACTCTGGGTGCCAAGCAAAATGTTACTATTGCAACACCAATGCTGGGCAGCACATTCGTATTCGGTGAAGAAGTACCTCAAGATACGTGGTGGAGAGGTGTTAGTGAGTGCAGGGGCCCATTCCTTGATGACTATCCTTTGCTTGAGTACGCACTGATTTACACCAACGTGGTTGGAATTTTGTGGGTTGTAGTCCCTCGAATAAAAGGTAAAACTAATTCCAAAGAAGAGGAGTAATTAAAACTCCATTATTCCATTTTTACCAGAAAGAAGGGTGGATGTTAAGATTTTAATAAATAAAACAACTATCTAAATGCTGGACGCTGCTCCCGGAAGTATGGACCTGTATGATTTGTCTTTCTTTTTCTCAACGATGTGGGTTGGACCATTTTGGTTTGCAATGCTAGTTTATCCTGAACACGAGATTACCAAAAAACTACTCAACGGCCCATGGTTTTTCCTTGGCCCATTGGTGGTTTGGTGGTTGGTTACCTTCGCTAACCCGCAAGGAATGATCGATTTAGCTAAAGACGCCTCAGATCCAAACGGAATTCTGGATGGTCTAGCCACTATCATGGGTAGCAAACCAGGAGCTTCTGCAGCATGGGCTCACATGGTAGCGGGGGACATATTCGTCACAAGGTGGATATGGCAAAGGTGCTTAGCCGCACAAAGCCCCCGCTGGATTGCAGCAACATCGGTATTCTTTGGTGTAATGTTGATGCCAGTCGGGCTGGCCATGTGTGCGATACTGGTACGTGACGAACACGTTAATGTAGCGAGTGTTGAATCATCGTAAACAATTTATTCGAATTACTAACTTTCGATTTCCCACAGGATACTTTCACACTTGGTGGGATACATATTTGCCGTATACTTCTTTGCCAAATTATCAGACAACTCCCATCTGTAATCGTAGTCTAGTACGGTTTGTCCTAAGAATTTGTATGTAACCCCGATTCCGATCGTTGGCGTCATAGTAATTTCAACTAATGTTTCAGATTTTGTTTGTAGAGATATGAAGCCATCTTCCCCGGTTAATTGATGCGTTGATTCAGTATTCAAATCATAACCAAACAACACTATTGTTTTCTGGTTTGAGCCATCCAACCGCAAGTTATCGCTGTAAAAATTGAGTTCTGTTGTCATTAATCCGCTTGCATCAATATTCATGCCAAAAGTAAGCGGTATCTCCAAATCTCCAACTGTGTTTAGCAGTTTTAACAGACCGGATATTGCTGGATTAGATGAAGAGAACTCTTCAAGTAAAAATAACAAATTTAGTGCTGAAACATCAATGGTTTGATCGATTTCAAAATTACCATAATCGCCATCTGCCACTTCATCTATCTCGATTTCTTTATCCCAGTAATACACTCGGGGGCAGCTACTAGATGGAGTTTTGAAACTTGGCATGTCTTCATAGATTGAAGCACACGATAACATTGGTATCTCAACCTCGCCATCCTTCCAATCTCTGTCATCTTTGTCCCAGATAGAATACTTAACAAGAATCCATGGTCTAAATTCTCCATGTGAATCCAAAGACGAAGAGGCATTTTTAATGTCAAAAGTGCCGTTTTCTATATCGATAATGTGCCCAAAATCGATTGTCCCCTCGCTTTCTAACTCCAGTTTGTAACGAACCCCGATTCCAATTGAGAAGTCACTCCTTGTAAATGGAAGATCGAAGAAAAGCATGGGGCTTAGGGAGTCAATCTCGAATTCACCTTTTAATTCGGTTTCAAAGCTGGATTGCCCCGCTAAATCTGGCTCGAAATACTCATCATCAGGCACAATTTCAAACTCCACTGAGGCTATAGAATCTGGTTGTGCACTAGTTGAGGTTGCAGAATCTCTTGCTAACAAGTAAATATTGTGCTTTCCAAATGAAAGATCTCTTCCCTTAAGTGAGAATTCTAAGAAGCAATCAGCGGATCCCCAGCCGCCGATTCTCTGAGCGCTGTTGATCTCTTCAGTCGAATCGAGCATCCAGGTTAATCTGCCAAAGTGATCATCATTTCCTCTGTCAAGGAAATCAGGATCTGTTGTTTTGCAACCGTCAACATAAATTGTAGAATTTTGAGAGACTTTTGATGGCGATAACAAGTTAGCCATTGCCACAGGCTTTCTATTAGTGTATATCGTAATTGACATGTCAAATTCACCTTTTGATCCATCTGAATCGAGGACCTTTGCTACGAGGGAAACACCTTCTGTAAAAGAAATAGTCATTTGGAAGGTTCGAATTATCTTACCATCATCATCAACATCTAACCAACTTTCGTCCTTGTACTCTGATGACCCTTTACTATCAGATGAGTATGATTCATCGAAGGAACTACCCCCAATCGGAACAGTTTCATCATCTGATGACCAATCTAAGAAAATATGGGGGTCGGTTAGTTCATCTGAAGAAACAGATAAACTCCATCTGCTGAACTCGAATTCGTTATGGTCAAAATTCATCTCATAAGATTTGATTTCTCCTTCTTCTAATGAGTCCGAAGTAAATGCAATCCAATCATTGTAGCCGTTTGAGCTAGTTACTCTCCGCATTTCCAATCCAGATGGGCACGGCTGTTTATTTGAACTAGAATCTGCGCAATCAGGAGTTCCATCTTCTAAAGAGATGTCATCAGGATAAGTCGCTGTATCAGTTTCTTCGATGGTTGATATCTCAACCTCCTCAACACTTCCAACACACCCTGACAATATAGAGCAGAAAAATACACAAAAAACGAAGGCAGCCTTAGTGTAATTTTCAGTGTTCATATCATGCGGGAATTGGTACATATTTATTACTTGAATCGTGTCAAATTGTGGTAAAAAATTCCAATTAAAAATTTAATTTTACAATTATAAAATGTGAGTCCGAACTTCGCAGGAAGACGGTTTTTTTGGGGCCTCGCTGAACCCAAATTTGCAGGGCTCATTCATTGGAGTAAAATCTCCGACATCGTTGCCAGAAATTTGTGCCTTCGCTTTTTTGACGTGAGAAACACGGTCGATCGCATACCACTCTTTTCGGTTGTTTTTGGTTACACCGTATGTCCTAGTTCCGAAGAGGAGTTTTGCAAAGAATAGTTCGACTGTTGATATGAATAAAAGAGATCTTTTGAATGGAATTGGCAATCCTTTGTTCCAAGTGAAATCTAATTCCATTGTGTTGCAATAAACTTTCAAATTACGTCGACCTTCCGATGTTGTAACTTCCTCAACTATAGTCTCGTCAAAGGAATACATTGCTGTAACGTAATCTGCTATCTCTTGGGTTGGGGCGATTAACACTCTTGTTCCATCTGGCTTAGCCCACATTATGTCCGTAAATTCTCCGAATATTGACTCTTTCCACGAGCCAACAACAATTCTATCTCCTGATTCAAATCCACTAGACGTGATTCTGCCTTTGAAAATGTCTAGAGAATCATGTAATTTCTCCTTGCCTTTGAATGGAGTGACTTGGCCAGCCCATGTGATGATTAGTATCAAAGCAATTTGAATGATCAATCTTACAACATGCCAGATGTCCTCATATGTTTTACCATCAAGCGGAATATCGTTGTACCACATATTGAAATTCGCCCAATATAATGCGATTAACATCCATGTGCCTCCAACAGAGGCCCAAGCTCTTGTAGCTGGAATGATAAATAACAATCCGAACAGGATTTCAAAAACACCACTTGCTAATACCCAGAAGTTAGCATTACCAAGAGGCTCAGGGACAATTGGCTCATACCAAACAGGATGTATGAAGTGGTCAACTCCTATGTTTATGAAGGCCAAGCCTAAGGCTAACGCCACCAAATCACGCAAAGTGATTTTGTATTTCACATGCCTTCCTATCAAATCTAATAAAAAAAGGAATGTAAACCATCAAAGAGGAAATAGCGATTTGAATAAAAAAAAGCCCCTCACAGGAGCGAACTCCTGTGAGGGGCAAAGTCCCGCGAGGGCGTATCAACAATGCATCATTGCATCCTTAATTCAAAGGTGCTCGATACCTTGCTTGCTTACGTTAGCCTTCTTGATCTTGTCAGGAAGCCACGCTGGGCCGTTTGCTGGCTTGTCTAC
>Ga0160423_10002669_pt1 | contig 14857 bp, 19 predicted proteins | sample CRUFie14St8metaG_FD_108191 | JGI IMG/M metagenome (GOLD analysis project Ga0160423, IMG submission 108191) | Marine microbial communities from the Costa Rica Dome - CRUD Field 142mm St8 metaG | ecosystem: Environmental > Aquatic > Marine > Oceanic > Photic zone | place: Costa Rica: the Eastern...
GAGGGGACAGACCCTCAAGTGCAGGTGAGAGAGAGAGAGAGAGAGAGGTCCGGTCTCCGCCCCTGGGTTTTACTGACGCCCCCCCCCCCCCCTCTCGTCTGCATCCCTTTCCCGCGAAGCTACTACAAGCCCTCGATGCGGGGCACGCCAGCGGAGCTACCTTGCGTGGTGTACTGGTGAGCATAAGCAAAACTTTGTGCCCGCTCTCGCGGGCGCGAAAGACCCTCCACGACCTCGCGCTGACGCCTCCTCTTCCATTGCCTCCAAGCCACTGCAACTCTGGGAGCCGCGTAGACGCGAATGAGGTCGTTGGTATGCTCGTTCCTCAGGGGATTGCCGTGTTTGCCCTGGACTTTGCGGGCTCCGGCAACTCGGACGGCGAACACGTCACCCTGGGGGTGGACGAGGTGGACGACGTCGAGGTCGTCGTAGCTTGGCTCAGGGAGAAAAAGAAGGCCTCTCACATTGGGATGTGGGGGCGGTCCATGGGCGCCGTGGTTTGCCTGCTGTATGGGAAGAGGGACCCGACCATAGCGGGCATCGTTCTGGACTCTCCTTTCGCCAGCCTGGTGTCGCTGATGGAGGAGCTCGCGGCGTCCCACAAGCTGCTCACGGGCTTCCTCACCAAGCCCCTGATCAGCATACTGCGACGCAGCATCAGGAAGAGGGCCAACTTCGACATCCTGAAGGCGAACCCTCTGAAGGCCGTCTCGTCCAGCTTCATTCCCGCCCTCTTCGGCCACGGCAAGGAGGACGACTTTGTGGCCTTCAAGCACTCGGAGAGGCTGTACGAGGCGTACGCCGGGGACAAGAACCTGATCTCTTTCGATGGGGGCCACAACTCGCCGCGGCCAGATTTCTTTCACACCTCCGTGCTCATCTTCTTCATGAACGTGCTGGGGCCGCTGAGCGCGGGCTCGCCCTCGCCTGTCAGGCGGACCGGCTCCCCGAACACCATCCCTGACGAGGTCCTGCTTCAGGAGGCACTCGCGCTCTCTCTGACCTGAAGAGTTCTTTGTACCAACAGCGCATCATTGGGGGGGGAGGGGGAATGGCTTCCTCTGCCATATTCTTTCATACAACGCACACTTATATATGTATCGTATTAATGCACAAACGTTTCACTCTTGCCTCAACCCGTTGATCGTGACGCAGATTCTCCTGGGGCCTCCATAATCTCTATCGAGGTCCAACGAAGAAGAACGCAGAGTTGTATCCTCGGGTCAGCTCCTAGAAACACACAAATATACACGGAGAGAGAGAGAGAGAAGAGTGCACTCACCGATGCTCGTTCAGGTAAAGCCCCTGCCACACCCCAAGTAGCAGCCTGCCCTGGGAGATGGGAACGGTCAGACTGCACCCCATCATAGATGACTTGACGTGGGCAGGCATGTCATCCAAGCCCTCGTCCAGGTGCCTGTAATGCTTCCCCTCAGGAACGATTCGGTCCAGGGTGTCGTTCAAGTCCAGCGGGACGTCGGGGCTGGCGTTCTCGTTGATGGTCAGAGAGCAGCTGGTGTGCAGAACAAAGAAATTTGCGGTGCCAACACGGAACTTGGAAAGCTCAGGAATCTGGCCGACGAGCTCGGAGGTGATGACGTGGCACCCCCTCGGCCTGTGAGGGAGCTCCACCACCTTCTGAACCCAGTCCGTTCGCACGTCCGTGGCCCCCTCTGCCTTTGCCCAGGCAGGAGAACCTCGCCTGTTGGAGACCCGCGGGCAGATCGTCGATTGGCGCCGGTAACGCGGCGGCGCGGATGCCCTGACGGCCGTGACCCTCACGCAACCGAGACCACGAGCGCCAGTGCACGACCTGGCAGTACAACGCGCAATCCCCATCGTGGTGATGTTTGTTGTAGGCCTCTCTGCTCCGAGCGATCCGAGTTGGCTTTTTGAGGATCAAATTCTGGACGGGTGGTGGGTGAGAGTGAGGATGGAGGACCAAGAGAGAGAGAATAGAATTGGGAGTGCATCAAAAGTCCTCACTGCCTAAGCTGTCGTAGCTTCTATCGCTGTCGCTGTCGCTGTCAGAAGATTCCACATCGCTCACATCCTCTTGCTGGTCGATCCACTTGACGATGTGCTGATGGTCACTCTCCGACGCTTCCCATCTGCAATGGCTTCTGCTCCAAGGGCAAGGCGGGTCTTGGGAGCGAGCCCACTTCAAAACTTCAAGATGCCCTCCCCTCGCCGCCCAAACACAAGTCACCTCATCCCAAGGGCAAGGCGGGTCCTGACCCCTTAACCATTGCAAAACTTCCAGGTGTCCTTCCATCGCCGCCCCTTGACAAGTCTCCTCGTCCCAAGGGCAAGGCGGGTCCTGATCCCTGAGGAACTCTAAAGCTTCCAGGTTCCCTCCCCAAGCCGCAGAAGTACAAGTCATCGCATCCCAAGGGCAAGGCGGGTCCTGATCCCTTAACCATTTCAAAGCTTTCAGGCACCCTCCATACGCCGCCCCTCCACATACCTCCTCACCGAACTCGTAGCCCATCCCCCTGAGGTACTCCAAAACCTCAGTGCTACCGCCCATCCCCGCCCAGTGGCCTGTGTGCTTGTTCAGCTCCCACCCCTTCTCCTCCTTCAGCCACCTCAAGATCTCGACGCTGCCCTGGAAGGCCGCGTAGTGCAACAGTCTGCCCTCGTACACAGCTCCTGAATTGTCCCACCACTCAAAACCTGGCAGGAACTCAAAGGTGTCGCACACCCACCGAAACCAACCCAAGCTGTGCGACGGGATCTTCCCGCTCTTCCGCAACTGGAGGAGGCGGTTTTGGTTCCAGTTCGTCTCCACCTTCCACCCGAGGTCCTTCTGCTTCTCTCGGAAGAACCTGCAGGTCATCGCGAGGGCGAGCAGGTCGTTCTGATGCACGTTCTCGTCGATGATCTTCTGCCACAGCTCGGGAGGCAGCTTTCCCAGGAGCTTGCGGTTCTTGGCCTCGAGAGCGGCGCACACGGAGGGCAGGTGTTGCGCCATGGACAGTCTCGCCTGGCTGATGTTCCTGTCGGACTCGAGAATGGCCCTCTCCTTGGCCTCGCGAACCATTCTCTCGCCCTCTGCCGCAGCCTCTCGCTTGAGTCGCTCGGCCTCCTCCTCCGCCTCTCGCACCAGCCTCTCCTCCAGTTCCTTCCCCTTTGCCCTCGCGTTCGCGACCCCGAGTACGAGCTCCTCCCTCCTTCGCACGAGAGGGTCCTCTTCCTCGTCGGCCTCGTCTATCTTCTGGCGCTTCGCCGTGGGTTCCGCCGCTCCGCTAGCCATCTCGTCCCGACCACGACTGCTCGCCGTCCCCATCGTTCCCCAGCTGGTCGGGGTCGCCTCTCGCGTCGCTGCTCAAAGGTCCAAGATCTTGTTCCAAGATCACTTTTCTTTTGGGGGACAGATTCCCGCGCTCCTGCAGGATGAAGTTGCAGAATTTTGTGGGATGCTTGTTGGGTTGGGTGGGTGAGAGTGAAGATGAAGGATGGAGGACGTAGAGAGAGAGAATAGAATCGGATGTGCATCAAAAGTAATCATCGCCGTTGCTATCGTAAATTCAGTCGGTGTCACTGACATCGCTCACATCCTCTTGCTGGTCGATCCAATCGACGATGTGTTGATGGCCAGACCACGACGCTTCCAATCTGCAATCGCTTCTGCTCCAAGGGCAAGGCGGGTCTTGAGAGCGAGCCCACTTCAAAGCTTCCAGGTTCCCTCCCCTCGCCGCAAAAACACAAGTCCTCTCATTCCAAGGGCAAGGCGGGTCCTGACCCCGGAGCCATTTCAAAACGTCAAGGCGCCCGTATTCCACCGCCGTCCTACAAGTATCCTCACCCCAAGGGCAAGGCGGGTCCTGATCCCTTAACCACTTCAAAGCTTCAAGGGGCCCTCCCCTCGCAGCCAATGCAAAAGTGCACTCATTCCAAGGGCAAGGCGGGTTCTGACCCCGAGCCCACTCTAAGACATCAAGTTGCCCTCCCTCCGCCGCCCAACCAGAAGTCACCTCACCCCAAGGGCAAGGCGGGTTTTCAGAACGTGCCCACTTCAAAACTTCAAGGTGCCCTCTATACGCCGCCTCAGCAAGAGTCCACCTATTCCAAGGGCAAGGCGGGTCCAAACCTCGCAAATACTTCAAAGCTTCCAGGTGCCCTCCCCTTGCCGCCCCCGCACATGCATCCTCTTTGAACACGTAGCCCTTCCCCCTCATGTACTCCAAAACCTCAATACTGCCGCGCATCCCCGCCCACATGTCTGTTTCTAAGGTCAACTTCCACCCCTTCTCCTCCACCAGCCAACTCAAGATCTCGACGCTGCCCTGGAGCGCCGCGTAGTTCACCAGGTCACCCTCGTACACCGCTCCCTTGACCCTCCCATAAGACCACCAAAAACCTGGCTGGATCTGGAAGGTGTCGCAGACCCACCGAAACCAACCCAAGCTGTGCGACGCCATGTTACCGCTCCTCTGTAGCTCGTCGACGAGGTTTCTCTTCAACTCCGTCTGCAACTTGATGGAGAGGTCCTCCTGCTTCTCTCGGAAGAACCTGCAGGTCATCGCGAGGGCGACCATATCGTTCTGATGCACGTTCTCGTCGACGATCTTCTCCCACAGCTCGGCAGGCAGGCGCCTGAAGCGCTCCTCGTTCTTGGCCTCCAGCCTCTCGCACAAGGTCACCAACTCTCTCCTCGCGACACGCTCCGCGCGGGCATCCTCCCTCGACCTCGCCTCCTTCAAGGCCACGACGACCTCCTCCTTCCTTCGCACGAGAGGGTCCTCTTCCTCGTCGGCCTCGTCCACCTTCTGGCGCTTCGCCGAGGGTTCGCGCGCTCTGCGAGCCATCCCGTCCCGACCACGACTGCTCGCCGTCCCCATCGTTCCCCTGAACGGGGTCGCCAAATCGTAAAAAGTGAGAAATGAATGTTTCTAGTAAAAGTAACTTCGTATACGAAACATATGAATTTGCCTTGATCTCCCAGTTTATGCAGTGAGCAGAGCAAGAGCGGGCAGGAGAAGGAGGCCATCACATCATGAAGTCGAAGAGAGCGAAGGTGACCTCGATTGGAGATTACTCGCCCGCGGGGTTCAGGTGGCTGCGGCTCAAGCGGTTGCATTACTTGGACCGAAAGGGAAACGAGAGGACATGGGAAAGCGCGGAGAGGAGCACGAGGCCAGCATCAGGAGTGGACGCGGTGGCCGTCTACGCAAGGCTCGTCAGCGAGACCGAGAACACGGAGAAGCTCGTGCTCGTCTCCCAATTCCGGCCGTAAGCGATGCGATGCGATGCAATCGCCTTCCTTTTGCCCTTCCTTCGCCGACTGACCCGGTTTTCTTGCTGTTTCAACAACAACAACAACTCGCTCTTAGGCCCCTGGACAAGTACGTTTTGGAGCTTCCCGCGGGGCTGGTGGACAGTGGCGAGACGCCCTCCGAGGCGGCCCTGCGGGAGCTGAGGGAGGAGACCGGCTTGGTTGGAAGATCCGCTGAGGAGTCCCCGCTTCTGTTCAGCGACCCTGGCCTGTCCAACGCCTCGATGAAGCTGGTGGAAGTCACGGTGGATATGGACGACGCGAGGAACAGGTTTCCAAAACAGGCCCTTGACGAGGGCGAGGACATCGCGGTGCACTACGTGAGTGCAAGCGGCCTGAGGCGGGAGCTTGAGTCGCTGTGCGAGGCGGAGGACCTCGTCGTTGACGCCAGGTTGTGGACGATAGCATTCGGGAAGGAGGTCGGGGAGGCTTCTGGTGGCAAGGGCGCAGGGTCGTTCTCCGCGTTTGTCAGCACGATCGACCCCAGCACGGCCTTCTTCGCGGGAGCGGTCTTCGCTTCCACCGCGGTGGTGGCCGGGCTGGTCAAGGGGCTTTTCTTCTCCAAGTGAGTTAAAGACATACAAAACCAAAACACGAATGGGAATGAATTACGGTGCCGTCGTTTCAACCCGCAACGCAACGCGTCTCAAGAAGGAGGGCCACGACCTCTTTACTGCTTCGCCCGCATGTAGGGCGGGATCCAGTTATCCTCCGGAGACGCATCCTTGCCCTCCAGGTCGCTCAGCAGCCGGCCAAAGTCGATCTGGCCGCTCTGGCTGGAGCTCCCCGCCGAGTCCAGCCTCTGGATCAGTTCCTGTTGAACACACCACGCGCAAGAGAGAGAAAGAGAGAAAGAGAGAGAGATAGAAGGGTCAGGGTACGCCCATTCTTCCGTTCGCCCTAAAAGTCCACTCACCTCGAGGTCCTCCTGCCCCAGCTCCTCCTTGAGGAAACCCAGGGCGCCCAAGACCTCCTCCCTGGTCACCAAGCCATCGTCGTCCTTGTCCACGACCTTCATGGTGGTCTTCACCTTCTGCTCCACGGAGTCGAGCTCCTTGTCCAGGCGCTTGAGCATCTTGCTGACCTTCCCGCTCAGGTTGCTCGCCACAGACTCCTCCGGGTCCTCTGGCTCCTCCGCTGGCCTGTGCTCGATCAGCCGGCCCCCGGAGAACAGCAGCTGCGCCCCAGCCTTCTCGGCGAGCTTGGACTGGTACGCCCTGATCCCCTTCTGCACGACCTTGACGAAGGCCTGGCGCTCCTCGCTGACCGTCGAAGCAGAGGCCAGAACCGCCAGCGCGCTGGCAACCTTCTTGAGCTGCGAGGTCTTCTTCAGCGCGAGGTCCTCCTCCATCTTTGTCAGCTCCTGCGTCTGGCACATCTGCTCGTGCTCCGCCATCTGGACCTCCTCCTCCGCGATGAGCTCCTCCTGCTGCTTGATGTACTCCAGCTTCTTCTCCGCCTCGATCTTGTTCTCCTCGTCCAGGCTGACCTGCATGTCAGACACGACCTCGTCGTCAAACGTGCCGATGGTCTCCTTGACAGCATCCATCACCTGGGCCTGCGCGGGCCTCGCCGCCGTCGACCTGGTAAAGATGAACGCGCGGCTCAGCAACAGCAGCGACGAGGGCAAGTTCCGGTTCAGGCTCAGGTCGATCCACTCCTTGAGCTGGCGCTGCATGTACCCCACCGAGTCGGACCCAAAGGCGGCCCGCATTCCTCGCGCCCTGCGACGGAGGAGAAAGGAGAAAGTCAGCCCCATCCTTCATCTTCGCAACAACCATTCTTTCGCGTGCAACCCATTCAACTCACCTGCAGGCCTCCCTAAGTTCCCCGGGAGACAGCGTGTCAATCCCTTCCTGCCTGATCAGGATGTCGTCCTGCCTGATCGCCCTCAAGTGGTTCCGCAGCTGCTCCCTCAAGATGACGTCCGTGCCGAAGGGGGTGAGACCTGCGAACTTGCACATGTTCACCAGATGAACGCGCGACAGGTTGTCCAACGTGAACTCGTCGTTGAAGAGCTTTGCAAACTCGCTGATCTGGTCGTTGGTCACCTCCTCGCCGCTCCTGATCTTCTGGATGAAGTCCTTGAGGGCGTCCGCCCTCGCGGCCTTCTTGCCGCCCTTCTTCTCCCTAATGTTCCCGGCCATCTCGTCCACGGTGTCCTGTCGTTGCATCAGGGAGGCAGAGACAGAAAGAGAGAGAGAGAGAAAGTCGGGTCAGGCATGAATGGAACCCGTGACCTCAAGCTGCGCGACAGTGGGGCCGCCACCCACCTGCAAGAAGCTCGCCACCTCCAGCTTCACCCTGAGCTTCTTCTTGAGGTTCTCCTCCTTCTGCAGCTTGTCCTGGAAGGTGGAGGGGAGCATGTTTGGAAATATGGTGAGCGCCACGGGCAGAAGCAGCTCCATAAACGGGATCACGAGAAAGATGAGCATGGGCACCATCCTGAAGATGTCCGCCGTCGTCCTCGTCAGCTGCCGTCGCTCTCTGCGGCTCAGAGTCTTCCCCCTTAAGGACTTTCTGACGTACTTGGAGGCAACCTTCACCTCCGTGGCCAGCAGCTTCGTTCCCACCCAATAGTGCTTGAGCACGTCCTTTGCGATCTTCCACCACTCGCCCCTCTTCTCCCGCCACTCCTGCGACGACCATTGAGACATCGTCCTGATCCCCGACACACCGGACGCGAAGCCGCGGCCGACATAGGCAGCCACCCTGAAGGCCGAACGTATGAACTCGTACACCCTCATCACGTTTGAAACGCGTTTTGTGAGCTTCTTCCTGGCCAGCTTTTCTTCCACCTCGTCCAGGGACTCGATGGACAGGTGGCAGTCCTCCGCGGTGGGCTCCACAACCACCTCGCCGTCGCCATTGTCATCAAAATCATCGCCCAAGGTCTTCTGGGACCCTATGCTAAGCTTTCTGCCCACCTTCTCTGCCGCCTCCTCGGTCTCGTTTGCACTCTGCATGGTAGAACCCGCCACCTGGCTGGGTTGGGCCTGAGCGGCCTGCGAGCTCACCATTCTGTGCTGCAACAAGACGCTGCTGGCGAAGGATGTTGTTGTGTTCGGGCTCGAGAAGCGTCTTATGGAACCCGAGGAGAGCGGCCACGACTGCGTGGATCGGAACCACAACAAGGACGAGAGGTCGGAGGAAGCGGTCGAACGCGGCCCGACTTCGGGGGGGTCCTGCGGTTCATGGTCATGGAGGCAGGGGTTGTGGAAGGCCGCTCGCCCCTCCTGAGCGAGCCTACCGTCGGCTGGAAGGCGCAGACGCACCCAGGTTCGGCGCGCTGACGACGCCATGCTCCTCCCACGATCAGGAGGAAACTGATCCACCAAATCTCGAGCCTCAAGATCAGTTGAAGATGAGGAAACGGGCTGGCGTGTGGAGCATGAGAATGAGAATGGTATGCCAGATGAGGAGCGGCGAGGAAGAAGGGGGGAGTTGGTCCGATTCATGTTTCATTGGATTCCTGACCACGGGTTCAGGCTCTGTTCGCATTGTCGTGTGCGCGTTGATAGCTGCAACCACGTCCTTCAATGTCTTTGGGGAACGATGTGATACGATATATATCATGTGACGAGGGTGCGGGGAGGGAAACGAGGTGTGCAGGTCTGGCAGAAAGATAAGTCGAAGAAAGAAAGAAAAATGAGTTAGCGGGCGCTCAGCCCGAGGTGTAGGTGTAGTACTCTTGGATCTCGTCCAAGAGGTTGTACCCGGCGTTGGCCGCGGCGCCCAGAAGTGGCACTGGCTTCAGCGCCCTCCTCACCGACTTCAGCCTGCCCCTCGTAAACGCGTCGTAGAAGGGAGACCTGGCAAAGTACAGTACCATCCTGGCCCGCCTCGCCTCCGACTCGCGGACGCAGACCGGGTTGGTGTGCAGCGACCGGCTCCGCCTTACGCACCTGTGAGTCGAGTAGCAGGCCACAAGCTCCGCCATGAGAGAGACGCACCACGGCTTCCAAGATTGGGCACCGTGGCGGTACAGCAAGGAGCAGTAGAGTACGGGGCGGCACACGTGGAGGACCTCCGCGAGGGCCAGGAGCCTGGCGCCATCGCGCCGCAGGTCGAGCACGACCTCCCGGTGGGGGCCGTCCTCCATCTCCAGCGCACTGGCCGCCGCCGCCACCGCGCCGCCGCTCGGCGGGGCGAGATACCTCGACCTGAAGGCGAGAAATGCCTCGGTCCTCTTGGCCTTCGCCCGCTCGAGGGAAACCGAGGCGTCGACCGCCTTGGCGACCCCCGAGACGCCGCCGTCCAGCAACATGCAAGAGGTCCCTTGGGAGCGGTAGAGCAGAGCCAGCCTGAGAGAGGCCTTGGCGGCCTCCACGAGGGAGAGCCAGGCGTACCTCTCCCTGGGCAAGGGGCCGGCGTTGGCGGCCATGGCGTCCGTGCCGTCCCTCGGCCGCGCCCTCAGGCTCCGGGCCACCAGGACCTCCACCACCGTCTCGAACTGCTCCACCGTCGCCACGAGCAGCGGCAAAAGCAGAGACGGGAACTTCCTCTCCACGGTCCTCAACTCGTCCATCTCTTTCGTCTCCTCCGTCAGCATCAGGACCTGGTCGTTCGCAACCGTCCACATGGACGCCGCGGAGTGCAGCAACTCCGTCGAAACTTCGCTTCCAGCGCTGTCCGGCAAAAACCAAATCGCAGACTGAAGCGCTTGCTCGAAGGGGGCGATCCAGTGCTCGTTGGCGCGGTACCAGGACGCGTAGCGCTCGAGCCTTCCCTGCGCCGCCATGGCCGCCGTTGAGGACCGCCTCCGTGCGGGAGGTCGTCCCTCTACCTCTTTCTCTTCAAGGTGGTTCTTGGACTCTTGCCCATGGGTTCCCAGCTTGCTTTCTTCCCCAGCGGTCGCCGCGCAGCCCATGACGTCCTCGTCTGACAAGGAGATCTCCAGCGAGCTCGAGGAGGACGACGGCGGGCCCTGGTCCCCCATGCCCCTCCCTTCCCCCTCACCACCCTCCAACTTCATCACGTCGTCTCCCTCCTCCGGCAAAGTTTGCTTCGGCCTGATCGTGGTTTTTCGCGGTAGAATTCTCCCGCCACTCCGGGAGAGCCCAGCTGGGGGGGACTGGCCACGATGGGCACGGCGGGCAGCAAGGGTCCTCAAGGGGAGGGGGACGGGAATCGAGAGTACGATGGTCATGGGGTCAGCCCAGGGGCGGGGAGGGACGGGTTCATGACCGTGTCAAAGGCAAAGTCGCCGGACGCAGAGAGACAAGAGTCGGCAGAGGGTGCGATATTGCGCAAGGTACGGGGGCTCGAACTGAGCAAGCCTTTGCTGTCGTGGAAGCGGCAGGAGCTCGAGGCGTTAGGGGAGCACCTCCAAGCGCGGAGGCTTAGGGCTGGGAGGCGGCCGAGCGACGACAACGACAACGACGATTTGGATGGAGACGACGAGGAGGCGACCTCCTCCGACCGGTGCCCGAACCTCGCGGAGACACTGGCGGAGAGCAGCGGGGGGACAAGGGTCCAGTGGGCGCTGGAGGCCGCCTTCGCGGCGCTAGCCAAGTGGTACGCGAGGCAGGCTACCCTGGTGACGAGGCAGCAGCTCGCGCTGCACGAGGAGATCGACGAGGTGAGCTATATGGCGAAGTTAGCGGTGCAGGGGGTGACGGGCAACAGGGACGCGCTGAGGCAGGCGGTGAAGGACGTGCAGGGCCTGGAGGCGGTGGCGAGGGAGATATCCCAGCTCAGGGCGGCGGTGACGTCGGCGGCGGAGGCACAGCGGAGGCTCGAGGCTGTCGTGGACGAGGCGGAGAGGTCTGGCGCTCTTGGAACGCCGGGCTGAGGAAGGGACGTTGCCAGAAGGGCGGTTGTAACAAAGGTATTATTGAGATGATCCGAGCGCGATTGATCGCGCCGACAACGTCCGCGGGCGGCCATCTAAGCGCTTGCTCCCACCGCACACCACTCGGCCCTCCGGCTCTAGCCTCCCTCCACCTCTCTGAGGTACCGCTCTTCCAGTGAGGGCCTGCCGGAGGAGGGCCTGCTGCCCCTTTCGCTGCCCGCCCTCACGTCGCGGGAGGAGCCCTGGCCGACGTCGGGGAAAAACTCCGAGAGCTTGGTGAACCTCGGGCTCGACTGGCCCATGGTCTGTTTGAATTGCCTCGTGGCCTGCCTCTCGTCCGCAGCGGACTGAACGAAGGAGCCCTGGTAGTAGGCCGAGCTGGCGCCGAAGCCCGGCAATGAACTATCCAATTCTTGGGTTTGGGGCTCCCTCTTCATAAAGGGCTCGTGATGGTACACCCAGCTCACCCCCTCGTCCCTACCCTCTGGGGGGATTACCAACCTGAACATGTCGTGGAAGGAGTCATAGTCCACCCTGGGCTTGCCATCCGCGTTCGCGGAGGGGGGCGAGACGATCTCACAGAAACCGTGCCCGCACCTGACGTGGCCGTCCGCCACCTTGTACGTGCGCTGCCTGCGCTCCTTCTTATTGTTGAGCTGGTTCTCGCCGTACACGATCACCAGAATCTTCGTTTTTGCGGCAGGGGAGAAAGGGACGGTGTGGGGTCAGAATTTTTGGCACACTCTTTCTTGTAAGGTTTGGGGCCTCACCTCCGCCCCAGAGTCCGCGATGAAGCCGTCCTTCGTCCTCCAGCCCGCGAGCGGGGACGCCCTGTCGATCACGTGCTCCACTATCGTGGGCATCCTCAAGAAGAGCTTGTTGCTGTTGGGGTTGGCGTCCGTGCCCAGGCTGAGCTCCTCGCACGAGTAATCCAAGAACTCGCCCTCCTTAGTCTTGACGTACCTCCAAGGGTAGTAGTACGCGAACACCTATGGGGACGGAGGTGGAGATGGTGGTTTGGGGCTCCTGTCAGGTCTCGGACAACGCGACACTTTCGGAATGTTCTAAATGTACACAATCTCACCTCTGCGTTCAGAAACTGCCCCAGGGGCGGGAAGACGTCCCCAACGCGGAAGGAAAGCCTCAGGTCGCCATTCTTGACTACCAAGGAGGCCCCGCCGCTGATGACCATCGTGTTGTCCCCCAAGACAGGCATCGGGATGGTCAGGGCGTTGCCAATCGAGTTCATCAGTACACGGCTGATCTCGTTTTGGGTCTTATTTGTATGAAAAGAGAAAAGGAGAAATTTTGGTCAGCGGTGGACGCGGACGAGGGGGAGAGACAGAGAGAGAGGTGTGCTCACCATGAAGACGTTGGACCATAGCTTCTGCGGCTCAATGTCGTGGAACTTGCTCAGGTCAATGGCGTGGTATTTGTGCTCGTCCTCGACCATCGTTTTGATGATCTTGCAGAATTGGAACCCATAAAAAATTTCTGATGGGAGGTAGGACTGCCTGGCAGCAAACTCCGACCCCGTCTCACTGTTCACGGCCACAAAAGTCACCACGATCTCGGCCTTGAGCTCCTCCATCTCCGTCTTGGTCATCCCGTACAGCGGGCTGGACTCGTTGATGATGTGGCTTACAATCACCGGCAGCAGCAGTGACTCGTCCATCACCTCCAGCTTCAGGGGCATCACCCGGTTGGGCAGAAACTCCCCCTCCAGCGTGGTCCTGCGCCTGTTGACGTGCGGGGGTTAGAAAGGCACAAAAAAAAGGAGCTTGGGGTCAGCTGCAGTTCATTCTTTCTCCAATTCATCCTCATCTCATTCCACAACGCACCTGCTGGGATTGAAGGTGTGCAGGTAGGCCTCGATCACGGGCCGGATGATGGTGGTCTGCCTGGCATCTCCGACGCGGAACATGAACTTGAGCACGCCATCGCGTTGGCACACAACAGCGGAGTCCGAGATGAAGATCGTCCGGCTCCGCTTCTTGGGCTGGCTCAGCTTGGAGAAGAGAATTCCCACCAGCAGGGCGTCCATAATGATCATCAACAAACGCTGCACAGATAGTATCACGATGCTGTAGATGCAGTCCCACTCGTTGCCGATCGTGGGCTTTGAAAAAAAGGGGGCGTTGAAGGAAAGGGGAGGGAGAGTCAGTCCAGCCCGCGCGGTACTGGAAGATTGAGGAGATAATTGGTTGGCTTACTTTGATGGCCCTCATTCCGTACCCGATGGTGTTGGCCGTGCTGATGGACATAATCAGGGCGTCCAGCCACCCTGACGTGCCGGTGACACACTGTGGCTCCGCCAGGAACGCGGACCACCAGAAGAGGGAAAACAGGAGCCACGCAAAGACATAGGCGCCGACCACCATGAGGATCATTCGGGAGAAGTGCATGGAGATGAGAGACGAAAAGGCGTCGTGCCTGAGCCGATGCCACGTCATGTTCCTGATCCCGGCCAGCTTTACAAGGGACCTCCCCGCGTGGACCCCCGTCTCCACCAATGCGGCCTGCTTGTTCTTTCTCCTCTGCGGAAAGTGGAGGCGGCACACGAGGATAGTGTCGTCAGGATCAGGGTTTTGGCTGGAAGAATTGCCTGGGCGCGCTCTCTCGCTCACCTGTTTGTGAAAGTATCCCTTCCCCCTGTCAATCCATTTGGACTGCCTCGTCTCGATCTTGTCCGCGTCAACGGAGTCCCTGAGCAAGAAGGAGTCGATTTTCGTGTTTGTGTTCATGGAGGGCCTCGTCAGCCTGTCGAAGAGCTCCTCCACTGCCACATCCTTCTTTCGGCCGAACGCCGCCTTGGCGGGAAACCACCAGTCTAACTTGGGCCCCCGAAGCCCCTGAAGCGACCGGGCGGTGCTCGAGGCATCGGTGTAGTCCGTCACTGCGGTCCGCACGGTGTCATTCAAGTCGAAGTCGGCGGAGGAGTATGGGCCTTCAGGTATGTTGGGTGGGTTGGCCGATCCCGCCCCGCGCGCGGCGTCGCCCTCCCCGCCACCCCCTTGGTCATTCATCTTGATCTTCCTGATGTACACCTCCCTCTCCTGCTCTTCGAAGGAAGGCTGGCGGTCGAACTTCCTCAAGAAGTGCCTAACGCGTGACATCAGGCTCTTTCGCTTCGTCTGAGACTGCAAATCACCATCCTCCCGGATCACGATGGCGTGTGACCTGCCGCTCTTCTGCACGCCCTTGGAGCGCTTCCTGCTCCGCGGGTGGTAGTCCCCACTGACGTCCATGACGTCGCTTCGCGGCGGCGGTCCTGCAACGAGAGTTACGGTTTCTCTTGTGATCCCTAGCTCACAAGTCTCGAAGTTGTTGTTGTTGTGTGTTAGAGTAGAAAACACACAAAGAGTAAGGGAAGACAAAAGAAAGAAGAAAGAGAGTAGCCTGAAGATCCTTGTTGTCCGTCCTCCACCTCCACAAGAGAGACCGGGCGGCGGCGGTCCGTGTCTCCCACGACTGCAAAGAGAGTTACGGTTCCAAAACCCAGCTCGGCTTCGTCTCGATTCTGATTCTCTTGCAAAAGAAAAGGCATCGGTTACAGTGGAGGTCCCATTTTCAGATGGAAAAGTCAACCAACATTTCTGTCGAGGAAAAAACGGGCGGAAAGGCGACAGGGAGAGGGGGAACTGGAGGAGGCTGATATACCTGGAGGTGGTGGGCAGCTGGGTGGGTTGCTGGGGTGCTGGTGTGGAAGGATGAAGGACGACTTCGAGGAGTCGGTCCTCGGCAGCGGGGACTGCCAGCACTGGCGGACGGCGCTGGAGCGGCGC
>Ga0160423_10002670_pt1 | contig 14856 bp, 12 predicted proteins | sample CRUFie14St8metaG_FD_108191 | JGI IMG/M metagenome (GOLD analysis project Ga0160423, IMG submission 108191) | Marine microbial communities from the Costa Rica Dome - CRUD Field 142mm St8 metaG | ecosystem: Environmental > Aquatic > Marine > Oceanic > Photic zone | place: Costa Rica: the Eastern...
AGTGATGTAATTTGGTATTCGACTTTTGGTTTGATAGCATTGATGCCGTTGTTAAACAGATTTGCACTCAACTGGAAAGTTTATGCAGGCAAAAATCGAAAGGTGTTGAACGCAGAGTAATTATGCAACCATAACCACAGATTGTTATGGTTCCAAATGTTATAATTTAGGGCGCCCTAAATTTATCAAGTACCTTCTCTACGCCCGGGACATGGGGTACTCATCAGACCGGGTTTTGGTCCTGGTTGGTGTAGTTTCTGCGCTTGTCTTAATCTCAAGCCTAGGGTATGAATTTTTGTTAGAAGAAGAAGAAAAACTATCTTTTTCTGTAGATAATTCAAACATGATAGAGGATATAGATAGAATCGCCTCGTTTGGTCCCAGAGTAGCAGGTTCTGCCGAAGAAAACCTTGCGGCTGAATATATCAGTCAACGTTTTACTGAAATAGGACTTCAAAATATCAAGATAGAAGAATTTCAGGTAACTGGTGCTTGGTTTGTTGATGCTGAACCGGATGAGCACCAAATTTTGATGCATGCACAACTCGAAATGGGTGTCCAAAACGGCCCTGGTCTTCCAGACGGTACGGCAGGTGCCGGCCGAATTGCTGTCGATGAGACTGGAAGTCTAAATCACATTGAAAGCTTCACTTACTTGGGTTATTCTGGAGCTAACCACAAACACGACAATATGCTCACATTCCTAGGTAATGGTTCCGCAGATGAGTTTGCAGCTTTAGGGGATTTAACAGACCTAGCCGTGATGATCAACTATGATTTTTCTAGAAGTTTATCAGAGATTTACAAAGATTCCATAGATCGTAATGCCGGCGTTGTAATGATATACACGGAAGGTGTTGAGACCCCGCCTTTCATGTCTGTCACAGTACAGGAAAATGGCGCTACAGTACCTTTCCCTGATGCTTATGGTGGGCAATATGCAGATTTGTTGATTCCGTATATTTACATCTCAGAGAGCGTGGCAATGAAGTTTCACGATTACATAGAACAGGCTGCAGATGATGCCACTCTTTATGCCTCTCTGGACGGATTTTGGGAAGGTAACAATGTCGGCATTCGAACAGTCAAGGTGGTCACTGGTGAATTACCTGGCTCTGGTGATGGTGAAATATTGGTTGGCGCACACCATGATTCAGTGTACATTAGTCCCGGAGCAGTTGATAATGCCGCGGGCGTGTCTCAATTGATTGAAGTAGCTTCTCAACTCAGTGAAATTGAGTTAGAGTCAACAGTAACGTTTGCTACTTGGGGAGGGGAAGAACTCGGACTTCTCGGCAGTCAAGCCTACATTGAACAATATCAGGAAGAGGTCCAACAACTCGATTTGTATGTAAACCTAGATTCAACCAACCTAGATCCAGCAAAAGGACTCGGAACACTCGGTATTGAAACATCAAAAAAAGAACTTGTGAATTCGGTTTCTAAGATTAAGGAGGGTGTCTTGAAGAATGGAGATTGGGATGATTACTCAGCCACAGTTCAATACAGTGATGTTGGCAATAGCGACCATCGTTCATTCAACCAAAATGACGTCACAACAATCGGATTCTTCGGCTGGCAGTATGACCAATATCATAGGCAGACTGATGTACCAGACGTCGTAAATGAGGATGGTTTGGCACTTACTGTTGAGATTGTGTTACAAATTTTAGTCGCTCAGGGAGGCCATCAAAGTTCAGACGAACCTCTAATCCAAATTTCCGGTTTAGAGGGTGGGACCGACTCGTGGGTTTTCCCCTTTATACTCGCCCTTTTAGCTGGGCTGGCTACCGGAATCGGTGGTTTAATCGTATTTGTTCTAAAAGAAATAACTCCCGAAATGATGGCGTTTTTACTTGCGATGGCCGCAGGGGTAATGTTGCTAGTCTCGGTATTGGACTTATGGTTTAAACAAGCAATTGAGAATGGATTTGTTCCGATTAGCCTCTCATTTGGGTTTGGAGTGCTGATTGTTGTCGCAGTGGCATTTTACACCAAGAAAGATGATGACCCGGCAGAATTAACGAAAGAACGTAGGCTGTACAAATCAGGAATATTAACTGCAATCGCACTAGCAATACACAACTTTCCCGAAGGGCTTGCGATGGGTGTCGGTGTTCAAGAGTCAGTCCAATACGGAGTCGTGCTCATGGCTGCAATTGCACTTCATAACATTCCCGAAGGTGTTGCAGTTGCAGCCCCTATTCAAGCAGGAGGAGGAGGTCGACTAAAGGCGACAATGATTGCCATGCTTACTGGATTAACAGAACCACTAGGTGCGTTGTTCGCTCTTTTGGTGCTTGGCCCAATTATGACTCCGTTCTTGGTGGGCTGCGCCCTTGCATTTGTAGGTGGCATTATGACTATTGTAGCTTGTAATGAACTAATACCTCAGGCAAAATCCCAAAATCGGCCAAAACACATGCTTGTTGGGGCTATATTTGGTGCTGCAGTGATGAACCTCAGTTTACTATTACTTGGTTGAAAAAGTCGTGATAAAAATGAAAGAATATAGGACAAAAATATGCAATGTGTTGATTATTGGATCTGGTGGGGCTGGGCTCAGAGCAGCCATAGCAGCCCATGAGAGTGGGTGTGAAGTGATGGTTATAGGGAAGAGAGTTAGGAATGACGCGCATACTACACTTGCAGCAGGTGGAATCAATGCAGCTTTAGGAACAGTCGACCCTGACGATGATTGGATTCAACACTTTGTTGATACATACCAAGAAGGATACCATATCGGTGACCCCGAAACAGTAGAAATTCTTGTGAAGGATGCCCCTAATCGAGTAAAGGAATTGGTCGATTGGGGCGCTCCATTTGCTAGGACTGAAAATGGAGATTTAGATCAAAGATACTTTGGCGCACATACTTACAGAAGAACCTGCTACGCAGGCGATTACACTGGCAGAGCAATCCTCAGTACACTGGTATCCAAAGTAGAAGAATTACAAATTCCGATAATTGACATGACATACGTTTCCCGACTTTTGGTCAATACTCAAAATGGTCAAAAACAATGTTTTGGAGCAATGGCATTTGATATCAATTCGGGAGCTAGAACCGTTTTCCTCTCTGATTCAGTGGTTCTAGCAGCAGGTGGACATACGCGAATTTGGCGACGAAGTTCCTCAAGGCGAGATGAAAATACTGGTGATGCAATGCGTTTAGCTCTAAATGCTGGTTGTAGGCTATCCGACATGGAAATGGTCCAATTTCATCCGACGGGTATGGTTCACCCTGAATCTTTGGCAGGCACATTAGTAACAGAGGCTGTTCGCGGAGAAGGTGGTAGATTGACAAATTCACTGGGCGAGAGATACATGGAGAATTATGATTCTGTTAGAATGGAGCTTTCAACCAGAGACCGAGTTGCATTGGCTAATTATACAGAGATATCTGAAGGCAGGGGAACTGAAAATAATGGTGTATTTTTAGACATAAGCCACGTTGGGAAGGAGATTATTTTGGAAAAACTACCGCGAATGTATCGGCAGTTCATGGAATCACAGATGTTGGATATCTCAAAACATCCGATGGAGGTGGCGCCGACAGCACACTACAGTATGGGTGGTGTTATGGTCGACCCTGAAACACATTCAACTGGAGTAAACGGTCTATACGCTGCTGGAGAGTGCACCTCAGGTGTCCATGGAGCAAACAGATTAGGAGGGAATTCTTTGGCAGAAATATTGGTTTTCGGGAAAATAGCAGGAGATGAGGCAGCAGAATTTTCGAAAAATCTCGACCTTCAAACAAGAAATCGAAAGGTGATTAGAGATGCTGTGGAAGAATTGGATACTTTGACAACCAGTGGAGAGCAATTAGCAAGGCCTCTTCAAAGAGCTGTCAGGGACATAATGTGGAATTATTGTGGTGTATTACGTTCCGAGGAAGGTCTCGCTAGAGGACTGGATGAACTAATGAAAATCAAAGATGCATCAGCGGATGTTGATGTGAGACCAAGCGCTGAAGGATTCTCAGATTTAGCCCTTGCACTGGATTTACTCGGTTCTATCGATAGCGCCGAGGCAACTATTAGATCGGCAATCGAAAGAAGAGAGAGCAGGGGAGCCCATCAAAGGAGTGATTTTACTGAAACTGACTCAAATGAAGTTGTGAACTATGTTGTTGAAATTAAAGACGGGGAACAGTCAATCAGTCGTTCCTTGGTAAAACCTCTGTCGGACGAACTCGTCGCTCCGGTGAATAATTATCGAGTCCTCGAAGTTGATGGTAGACTCCTTGAGTGAGATTTCTTGATACATTCATTGGTTATGGCGCGGCGAGAGGGATTCGAACCCCCGTGGGAAGACCCATCGGATTAGCAATCCGACGCAATGGCCAGGCTATGCGATCGCCGCAGTATTACACTCCAGTTGACTAGGCGAAATAAAACAGACGGTCAACCTATTTCATCTAAAGAAATCTTCGAAATCCTCATCTAAATCTGCTGGTTGGTTGCCAGCCCTTCTAGCAAGAACCCGCTTCAATTTCTTCCTTTTCTTAAGTATAATTGGCAATCCAACAAAATTGATGATTATTGTCAAAAGCATCAACATACCAGCGATTTGGAAGTTTTCTATTATCATGTAATCCTCTAAATCACCAAGCCATTCAACGCCATATGGAGGCTCTTCGGGAGGAGGAGGTTCGGGTATTACGTGTTGATTATAGTCCCAATATTGATCTCTGATATACACTCTTACAAAATTGTTTGAATCTGCTTGAACCGTTGTTAATTCATTTCCAACAGTATCCACCGGGGTCAAGATGTAGTAATATGTTCTGTAAGGAGAGATTCCATCATAATCAGTGCCGTTTTGTGTGAATGTCCCTTGTCCTCCGGGAACATTTCTAATGTTAGAGGCAATCGGTTCGATATACCTCAAATCTACATCTTCAGGTTTATGCTCAATACGATAAAGATTCCAATAAATTTCCCCGCTAGGTTCATTATCTGGCCAATTCCAATTCAATGTGACGTGATAGCATTTGTTCCAGTCCTCATACATTTGCCAACAAGCGGTATCATTGTTGAATGAAACAGAAGAAGAGAAGGAGCCAACCTCTGCGTTGGGATCTATTGCGTCTCCGCATGTCAGCCCGGGCAGGCCATTATTCAGGGTAACTTTTGCATTTAGGAAATCAGGATTTCCGGTTCTATCTATTGGCATCAAAGCATACGATGAGCATACACCAGTATCTAATTCTCTCTCATCTACCCAAGAGTTCTCAGTACCCTCTAAAGTTGCTGACAGGGCACCCTGCATGAGTCCATTCCATACAAACTGGCTTGAGGTTTCTACTGGATCTGGGAAATAGGTAGATCCATCTGCTTGGCTTGTGACCCTGTAAATTTTCCATCCACCGAAATAAGGATTAGCAGTATCTCCCGTTGCATTCCAGTCGAGTCGCATTTTACCATCCGGGAGGAGTGATATCTCAGGATTCGACAATTGAATTTCAGGAGCAGGCAGCTGTCCTGTCAGCAGTAAATCCATGTTCTCAGTAATGTTAACCCTGAGTGTGTCATTGTCTATCAATTCGAAATAGTCGTCTGTATCTAGTGGACTCCAATCTGCTTGGTCGTAATCTACCATTTGGCGTATAGAGATGGATTCACGTGGAACATTGTCGGGGATTATTTCTGAGAGCTTTATATCGAATTCCATCCAATCCATCCCTGCAGTGGGCTCTTCTGTTGTGGAGACCACATCAACAGACATCCTGACCAATGCCTCTAGCCCTGGTCCAGGGCCATAACTCATTCCAGCAACAGGGTAGTCATAATACGCTATTCCTCTAGCGTGGGTTCTCGTTACTGCCGAACCAGTAAGCCAATCACCTGTACTTATGTCTGTACTATTGAATATTGTAATTTGCGAAACTGCAGATTCTAAGGCTCCAGTCGCATCTGTTGCCCTCACTGAAATGTAATGGTCGCCAAGCCCTATGTAACTAGCGGGAATTGTTAGTATACCCCCTGATCCAAGAGGGCGGATACCTTCTTGCCACCATGTGTAGTTAAGAGGTGCAGCAGCAGTAGGTGCAGTATATGCGGTTAGGGTGATATTGTCAGCCGTGTTGTAAGTACCACCAAAGCTACTCTGCTGTATGAATGGGCCAATATCTCCTGCGACGACTTCAGCCTGTACGTTTAGGACGTTATCGGCAGGTTTTGCGTCCAGCCCTTCGTTGAGTGCTTCACTTACGAAAACTTTCAATTTTTTGTCGCCTAGATATGTAAGATCGAATAGACATTGATGTGATTCTCCTGGTTTTACTTCATCTGGAATACAGTCTTCTTCCGAGTCTATTTGTTCATCTAAGTCCATTACTGTGAATCTTACAAGTGGTTGAACAACCGTGTGGTTGCCGAGATTAGATACGGTGACTGTTACACTATTCTCTCCATAAAAGTAGTCAGCAGATGTCGGGACGTTACTTGGAAACATGGACGTTATTTGCATATCAACAGTGTCATCAAATATGACTTCGACAGATTGAATATCATTAAATGAATTCATGTCTCCAGATGGCGTACCTGTAGAGGAAATGATACCAAATTTCAGTTCATATACGCCTTCTTCATCGTAATTTAGAGCCGGCATTTCTCTAGTGAAAGCGACAGTGCCCCAATCTGGTAGGTTTGAGTATGTTATCGATGAATTGGCTTTTTCATTCCCTTGTTCATCTACCAATATCCAACCGATATCTGCCTCTAGGCCGCAAATACCACACGAGTTTACAACACCGCTAATTTCCATTACATAATCGGTGTCTGTGTTGAGAATCACATCACCTTCATACTCGGCAATTTCAGTCAATTGGAGGATAGGATCCTGCGGTTCAAATATCACATCAACAAAACTCTGAACAACGTGGAAAGTGTATATTCCAACATCATTGCTGGGGTTAGTGTCTGAATCGATAAATCTGTAGACAAGAGTGAATGTGCCCTCGTCACCGTCTGGTGCAAAGGTGCTAGAGAAAGTGTAGTTTGTGTGGGCTCCTACCTGTAGAGGGTCAATAGAACCTAGTCCGTATTCTTCTCTGTCATTGAAGCATGAGTTTTCATCCTGAATTCCTTCGCACGTAAACCATTCAATTGGCCTAGCTTGGGTGTTGTAAAAGAAACCAGAGTTTGTGACTTGTACTTGGAATGTAATCGGATCCCAAGAGCTCATCGTTAGGTTGTCCATTGGATATATTGTAGATGTAATCTCGTAATCGCCGCTAACTGTAGCCGACGCAGTTGGAGTGAATATTATCCCTCCCAGTGTAGAAAGCAGCAGAATCGCAACCAAGCTCAAGCTCTTCTTTGAAGAAGCCTTGTTGGGTACAGCATACGCACTGGACATCAATCTATCCTACCGCCCGTCCCTCAAATATCAATCGGTGTCTAAAGTCGAATTTTACCTGATTACATCGATTATCACTTTTTCCAGCGACACACTCTTGACTCATGCTGTTTTGCAATGCCACATGCTGGAGGGTAGCAATAGCCGAGACAAAACCCAGCAAAATGACGAAGGCGTCGTAGCGGTTGTAGAATTTTTATCAGCTTTCACGCTATTCTTGATGATTCTTACAGCCTTTATGTCTCTCGCCCAACTCGAGTTAGGAACCAACGATCCTTATTCTGATTTGATTGACAGATCAGCAGTAGACGGCTTAGAAAGGCTGACAAATAATGAAGGCTGGTTTGTTCCGTACACAGACGGTGTAAGAGATCAGGCTAACGCTACAGAAGATTGGCATAGAATCCCAGTCACAAAATTGTATGAAGGGGTATTGCAACCAGGAATCGTTAGTAACGGTATCTTGGATTTAGATAAAATAGATGCTCTTTCAAACGTTAGCATAGAAGCCATGACTGGAGGCCTAGGGCTTTCCAATAATCTACAAGTAAGGTTGCTCATACAGGTAGAAGAATCTGAAAATAACTCTAGAATTGGTCACATTCTATTTGAGGGTGGTTCAGATCGTTCCACAGCGACAACCTCCTCCGTGGCTAGTAGAACATTCATCTCCGGTGGGGAGGTTATTTCAGTAAGTTTGGAAGTTCATGATGGAGGCAAAGCTCCTAAAGTTTTGAGAATAACAGAGATTTCTCCTCGTCCATCTAACGGTTCCCCTGAATGGATAGAAGTTCAAAATTACAACGGTTTTGCCTTATCTCTTAAGGGATGGTCGTTCGAAAGAAGTGGAACCTCGGGCTCGAGCAGTTATTTGTACAAAGATGGTGTTGTCCCGGGGGGCGAAATTGTTCTATTCAGTGGAGACCCATCATCACAATTTTCCGGCAATGCGAGCGTAATTTATGATTTGGGTTCTACCGGATTCTTGGGTGTTGGTTCAGTAAGTGGTCTAGACGATAATACTGGTAGGCTCAGGATGTTATTTGCCGAGGAGGACGAAGGCGAGGGTACACAGGTCAGCAAAGTAGAGTGGGGCCCTTCTTTGGCAGTACTTCCTAACAATACGATTGTGTGGAATGGAGGCCCTCCATCCAAAGACTCCTCTTGGAACGTATCGACAACGCCTACACCGGGCGATGCATGAACGAATTTGGCGTATCGTTCATGTAGGTCAATTGATTCGGACAAGTGTTACCCATGCAGCCTACAACTGTTTACACTCGCGACCGTTGTATAACAGGCATCCATGGTATGGATGAAATCCTCAGAGGTGGAATCCCGTACGGTTCCACTGTATTGGCTGCTGGAACATGCGGTTCTGGAAAGACCACTTTAGGAATGGAATTCTTGGTTCGTGGCGCTCTTGCAGGTGAAGCATGTGCTCACTTTACAGCCACAGAACCTAGCGTAAAGTTACTAGAAAACATAAGACAGTACGCTTTCTTTGATATGAATATGATCGATTCGGGTCTAATCAACGTATTCGACATGGACGTTCTATACTCATGGCTGGGATTGGATAAAGCATCTTTCGATCTCGACGACGTGCACGCATTAATCAAAGCAATCGTTGACATCGTAAATACAATTGGAGTTACACGTTTGGTTATTGATTCAGTTACAACTCTGTGTTACAAAATTAAGAGCGAGCAATTAATCAGAGATTTCCTATTCACACTGGGTAAGAAACTAGCTACATTGGGCTGCACAACAATTTTGATTTCTGAAATTACCTCAGCGACAGAAAATGCACATTGGTCATCTTTTGGCGTGGAAGAGGCAATTGCGGACGGTATCATCGTTATGGGTGACGTAGAAAGGATGGGTCACTTACTTCGCTTTTTACAAGTAGTCAAGATGAGAGGGACCGCCCACAGCCGCGCAAAGCATGCGATTGAGTTAACCCCGCTAGGAGTTATGCTGACGCCAATGCTAAAATGGGGTGCCGTAAGTGACAAAACAAATAGATGGGGGTCGTGATAATGTTCGAATTAGATCAGAGAATTGCTGAACAATTGACTGAGGTGAGTCTAAATTCATCCATTCAAGTTAGGTGTGGTAACTCAAATGCGTTTATGGTCACAGCGTCAACTATGATACCCCTCATGCAGATGTTTGAAATGGGTGGTGTTTACATTTGCGCGACTCGGGGTGCGGTGGAGATAATCGAAGCTTTCGAGGCCATTGGTGTAGACGTGTCAAACATACAATTCGTAGACCTGGTCTCCTCAGGAATCCTTGGAGGAACCGAAGTTCCATACAGCAACATTACGTTTGTAGACAGCCCAATTATGCTTGAAAGTGTACTACTTAGAACGTTATACATTCTTAGAATAGCCAACTCTGAAAGGAATTTCGTTTTGATTGATTCTGTTAATGCTCTTGCGATTTACAATGAGGAGCGAATGCTTGCGGAGTACCTCCACACCTTCATCAACACATTTAGGCAAAGAGAGGTGCTCTCTGTTATTCTGAATATTCCAGACCAGGTGCCTCCAACTGTCCTGTCCAATTTAGACTTATATTGCACCGATTTAATAGATCGAGGACAGGTAGTCATTCACTGAGGAGGTCTGGATATGAATAAGCAGATAAAATTCAGCCCTGATGATGAAGAATTCTTCGGCAGTGTAGGGAGTTTTGGTGTTCCAAAGTTCGATAACGCAATGAATGGAGGAGTGCCTAGAGGTTTCTTAGTAGTTGGATTCACCGAAACTGGATCAGGTTCAGAATTATTTGCAAAGCAATTGACCTCACCTGCAGAAGAACCGGATAACACAATACTAATTTCAACGAATGAAAGCCAGCTTGAAATCGCTAGAGTTTTCAAAAAGTACAACTGGCCAACGGATATTGGCGTTAGGACTCTCGGAGAAGAATACAATGCCAGAGTTTTAGAAAAAGAGTTACTTGCGAGTCGTTACCGTCTTGAGGGTTTCAAATTACCAGATATTCAACGTCTGGCTCAGACAAGATTCGTGGATGACGACACGCAAGATTTTCTCACCGAGATGACAAACGAAATCATGGCAATGGGTCCATATTTCCGTGCCGTTATTGATTCTCTTGATTTCTTTATGCAGAGGGAAGACCCAAGTCGCGTAGTCGCAATGTTACGTATGATGCAGGCTCATACCCAATTACACAGAGGAATTCTGTTCGTAACAGTTTCAAATGACACCATTACACCTGCTATCAAACAAGAGATGGCAGCGATTGCGGACATGGTTTGCGATTTCAAGGTTAGAACAATCGGTTCGGATTTTGAGACCTCTATGATTGTCTCAAAGTTCAGAAATGCCCCTGAAAATCTCTCTATAATGGTTTACAGAGTCACTCCTGAAGAGGGAATCACTCCAGAAACAGTAGAGCGTATCGCTTGACGTCTACAACACGTGTAAAAGTACGTGATATCGCATCCAAAGCAATAGATTTTGAACGTCGGGCCAACATTTAACAATACGTCCTATGAATTCAAAACGAGAAAATGCAGGGCACATCGCGAGAGGATATACTAGCGAAGGCTAGTGCTATGGGTTTAGAATTAAGTGCAGATGGGAAGTCTTGGGTTCCGGTTAAAAAACCCGAACAAAAAGCACCTCCAGAGGATAAAAAAGTCAAGATACGGATAACGGATCAGCCAGTTCCAGGTTGGTTAAAATGGACTGTAAGGTTAACTGTAATTGGAGTGATAATCTCTGTCATATTGTATGCAATAGCGACTTTAGCAGTCATATTTTTGCTAGCATCTTTTTTTAGTATGTTTTAGGTGAACAAAGGCTGTTTTTGCATCAAAAATATTCGGAACCAATTTACTTTTAATCAAATAAAATGACTCATGATAATTCATTCCAGTAATCCTGTATCATTTCTTTATCTTTGACACCTGACATACTATTCTCAATAAAACCCTCACTGTTTACAAAAAACATTGTTGGAATCCCTGTCACATTGAGAGACTGCGAAAGTGGGGGTGCGTGGATAAAAGGGTGCGATAAATTTCGCTCAAGTTCTTCTTCCATACGGTCCTTCCATTCGTTCATATCGCTATATTCCTCTCTCGGTTCTTTGTTGAACACAATTAATTGTCCGGTTGGGACAGTATCATCCAAGGCTTGGAGCACTGGCTTACAGTGTGAGCACCAAGATGCTGAGAAGTAAGCAACAAAGGGCTGACCGTTGTAATTGCTATTTTTATGTGAATTTCCTTGTTCATCGGAAAGGTTGAATGAGGGAAATTTCTCTAGTTCTTCCTCATCTTCTGATAAGCATCCAGAAAGACTCGCTGAGATTACTATTAAGCAGCACAAGATACATTTTTTGATATTCATTTAATCACCTAAAACTATGTTATTTTTAGTTAGTTTGAATTTTTTGTAAATTTCTGTATTGCTTGACCAACAACCAAATAATTCCTAATTCCGCTATCTTAGTAGTAACTCCAAGATAATCTTCGGCTATGTAGTGTAAGTCGTGGTTGGATGTAAAATAAGCAACGAACATTGTAATGACAATTCCTCCCAACATTGTCATTAACAATAAGTCTCTTGTTCTTCCAAATTCGGTAAAAGCCGATACAGATATGATTGTGATAACACCCAATCCTCCTGCTAGGAAGATTATATCCTTAATTCCAAGTAAAATATGTACCAAGCCAGTGAACATAACTAGGGTGAGGAGGTATTTTCGGTTTGAGTGATATTCCTTTGGGAAAAATTTGGTAGACGAGATATGGAAAATGATGCACGCAGAGAGAGAGGCGAGCATTATCTGAAGATTCGTTAGCCCTTCTGTCTCCTCACCTCCGTGAGCAGAAACCGATTGAAGAAAGGCCAAGCCAGTAATAGCGGATGCTAGTACTATCTTGCGCATGGCTAAGGCTGAGTGGTTGAATTGATGTATGTTTGCTTGTGTGGACAAAGTATAGTAGTCAAAAATCAGTTTTATTTCCACTACTATTGGCTGTCTTAATGCACAAAACCCGGATGGTATTGAAAGTTTATTCTGGTTTGTTTGCTTTGAATCTGCTTGACATTCCGGGGAAAAGCAGCCTTGCTTTTACTTCTTTAAATCCAACATCTTTCATGATGTTTTTGTAGTAAGAATGTGTTCCGTAGTGAGTATATGTTCTCGCCAGCCACTTCCATGGGTGATTAGGATCTTTTGTTACTATTCTTGCAACCCACTGAACAAACGTTCCCATGTACAATCTACCAACCAGTCCATGGAGCCAGTTAGCTTTGCCAGCATCGCAGATGACAAGTTGCCCGCCTGGTTTCAACACCCTGAAAATTTCTTCCAGCCCTTTCTTTTTATCCTTAAAATCTCTGAAGGAAAATAGGCAAAAAACTCTGTCAAATGTTTCGTCGGGAAGCGGTATGTCTTCTGCAATAGCTTGTACATAATTCGCTTGCGTTTCCCCCCTTTCTTCGCGAACTTTATCCAACCTTTTCTTGCAAACCTTGAGCATTTCCGCACTCGGGTCTAGGCATGTTAAATCCATCCCGATTATATCCACTGCAAAAGAGCCAGGTCCGCAGCCGACTTCTAAGACTTTCATCCCCGGCTTTGCATGGCTTCTGACGTGTTTTCTCATGCCCTTGTCAAATCCTAAGGTCATTATTTTGTTGACTTTATCATATACCGGAATTGTCGCCTCTAGTTGCCTCTCGAGCTCGGTCCAAGCATCTTCGTCGATGCCTGAAGGGTCGAAGCCACCAGTTGCAGAGCGGTCTGCCATGGTTTGTGGGTATTGATTTGGGTTTTGACGGTTTGGTGAGAATGCTTTTGATTTTGGATTAGCATCTTGTGAGAAAACGACCACATTGGTTATCTACCGGTTGTAACTCGCCAGTCTCACCAAGGGTGTCTGCATGGGAATGGAGAGCGTACTTCAGAGCATAAAAGATGCAGAAGAATCTGCTGATGCAAAAATTGCGGCTTCAAAGGAAGAAGCAGCGAAAATTTTGGCTGATGCGCGCAGGGAGGCCTCTGAAATCATCCAAGGTGCTCAGGATGGAGCAGCTAGTTCTACTGTAAAGGCTCTTGATTCTGCTAGGGAAAAAGCAGGAAAGGAAGCAGAAGGTATTCAGGCTGAAGGGGCGACTTCCGTTGAAGGGATTCAATCTCTCGCAGAAGATCGTAGAGATGCAGCCGTTAAACTCATCATCGATTCATTGATGTCCAACTGAGGTGAATTAGATGTTTAGCACCGTACAAATGTCCCGCTTAACAATGGCGGGCCCAAGTAGCAATCTTGATGAAGTATTGCGTTTGTGTGCTAACTTAGGAAATGTCCACATCAAACCCTATTCCGGAGAAATGGAGGGTATCAAAATAGGAGTGCCACACCCCGATGCTGATGATGTTTCTGCAATGTTAGCAAAGGTGCGTGCAACACTTTCCGTCCTCAAATGCGCAAACAAGGAAGGTCCAGTAACTGCAAAAGAGGTTTCAGCAGCACTTGATGGTTCATTTAAGCAAGAAATCGATTCAATCTCAGAGACGATTGCTACAAAATCGGATGCAAGCGCTGAGATTACTAAACTCCAAGAGAGAGTAGATATCCTCACAAAAATAGCACCTCTAAACATCCCTCTTGAACTGATGACAGAAATATCATCCGTCGATGTTTATCTTGGCGAGACGTCTAAAGCAGGCCGAGCAGGACAAGTATTTGGTGAATTGAGAAATAGAGTAGAACTCCATGTCGCATCTAATATTGTAGCGGTTGCATGTCAAGGAAAAGATGCTGCAGAAGTCCAGATGGCAATGCAAGAATTAGGCGCAAAGTCGATACAAATTCCAAGTGGTAAAGGAAAGCCAACCGCTTTGTTAGGTGAAGCAAACAAAGCCATCTCGGATTGTGAAAGGAAAATTTCAGAAAGTGAGTCCAAGATGGAATCTTGGTCAAATAAACACGGAAGAATGCTCCTAGCAGTTCAAGAATACCTAGAGAGAGAGTCAGACGTCCTCACTGGACACACTCTTTGCGCGACCAGTACCCACGCCTTCGCATTGGAGGCTTGGCTTCCAACAAGCGAAGCTGATGCAGCAAGAAGCATGCTCTCCAAGGTATCTTCACACTTGACAATAGAAGAGTTTGTTGAAGATCATGGACACGGTCACGGTGATGGAGACCATCATCACGAATCAGATTATCCTCCGGTTGAATATGATACAATATCTGCAACCAAACACGCCACCATGATTACTAGTTTGGTAGGTAGGCCAAAATACGGTTCATTCGACCCAAGTAGCGTCATTGCCTTCACATTCCCGATATTCTACGGTCTTATTCTTGGCGATGCTGGTTACGGTCTCGTAATTATGCTTCTGGCGCTGCTACTCAAGTCGAAGATAGGGCATGACCCTACTGGGAAAATCGCTTCTAGAATTCTGATGAATATGGGTATTGCCACTTTCATAG
>Ga0160423_10002671_pt1 | contig 14855 bp, 15 predicted proteins | sample CRUFie14St8metaG_FD_108191 | JGI IMG/M metagenome (GOLD analysis project Ga0160423, IMG submission 108191) | Marine microbial communities from the Costa Rica Dome - CRUD Field 142mm St8 metaG | ecosystem: Environmental > Aquatic > Marine > Oceanic > Photic zone | place: Costa Rica: the Eastern...
GTGTATTGGAGGTAGTTATGAAAATAAAAAGTTATCTGATGAGCAAATAGTCTATGTTTGCAATAAATTAAATTTACCTATTGTTTTTATAGGTGGTCCTAATGAATATGATTTAGCAGAAAAAATCATCACTAAATCATCAAATAATAAACTTTATAATTTTTGTGGTAAAATAAACTTTTCAGAATCTTCTTATCTAGTAAAAAAATCAAATTTATTATTAACTAATGACACCAGTATATTGCATGTTGGATCAGCTTTTAAGATACCTACAATTTCTTTTTGGGGATGTACAAAACCTGAGCTTGGATTTAGTTCTTATTTAAATCCAATATCTCATGAAATATGTTCACAAAACACTAGACCTTGCTCAAAGCATGGAAAAAACTGTAAAGTATTAACTAATGGTTGTGTCAAAAATATTAAGCCAGAAATTATTTATAAGAAAGTAATAGAAATGGAGTTTTAGTCGAATAGTGCTTTCAGCTCCGTAGCTTCATTAGCTTTAATTTTTCCGGCTAATATTAATGATAATTGCCTTCTTCTTAAAGCACCATCATATCTTATTTTTTCTAATTCTGTTTCAGGAGTTACTTCAGGAACCCTAACAGGTTTCCCCACATTATCAACTGCAACAAATGTATAGATTGCTTCATTACATTTTGTTTTTTCACCTGATAGAGAGTCTTCAATCCATACGTCAATAAAAATTTCCATTGAAGACCTGAAAGATCTAGAGATGTTAGCTTCAAGCGTAACGATACTAGCTCTTGGAATAGGGTTTTCAAAAGAAACATTATTGACAGAGGCAGTAACGCATGTTCTGTTACAATGTCTGTGAGCGGTTATTGCAGCTGCAATATCCATCCAGTGTAATAATCTTCCTCCCATTAAATTATTTAAATTGTTTGTGTCGTTGGGCAAAACAATTTCTGTTAGAGTAGCTTGGCTTTCTTTTGGTGTCTTACCTTTCATTGCTCGCTAGTTAAAATCCATGCTGAGCGATAATTTTTTTTCACATTTGTTAGTGCTAAAATTGCATCTTCTTTTCTTTTGAAATTACTGATACTAACTCTTGAATTCAAATCAGAATTTAAAATTTGCGCATCGTATTTTTTGGAAAGTAATTTTGCATGCAGTTTTTTAGCATTTGTCACTTCTTGAAATGAGCCAATAATTATGTGATATTTTAGTTCAGTATTAACAGTTGGCAAAACATTTGTGTTTATACCAGCCTTGTTATTTGTTTCTAAAAAATTCCTATTATCAGTTTTACCAAAAGAAAAGTCAATTAACGACATCTTCTCATATATTGTTGTTATGTTTTTTTCTTGATTAATACTAATAAAAGATATTAAAATTAGCGGAATAGCAACTGCGGCAGCTCTAAGAAACATTTGATTGGATGATATGATATTTTTTTCAAATACATTAACAGTATTTTGTATTTCATTTTTTATGCGCTCCTTTTTATCAATTGTATTAGAATTAACAGAGCACATTCCAAAGCTATTTAAATTATAGTTATATCCCTTTTCTTGAGTAAATAAAATATTATTTTCAGACCCTATTGTAAATAGTCCAACCTTTTTAATTCGTAGAATTTTTGTTTCAAATAATTTACTTTTTAGTTTTTTTGAGATAGTCAATACATATGTAAGACATTCTTTTTGACTAATATTTTCTTCTTTTGCAATATGATTGACAAGAAGTCCATCATTATTTACTAGTTGACTGTTGAATAAAATTGTTTTAGAGGGAGGAGTTATTTCTCCACTTTTTTCATTTATAGTTGCAGATTTATCATTTACTATAAAACCACCAAAATCAGGAACAATAATACAATCCTCCAAGTATAAAAGTTCTGAAATATAGTATTCTAAAGATTTTTTCATTTTAGCAAAAGTAAAAAATTTATATTAATAACTTATTCAAATCTTCACGTGTATCAATAGATACTGACTCATGATCAGTTATTCCTACCGCAATTTGATAATTATTTTCAATCCATCGAAGTTGCTCTAAATTTTCATTTATTTCTCTTTCAGTTTGACTAAGTTTTGAAATTTCGTTTAAAACTTCAGTTTTAAATGCATAAATACCAATATGCTTATAGTATTTTGTAGTTTTATTTATCTTATCAATTTTTCTTACAAAATCATCTGCGATTTTTGTTTTTTTATTAAAAATAATTTTAGGATTATTAGCATCAAAAATTACGTTTAAATCATCAATTTTTTTTGCAAGTGTGGCAATATCGGCATTAGAATCTAAAAGATTAGCAACTACTTGATCAATTTGAATTGGGTTAATGAAAGGTTCATCTCCTTGAATGTTTACTACAATGTCATAAGTCATATTTGAATTTAATACAACTTCATTACATCTATCTGTTCCAGATTCGTGAGTAATGCTTGTCATAACAACATTTCCTCCGAATTCATTAACATGTTTATATATTCTTTTGTCATCAGTAGCTACAACTATCTGATTTAATAATAATGATTTCTCACATTGCTCATAAACCCTTTGAATCATGCTTTTGCCAGAGATATTAATAAGTGGTTTTCCTGGCAAACGTTTTGATGCAAACCTAGATGGAATAATGCCTAGTATATGCATTTATATTTTAATATTACAATTAATTGCTATGGTTCTTGCAGGCATCATATTTGCAGGTCGGTTCATGTATTCTTTATTTAAAAGATTATTAATAACAATTCCTGTCTTAAAATAATTATTTATTTGATAATAAAATCTTGAATCAATTATGAAATCTCCATTTTTTCCATTTTCTCTTGCCTCTGGAATTCCCGGAACAAGCCAGCTAAAAAACTCATCTGCAAATATGGCATCAATATTTTTCATAAAATCATTGTATCTAAAGCTTGTCCCTAGAGATGTTTTTTTATGAATTATTTCTAAATCAAGTTTAGCCAGATGTTGATATCGATACTTAAGTACTTCTGGATTTGAACTACTGTTGCTATAAGTTAAATCAGATATTTCATCTTCCCCAAAAATATCTACCATTGGTTCTTCTAGAGTTGCATAAATTTCATTTGGAGTTAGAGAGATTGGATTGATGTAAGTATATCCAGCAAGTATATTTAGTTTGATTTCTGAAGAAATATTTCCTGATCCTAAAACACTTAGTTCAACCCCACTAATTTGTGTTTTTCCAACATTTACAGATTTAAATCCATAACCTAAAAAATTTTCAAACCCATTATCTTCTCCAAATCTACCAAATGTAAATTCCATCATATCATCATACTGCATTAAAAATCCTGCGATATCTATATAACCTAACCAGCTATTATATTTAATAACCTGCTTTAGTCCTAATTCAGTACTCCATCCGTTTTCTGGATTAAGCCCAGGGTTTGGGTAAACAAATATGCCATCAGCTATCTGAGTTGAAATAAATAATTCAGCCATTGATGGGAATCTGTAGCCTTGCCCCCATGAGGATCTTATAAACGTGCCCTCAAAAATCTGATAATTCACACCAGTTCTAAAAACGGGTTTGGAAGCGTTGAATTCCACAATGCTATCACCATTCACATAATATCTTTCTTCTGTTTTCAGCTTAAAATCTTCGTGCCTTGCTCCTAATGAAAAATTAAATTTACCCCATTTTTTATCTATTTGAGTATACAATGAGCTATTTTGTCTTTTACTGATGCCATTAAAAAGATCTGAATTGGCACCTACATTTTCATAACTCAAACCAGTAGTCAATCGTAAATTATATTTTTCGATATTTTTTTGCCATTGATAATCGATGTAATAAGTTTTTGATGATGTGCTTTGCCCCACATCTTCTCCATTATTTAAATTTTCATTCAAAACACTTAAATGTCTAGTTTTTATGCTATGCTTATTATTGTCATAGCTGAAGTTAACAAACGGATCAATATTGTAAATAAGTCCTTTTGTAGTAATAACCTCACTTCCATATGGGACATATGCTTGCTCTAAGCTCGACCATATAATAGCGCTACCAGAATTTTGTTTTAATATATTGGCATTAACACCATAGTTTAAACCTTTTATTTTTTGGCTTTTGTAAACTGAATTTAGATTTACACGATTTCTATCAGTTATTTCTCCATATCTATAACCATCATCTTTAAATATATTACCCCCAAAAGTTAAATCGAGATTTTTCAATTTCATTGCATGTAAAAAATCAACGCCTTTAAACGCTCTTCTTTTATATACTAGTTTTCCGTTTTGATTTGATGGTACTGAATTCCAGTGAAGTTCTTTTCTTTTAGGAATGTCAATTAATCCCATATGCATGTTTATTTTTGTATATCCAGGAAGTTTATTTTTGTCTATATCATTTTGATTTGGGAAGGATGTTCTAATATTAATTACTCCATTAAGTGCTGATGATCCGTACAGTGCTGATGAAGCACCTTTAATTATTTCAACCTGATTAATATTCTCTGTAGCAATTAAACTCCATTGTGCTTGTCCTGCATCACCAGAAATCAATGGCATATCATCAACCATAACCAAAACTCTTGTTCCTGCTCCGTAACTCCATCCACTACCCCCTCTAATGTTGGCTTGACCATCAGTGATATTTACGCCAGGTACCTGATCGATAGCTGTTTCTATATTTGTTGTATTCTTATTTTCAATTAAGGAAGGTTTCATCACTTCCATTGAAACAGTAATTTCTTCAAGGTTTTGTTCAAATCTACCAGCAGATACAACAACGGTTTTTAATTGTTCTGAGTCTTGTTCTAGAGATATGTTTATTGTTTTCTGCTCGTTATCATCTATTAAATAAATATTGCTATAACTTTTGTACCCAATATATTTAAATGTAATATTATATTTTTTATCATTTGATTTATTTAGTTTGAGAGAATAATCACCATTAAAATCTGTTGCAGTTCCACCTCCACTACTCAACAAAACATTAACACCAATAAGAGGTTCTTTAGTTTTTTTGTCAATTATTTTTCCATTAATGTATTGAGCACTTGTATAATTGCTGACAAAAAATAAGACTAGAAAAAAAAATAAATTTTTCATAAAATTTATAAACCTTTACAAATATAAAAATTTGCATTAAAGTGAATCAGTTTAATTTTTTTAAACACTTTTGTTGTTATTATATTTGTAAGTATTTTTTTTATTTGAAAAATAACATACATTTGCGCTATAACAACATGAAAAAAAATTTTTTATGCAAAAAATAATACATGATTTTATGAATAATGTGTCTTGTAAAAATCCTGATGAAAAAGAATTTTTGCAAGCAGTTGAAGAAGTAGCAGAAACAGTAATACCTTTTATAGAAGAAAATCCAAAGTATAAAAACAAAATGTTGCTCGAAAGAATGATTGAGCCAGAGAGGGTAATAATGTTCAGAGTTCCTTGGATTAATGATAAAGGTTTAACAGAGGTTAATAGAGGTTACAGAGTTGAGTTCAATTCAGCAATTGGCCCATATAAAGGTGGTTTAAGATTTCACCCTTCTGTAAATTTATCTATATTAAAGTTTTTAGGCTTTGAGCAAGTATTTAAAAATTCACTAACAACCTTACCAATGGGAGGAGGAAAGGGAGGTTCTGATTTTGATCCAAAAGGAAAATCAGATAATGAAGTTATGAAATTTTGTCAATCCTTTATGACAGAATTATGTAAGCATATCGGTCCTGATACTGATGTTCCAGCTGGAGATATAGGTGTAGGTGGAAGAGAAATTGGATATATGTTTGGTCAATATAAAAGAATTAGAAATGAATTTACAGGAGTACTAACTGGAAAAGGAGTAAATTGGGGTGGGTCATTAATAAGACCTGAAGCAACTGGCTATGGGACGGTATATTTTGCTCAAAACATGCTTACTGAAAATAATAATTCTATTCACGGAAAAACTGTAGTTATTTCCGGGTCTGGTAATGTTGCTCAGTTTGCTTGTGAAAAGGTTAATGAGCTTGGTGGAAAAGTTGTTGCTATGTCTGATTCATCAGGATATATTTATGACCCTGAAGGAATTAGCGCTGAAAAACTAGAATATATCAAAGAACTCAAAAATATCAAAAGAGGAAGAATTTCTGAATATGCAAAAGAATATGGGTGCGATTTTCATGAGGGAAGACCTTGGGATATAAAATGTGATGTAGCACTCCCATGTGCAACACAGAATGAACTAAATGAAGTTGAAGCAACTCAGTTAGTAGATAGTGGATGTATTTGTGTGGCGGAAGGAGCTAATATGCCATCAACTCCAGAAGCGATTGCAGTTTTTCAAAAAGCGAAAATATTATTTGCTCCAGGTAAAGCTTCAAATGCTGGCGGCGTAGCAACATCAGGGTTAGAAATGAGTCAGAACTCTTTGCGTTTAAGTTGGTCAAGAGAAGAGGTAGATTCAAAGCTTCAACAAATAATGATTGATATCCATTCATCTTGCGTTAAGTATGGTAAAGATGGTGATTATATTGATTATGTGAAAGGTGCAAATATAGCTGGCTTTGTTAAAGTAGCTGATGCTATGATTGATCAAGGAATAGTATAGTGCTTCTTCTTAAGTTCTTAACAAATAGATTCAAATCAATAGGTTCAAGATTCAAAAAGCAAGATAAGAAATCTGTTACAAGTTCCACTGTTTTTTTAGCTGTAACAGAACTTTTTATGGTAGTTCTTGGAATCTTGTTAGCACTATACATTGATAGGTGGAATTCTACTAAAAGTTTTGAAAAACAATTTGAGTCTACATTAAGAATAGTTCAGCAAAATATAGAATCTGACATCAACAGTTCCGACAATGTAATAGCTCACTTTCATGCAAGAGATTCTTTACGCCATGATATTATGATGAATAAATTTGACCGTGAATATTATGAGAAAGGTATTTCATATTGGCAACAGGCGATAGTTTATTATGATCAATTTCAAATTACTGACGATGGTTATAATTTACTTCTTGAAATGAAAGATGAGGTGCCAGAAAAATATGCTGAGATTTTTTTAAAAGTTAAAGACTTATACAAAAATATTCCAACAATTGATGAATTTAATAAAAATTTTAAAGAGGTTATTTGGGGTATTCATAATGAGTTAACTTATTCGCATTGGTTTTGGTTAGATGCTTATTATGATAAGCCAAGCAAAGAGCAGATAGATTTTTATTTTACGCCATATTACAAAGCATTAGTGCAAAAAGTCCTTAATGCATCAAATCTTATTGAATCAATAGCAAAAAGACACAGAATTGAAGCTATTAATTTGTATAATGAAATTAATAATTTGTTAGGTAAAAAGAGAGAGATTCCAAAGAACGTAACATATGTTTTAAATGATTCTATTTCTAAAAATTATATTGGAAAATATAAGTTTATTGAAGGAAATATGGGCACGTGGTTTCCAAAGCATTTAGTTGAAGATTCAGTTCTGGAAATTGGGTTTAAAGATAGTAGTTTATATGTAATGAAAAATGAAAAATACGCGAAGCACTTATATTTTTTTCATAGACTTAAAACAAGAAATTCTAATTATCCACTAAAGAAAAATCATGTTTTTATTTCATCACAAGGTTATTATGAGTTTTACAGAAATGGAAAACTAAGAATTGGTGCGGCTGGTCCAGAAACAATTTGGCAACGACAATAGTTAATCTGTTTTCTGTATTTTTGTATTACAAAACAATTAACAATGATCGGAAATTTACAAAAACAGTTACAAAGCGAGTTAGATGCTATAAAACAAGAGGGTCTTTACAAAAAAGAGCGTATAATTGTTAATCCGCAAGGATCATCTATTAGAATTAGTACAGGAGAAAATGTTCTTAATTTTTGTGCCAATAATTATTTGGGATTATCCTCTCACCCAGAAGTTGTTCAAGCTGCAAAAGATACTTTGGACTCTCATGGATTTGGAATGTCATCAGTTCGTTTTATTTGTGGAACACAAAATATTCACAAAGAGCTAGAAAAGAAGATATCTAATTTTTTGTCTACTGAGGATACAATTTTATATGCTGCTGCATTTGATGCCAATGGCGGTATTTTCGAGCCACTTTTTGGAAAAGAGGATGCAATAATTTCTGATGCATTGAATCATGCATCTATCATTGATGGGGTTAGGTTATGTAAAGCTGTTCGTTACAGATATAATAACAATGATATGGCTGATTTAGAAAAACAATTAGTCTTGTCACAAAAACAAAGAAACAGAATAATTGTTACAGATGGAGTTTTTTCTATGGATGGGTATATTGCTCAGCTAGATAAGATTTGTGATCTTGCTGAAAAGTACAATGCTTTAGTAATGGTGGATGATTGTCATTCAACTGGCTTTGTTGGAAAAACAGGTCGAGGAACACATGAGCATTGTGATGTTATGGGTAGAGTTGATATTATAACTTCAACATTAGGAAAGGCACTTGGTGGAGCAATGGGAGGATTTACGTCTGGAAAAAAAGAAATTATAGAAATATTGCGTCAAAGATCAAGACCATATCTTTTTTCTAATTCTTTAGCTCCTTCTATTGTTGGAGCTGCAAATAAGGTGTTAGACATATTAAGTAATTCAACAGATTTAAGGGATAAGCTAGAACATAATACAAAGTATTTTAGAGAAGAAATGACTAAATTAGGTTTTGACATAAAGCCAGGTTCACATCCTATCGTTCCAGTAATGCTCTATGATGCAAATATTGCGCAAAAAATGTCTGATTTATTGTTAGATGAAGGTATTTATGTTATCGGATTCTTTTATCCAGTTGTTCCTAAAAATGAAGCAAGAATAAGAGTTCAAATTTCTGCTGAACATGAAATAATTGATATTAACAAAGCTATTTCTTCATTTAAAAAAGTAGGAAGAGCATTAAATATCATATAAATAAGTAGTAAATAAATTTTGTAGATCTAGAAAAAAGTTTACTTTTGCAAACCTTTTTAAAGAATATATTGTGGATACATTAAGTTATAAAACGCTTTCAGCCAACAAAGAATCTGCTAATAAGAAGTGGTGGGTAGTTGATGTTGAGGGTCAGATATTAGGTAGATGTGCTTCTAAGATTGCTAAAGTACTTAGAGGTAAATATAAAACAAATTTCACTCCCCATGCTGATTGTGGTGATTATGTTATAGTTATAAATTCAGAGAAAATTACTATGACAGGCAAAAAGATGGAAAACAGAGAAATTTTTGCCCATACTGGATTCCCTGGTGGTCAAAAAAGAATATCACCAAAAAATATGCTGATTAAGGATGGAAGATCAGTATTAAGACATGCTATAAAAGGAATGTTACCAAAAAATAAATTAGGAGCAGCTATTTTAAAAAATTGTTATATATACACTGGCGGAGAACATAACCACGATGCTCAGAAACCAAGTGTTTTAAATTTAAACGACTTAAAGTAATATGGATACAATACACTCAATCGGAAGAAGAAAGGCATCAGTTGCTAGAATTTACTTAAAAAAAGGTAAGGGAAATATTACTGTTAACGGAAAAGATGTAAAAGATTACTTTCCAGTTAGCACTATGCAGTATAAAATTGAACAGCCTTTTAAAATACTAAATCTTGATAAAAAATTCGATTTAAGTATTAGCGTTGTTGGTGGAGGTAATACAGGACAAGCAGAAGCTATAAGGCTTGCTATTTCTAGAGCACTTTGTGACGTTGACAACGAGAATAGGACTCTTTTGAAATCTAATGGTTTGTTAACAAGAGATTCTAGAGTTGTAGAGAGAAAAAAACCTGGACAAAAGAAAGCAAGGAAAAAATTCCAGTGGGTTAAGAGATAAAATAATTAATGTTTAGAATCTAAATTATTTAGATAAGTTAAAACTTCTACTAAATAATTGCTAAGCGAAATAATAAAGAAAGTAAACATGTCAAAAAAGAAATTTAAAGATTTATTAGAGTCAGGTGTACATTTTGGTCACCTAAAAAAGAAGTATAATCCTGCTATGGCACCTTATATATTTATGGAGCGAAGTGGTATTCATATAATAGATTTGAATAAAACCATAGCAATGTTATATGATGCTTCTGCTGCTTTAAAACAAATTGCTAAATCAGGTAAAAAGATTTTATTTGTTGCAACTAAAAAACAAGCAAAAGGAATATTAGCAGAAACTGCTAAGTCACTAAATATGCCTTACATTACAGAGAGATGGCCTGGTGGTTTATTGACAAATTTTTCCACAATCAGAAAATCAATCAAAAAAATGCAAAGTATTGATAAAATGATGGAAGATGGTACAGTTGACACACTGTCCAAAAGAGAAAGACTACAAATAAGTAGACAAAGATCAAAATTAGAACTCAATTTTGGAAGTATTGTTAAAATGACCAGAATGCCAGAAGCAATTTTTATTGTTGATACAAATAAAGAACATATTGCTGTAGCAGAAGCTAAGAAGTTAGGTATTAGATCATTTGCTATGAACGATACAAATACAAACCCTAAATTAGTAGATTTTCCAATTCCTTCAAATGATGATGCAGCTAAGTCTATTTCTTGTATTCTGGAAGTGATTAAATCTGCTGTTCAAGAAGGTTTAGAAGAAAGAGTAGCTGCGCAAAGTAAAAAAGCTGATGAGAAAAAAGAAAAAGCAAAAAAAATAACGGAAGAAAAATAATAAATTATGACTAAGATTCAAGCAGCTGATGTAGCAAAATTAAGAAGACAGACTGGAGCGGGAATGATGGATTGTAAAAAAGCACTTATTGAAGCAAATGGAGATTTTGATAATGCAATAACAATTTTAAGGAAAAAAGGCCAAAAAGTTGCTGCGCAAAGAGCCGATAGAGAAACTAGTCAAGGAATTGCGGTAGTTAAAATAAATGAAAGTATGAATTCTGGAGTTGCAATAGTTTTGGCTTGCGAAACAGATTTTGTAGCAAAAAATGATTCTTTTAAAGAACTTGCAAATTCATTTGCTGCTATTGCTTTAAACTGTGAAAATAAAGAAAGCTTTTTGAATGCTGATTTTGACGGCATGACTGTTTCAGAAAAGTTAATAGAACAAACAGGTGTAATTGGAGAAAAGTTAGATATATCTTCATTTGAAAAGTTAGATGCACCTTTTGTAGGATCATACACACATGGTCTAAAAATAGCAGTTTTAGTTGGTCTATCAAAAAGTTTTGATAAAGCTGATATATTAGCTAAAGATTTATCAATGCAAGTTGCATCAATGGGAGCTACAACATTATCTTACAAAGATTTTACAGCTGATTTTTTACAAGCAGAAACTGATGCAAGGATTGCAGTTATTGAAAAGGAAAATATTGAGCTAGCAAGGCTTGGAAAGACGTTAAAAAATGTTCCTAAATATATATCAATGTCACAACTTACAAGTGAAGTATTATCCAGCGCAGAAGAAGAGATAAAAGTTACATTAAAGCAAGAGGGTAAACCAGAGCATATTTGGGATAAAATAGTTCCAGGAAAGATGGCTCGTTTTATTTTAGACAATACTTCTCTAGATCAAGAACAATGTCTATTAGATCAAGTTTTTATTAAGGATGAAGATAAAAAAGTATCTCAATATATCGCATCATATGCAAATGATGTATCTGTTGTTGGATTTAAAAGAGTTTCACTAGGATAGTTCTCCACATTAAATTTTCTTTACTTCGTTTTACCTCTTCAATGTAATTATATATATTTGAGAAACTTTTTATTATGTTATACAAAAGAGTATTATTAAAATTAAGTGGAGAATCACTTATTGGAGATAATGACTATGGTATTGATTCAAAAATGTTGAGTAGATATGCTCAAGAAATAAACAGTATTGTAGATTCAGGAATGCAAATTGCTATTGTAATTGGTGGAGGAAATATTTATAGAGGTGTTCAATCCGAAGGAGCTGGTTTTGATAGAGTTCAGGGAGATTATATGGGAATGCTAGCAACTATTATTAATGGAATGGCATTACAATCTGCACTAGAATCGATTAATATTCCAACCAGAGTCCAAACAGCTATTAAAATGGAACAAATAACCGAACCCTATATTAGAAGAAGAGCAATTCGTCATTTAGAAAAGGGACGTGTAGTTATTTTTGGCGCAGGAACGGGAAACCCTTATTTTACTACTGATACTGCAGCAACATTACGTGCTATTGAAATTGAAGCTGATATCATATTAAAAGGAACTAGAGTAGACGGTATTTATTCTTCTGACCCGGAAAAAAATGATGATGCAAAAAAATATGATACAATTAGTTTCGAAGAGGTATTTAATAAAAAGTTAAATGTTATGGATATGACCGCATTTACTTTATGTAAAGAAAATAAATTACCGATTAAGGTTTTTAATATGAATAAGCAAGGAAATTTATCTAAAGTTTGTAATGGAGAAAATGTTGGCACACTAGTAAATTTTTAATATTAAATTACAAATATGGAAGATGAAGTAAAGTTTTATTTAGATCTTGCAAAAAATGAAATGCAAGAAACTATCAAAAGATTAGAGGTCAATCTTACGAAAGTTAGAGCCGGAAAAGCGAATCCACAAATGCTTAGAAATGTTTCAATTGATTATTATGGCGTAAATACACCTCTCGCTCAAGCTTCTAATATCTCTACTCCAGATGCACAAACATTAACTATTCAACCATTTGACAAAAATCTAATTTCTGAAATTGAACAAGCCATTGTTGAATCTAATCTTGGTTTTAATCCTTCAAATAATGGTGAAAAAGTTATTATTCACGTTCCGCCATTAACAGAAGATAGAAGAAGAGATTTAGTTAAACAAGCAAAATCTGAAACAGAGAATGCTAAAGTTCAAATTAGAAATGTTAGACAAAAAGCTAATGATGAGATGAAAAAATTGGGAAAAGATGGTCTATCAGAAGATTTACAAAGAGATGCTGAGGCTAGCGTGCAAGAATTAACTAATTCTTATACAGGTAAAATAGATGATATGTTTGCTGTAAAAGAAAAAGATATAATGAAGGTGTAATTTATTTTTTGTTATGAAAGGAATTATATTAGCCGGTGGATCCGGAACAAGATTAAATCCTCTAACTTTGGCTATTAGTAAGCAAATGATGCCTATTTATGATAAGCCTATGATTTATTACCCATTAACAACCTTAATATATTCTGGGATTAAAGATATTTTAATAATTTCAACACCAAAAGATTTGCCACTATTTAAAGAATTATTAGGAGATGGTTCACGACTAGGTTGTTCATTCAGTTATAAAGTACAAGAAAGTCCAAATGGGATTGCACAAGCATTTATAATTGGTGAGGAGTTTATTGGAAAAGATAAAGTATGTTTAATCTTAGGAGATAACATTTTTCATATGAAAATTTCCACTTTAAATAAGTGTAAAAACGTTAATGGCGGTATTATTTTTGGTTATCATGTTCATGATCCTGAAAGATATGGTGTTGTGGAATTTGATAATCAATATAAAGTTGTTTCAATTGAAGAAAAACCAAAAAAACCTAAATCAAATTATGCAGTACCAGGACTATATTATTACGACAATTCAGTGATTGAATTAGCTAAAAATATTCAACCTTCAAATAGAGGAGAATATGAAATTACTGACTTAAACAAAAAATATTTAAATATTAATAAGTTGCAAGTAAACTTATTAGAAAGAGGATCTGTTTGGTTAGATACGGGAACTTTTCAATCTCTTATGCAGGCTAATCAATATGTTCAAGTTATTGAGGAAAGACAAGGAAGAAAGATTGGCTGTATAGAAGAAGCGGCCTTTAGAATGAACTTAATAGATACTGATCATTTAATTAAAATTGCGCAACCATTATTGAAAAGCGGATATGGGCAATATTTATTAAATCTTATAAAAAGTTAATGAAATCCTATCTAGAACTACGCCAACTTATAGATCAAAGATTAGATAAGATTGAATTTTTAGCAGATGCAAAAAGCTTATATAGTCCTATTGAATATATATTGTCGTTAAAAGCAAAAAGAATTAGACCAGTTTTATTATTGATGGCACATCAATTATTTTCTGACAATTTAAAGAAAGCAATGTCCCCAGCCATAGGTATTGAGATTTTTCATAACTTCACATTATTACATGATGATATAATGGATAATGCTTCGGTTAGAAGAGGTTATAAAACTGTGCACGAAAAATGGAATAATAATACAGCTATACTTTCTGGTGATGCTATGTTAATCGAGTCATATAAACATATAATTGATGTTGATAATAAAATTTTAAACGCAGTTTTAGCAATTTACAATAATGCAGCAATTCAAGTTTGTATCGGTCAAAAGTGTGATATGGATTTTGAAAATCAAAAAAACGTCACTATTTCAGAATATATTAAAATGATAGAGTATAAAACTGGGGTTTTAATTGCGGCATCTATGCAAATTGGAGGACTTATAGCAGGAGCTGATCATAAAACTCAAGAACATCTATTTGAATTTGGAAAAAATATTGGGATAGCTTTTCAGCTAAAAGATGATTTGTTAGATGTTTTTGGAAATAAGAACGTATTTGGTAAAGAGGTTGGAGGAGATATAAAATCAAATAAAAAAACTTATTTATTTTTAAAAGCACTTGAAGTTGCAGATGGCAAAACAGTTAAAAAATTAAATAAATACTATAGTACTTTTTTAAATGATAATATTCAAAAAATAAATAATGTAAAAGAAATATTTTTGAGCCATAATATTATTGATCATACAAATATTTTAATTAAGAAGTATCATGATTTAGCAATGGAAAATTTAGAACATATAGATGTTAAAAATAAAGATAATTTTTATGAATTTTCAAATAAATTATTAGACAGGATAAATTAAGATTAAATTATGCTTTTCTATGAACAATAAAATAGATAATTTTACATATTATTTTTAA
>Ga0160423_10002674_pt1 | contig 14839 bp, 18 predicted proteins | sample CRUFie14St8metaG_FD_108191 | JGI IMG/M metagenome (GOLD analysis project Ga0160423, IMG submission 108191) | Marine microbial communities from the Costa Rica Dome - CRUD Field 142mm St8 metaG | ecosystem: Environmental > Aquatic > Marine > Oceanic > Photic zone | place: Costa Rica: the Eastern...
GTACAGGCGGTGTGTTGGTCGAGCTTGCTCAGAAGTAAAGCAAATCAGAAAATACCTGGGATAACAGCAAATTGACGTATGCAAATTTTTTTTAGTGAAACGTAAAAACGATAGTGATTACAATGTCTGATACTCTTTTATCACTGTCTGAAGTTGCTAAGAGTTTCAAAGACGTTCACGCTTTGACCAAGGTCGACTTGGAAATAAAGTCAGGACAAGTTGTCGGGTTAGTCGGTGGTAATGGTGCTGGAAAAACAACTTTACTTCGTTTGATGGCCGGTGTAATGGAACCAAGTAATGGAAGTATACTTTTCAGAGGAGAGCCCGTGTCATCCATGCGAGAAAGGCTTGGTGTGGTTCCAGAATCAACCGGTTTGTATTCTAGACTAACCGCCTGGGAGAACATTAGATACCATTCACGTATCTACGGTATCGAAGACAAAATTGCTTGGGCTAGAGTTGTCCACTTTGCTAAGATGCTAGATTTAATCGATGCTTTACCGAGACACACCAAGGGGTTTAGTAGAGGAATGAGACAAAAAACGGCGTTATTACGAGCACTTGCACATGGTCCAGACATTCTTCTTTTAGATGAACCAACAGCCGGCCTAGATGTCACCAGTGCTCGAACGGTGCGTAGGTTGGTTGGACAATTGCGCAATGAAGGAGGCACAGTAATTTACAGCACACATCATCTTGCTGAAGCCCAGCAGGTCTGTGATAGGATTGTTATAGTACACAACGGTAGTATTAGAGCAGATGGAACACCAGACGAACTACTCGCTATGACAAACAAAGAAACTCTAGAAGAGGCTTATGTTTCACTAACTGCAGACAAAGCAAAACCGCGTATTGAAGACAATTACAAAGAAGGGAAATTAGCAAAATGGTGGAGACTCTTCCTTACAGGTAGAACACCAAAAATACAGGAGGGGTCAGAAGATGAGTAATTCTTGGAGATTCATCCGAACAATTGCAAAGAAAGAGGTTATCGAGTTCATCCGAGATTGGAGGACGTTGTTGGCCTTGGTAGTGATACCCCTTCTGATATTTCCAGCACTATTCATTGCTCTGCCATTATTACTTCAATCTGAAGCTGCAGAATTAGATGCATTAGAATTGGATATAGTTTGGCAAGGAGATTATAATGACGAACTTAGTTCAACATTTAACGAATCTAATATTCATATCGAATTTGAAAATATTCCAGCTGGACTGCAAAATTTGTCAGACATTGGTGACGATATGGAACGTATAAGGGACCAGGAGGCTCAAGCCGTATTCAGATTAATCAACAATAGTTCTGAATGGAAATTTTCAGTTCTTTACATTTCAACCAGTGAAGCATCTAATGAAGCGCGTAATAGGATATTAGACGCTGTTAGTGATTGGGAATCAAATGTGATAAATGGAACTTTGATTGAAGCAGGTTTGGACCCAGAAAAAACCCTTGACCCTGTTCAGTGGGATGGTGATCAAAAGTATGCTGATGCTGCCACTAAGGGGGAACAAGCAGGACTTGCACTATCACTGTTCATACCGATGGTAATTGCAATATGGACTGCTTCTAGTGCGATACAACCATCGATTGATATGACTGCTGGGGAAAGAGAAAGAGGGACATTGGAAGCACTATTATGCCTACCATGTAGCAGATTGCAACTATTAGCAGGAAAATGGCTTGCTGTAGCAAGCATAACTAGTGCGGGCGTTGCCTTGCAAATTGGAGGTTTATTATTTGCCATAACTTATCTTGCATCATCATCAATAATAGGAGTACCATCAATATCAATGTCGAGTTTGCTATTGCTTCTTGGGGCTGTTGTTATTTTTGCTATTATGGTCGTCGCCTTTGAATTAGCACTAGCAATGAAAGCACACAGTGTAAAAGAAGCTGGTTCTTTGTTAGGACCTGCAATCTTGTTCATCATATTCCCAGCATTGTTCACCCAAGTAATTAATCTGGATAGTATAGAATCATGGTGGTTTGCAGTTCCATTGGTAAATATACTGTTAGCAATGCGAGAACTATTGTTGGATCGAATTATAATTGAACACGTCATTGTGTGGGTTGTTTCGAGCATAATCTATGCTGCTTTTGCAGCATGGTTTGCTGCTAGACAATTCAGAAGAGAAGACCTTGTTGCATCAATCTCATAACCTGTCAACAGATACAATAAATTAGGACCAGGTATGATATTCAAACATGGTCTTTTTACAATGGGTAAGAAAGTGTATGGGAATATGGGATGGCAGTCTGAGGGCGAGAATAGCAAAAAGTAAGTCAAACAAATAATATCTAAGTATTACTCCATACATACTATAATATGCAATAATTTCGACGATGTGAATATGCCCAAGGTAAGTCTTGACATGCCAGGTCAGATTTTGGCAGATCTGAAAATCCATGTTGGTGACGACAGAAAATTCGTCAGCGTTGCTGACGCAATCAGAACTGCTTGTCGAAAGATGCTAGATCAGCTTGACGAGATAGATACTAGACATGGAAGATTGGAGGGGAATAATTGACATCTAAGGAAAAAGCGATGGAAGCCGTCTCGACTCTTTTGAAATATATTGAAGGTGATGATTCAAGAGAAGGTCTTATTGATACACCAAAAAGAGTAGTGGAATCATTTGATGAGATTTTCTCAGGTTACAAAATGGAACCCTCACAAGTATTGTCATCGACATTTAATGGAGAGGGGTATGATGGTATTGTACTGCTAAGAAATATTGAATTTCACTCAACTTGTGAGCATCACCTTCAACCATTCAAAGGACGAGCACATGTTGCATACATACCTACTGAAAGGATTGTAGGTATTAGCAAATTAGCAAGAATTGTTGATCTGCATGCTAGAAGATTGCAAAATCAAGAAAGAATAACCAACTCAATTGCCGATGATTTGGAATCTAACCTTGACCCCTTAGGTGCTGCAGTCATAATTGAGGCAGCCCATGGCTGTATGCAATGTCGCGGAGTGAAGAAACAAAATTCGATTATGACTACAAGTGCGATGCGCGGTGTCTTTTTTGACAAGAGCGAAGCAAGAAGCGAGCTAATGCAATTAATTAGAAGCCCAGAACTTTGAGGTTTTCATATGACAAAATACCCTGTAGTCGAAATTTTTCACTCGGTTCAGGGCGAAGCATATCACGCAGGAGTTCCGCATGTGTTCATTAGATTCGGAAATTGCAATCTTCGATGTGAATGGTGTGACACTGATTTTTTGAAGTATGATGAAATGGATTTGAATGAAATCATAAATCAAGTACTATCATATAACTGTAAACGAGTTATTTTCACTGGCGGTGAACCATGTTTACAAGACTTAGAAACTATAGGTGCAGAACTCAAAAAGCATGATATTAATCTATCCGTGGAGACTAATGGAACAATACCTGTACCAGAAATAATTGACTGGATTTGTGTATCGCCTAAAGACCAAGTCTATCCCAATATCTCTGTCAAACAAAGAGTAGGTAACGAATTAAAAATCGTCTACTGTGGTCAGGATCTGTCAATGTACGATGAATTACGGGAAGGTTTTGACCACCATTTCATTCAACCATGCTACCTAGAGAGTAACACTGTTGAAGAAAATGGTAGAAGTTTTGCTAAAGTTGAAGAAGTCGTAAAACAATCTCCTGGCTGGAGATTATCATTACAGACGCATAAGTGGATGGGGGTTGATTGATGAGGGCTGTTATGGCATTGAGTGGTGGAATGGACTCTACAGGATTACTTCTCCATCTGCTCGCTAAAGGTTACAAAGTGAGTTGTTTGTCCTATGACTATGGCCAAAAACATAGTATCGAATTAACCAGAGCTAAAGACAATATCGATTATCTCAAAAGTAAAAATTTGGTAGTCGAGCATAAAATGGTAGATTTATCATCTGCTATGAGTGTTTTTCAATCAGCATTAACAAGCGACGCTATCGAAATTCCGGAGGGACACTATGAAGAAAACCAAATGAAGGCCACAGTTGTACCTAATCGAAATGCAATTTTTGCTTCTATACTCTATGGATATGCCCTATCCATTGCACTCAAGGAAGAGACTGATGTAGAGATAGCCCTAGGCGTCCACTCTGGTGATCACGCCATATATCCAGACTGTAGGCCGGAATTCTATGAGTCACTCGAAAAGTCATTTGACCTAGGTAATTGGGATAGCGAGAAAGTCTCATTCAATCTACCATACATAAATGGAGACAAGGTTACCATATTGCGGGATGCCTTGGTAAATTGTCAGAAATTAGATCTTGATTTTGATACGGTTTTTGCTAACACAAACACATCCTACAATCCTGATGAAAAAGGTAGGTCTAGCGGTAGTAGTGGTGCTGATGTCGAGAGAATACTGGCATTTCATGCGATTGGACGTATCGACCCGGTCGAGTATGTTTCATCATGGGAGGAAGTACTCAAAGGGGCTCTAAAAGCTCAATTAAGATATCATGTTATGAAAGAAAATGGTACTGAAAGAGCATTCACAGGTGAATACGACAAACATTTTGAGACAGGGGACTACTATTGTGCTGAGTGCGATGAAAGACTATTCACATCTGAAGCTAAATTTGACTCTGGTTGTGGGTGGCCTGCATTTAGTGAAGAAGTCGACACCGCTAACATTACTCAACTCAAAGATACAAGTTATGGCATGGTGAGAATAGAAGTTCGATGTTCAAAATGTGACTCGCATCTTGGTCACTTATTTCACGAATCTAGAGGTCCACGGTATTGCATCAACTCAATTTGCTTAAATTTCCGAGGTGTTTAATTGACAACAATAATCAGAAGATTTGTAGAAACTGATACCGGACATAGAGTCCCCAACCACAAATCAAAATGTCGTCACCTGCATGGTCACCGTTACAGGTTTGAAGCCGAGATTGAAGGAGATGTTGTTGATGTTGAAGGTGTATCTGATGAAGGCATGTTAATGGACTTCTCCGATGTTTCATCGATACTCATGGAGTTCGTACATGATGTAATTGACCATGCTTTTGTTGTTTATGAGAAAGATGAAATGCTAGTAAACTTGTTTGAACAATTGCCACCTGAACAGCGAATCGTAAAGGTACCATTTATTCCAACTGCAGAGAATTTTGCAAAGTGGGCGTTTGACCAAGTAGAACCCCATATAAAAACAGCATATGGGAACCGTTTGAGATTGGTTGCTATGCACGTCAGAGAGACACCTAAGTCTTGGGCCTGTTGGAGGGCCTGACTCGCTTTCTCCGTTCCCTTTTCCATTCGCCGTCATTATTCATTTTTTGTAGAGCTGTTGTTGCTTGAACTAAAGAACCAATCAATCTTTCTGCCTCTGAATCTATTGGAAGACCTCTAAGGATTACTCGGTCTATAACATCTGCAATTAGTTCTTTTTTGTCACTATCAAGTGAATATGAAAATTCAGCTATCGCTTGTTTTAATATTAATCTTAATTCTGGGTCCAAGGCCCTTTCTTTTTGGACACCTCTAATCATGTTTCCATTGATAACACGGTCTCTGTGCAACTCATATACGCAATGACCAACTGCTTGCGACAAATTTGCGATAGGATATCCTTCCCAAGTCGGTAAGGTCAGCAATAAATCGCAAGAATCTAGATCAGTGGTTGATAACCCCTTACCTTCCTCACCAAATACCAGAGAAACTGTTCCTTGGAATTCTCTCATCATCTTTGCGAACTCCCATGGTAAAACAAAATGCCGCTTTAGTACTTTAGAACCAACTTCTCTCTTTCCACTAGTACCGACAACCAACGACGAGCCTTTGACAGCTTCCTGCAATGATGGATATATTCGTGTTTTATCCAAGATTCTACCCGAGTGTTTTGCTCTGTTTCTCGCCTCCTCATCATCTGGCGAGCACTTTGGATTAACTAATACTAAATTATCGAAACCATGGTTCAGCATCGCTCGACAAACAGCACCTAAATTACCGGGATGACTAACACCAACTAGTGTAACCTGAAGTGTGTAGTTCGAATGGGGGATATCTACATCCATCTTGTAACCCATTACATGACCTCCGCAATCCACCGAGGGTCACAAGGTGCGTATAAGAAAACTACAGCTTCTTCTTTATTTTCTCTATCTGGCATTATAATGGAATGTTTTCTGAACGAGTGATTATCTCTTAAATGACGAACTAATTCTTCGAGTTCTTTTTTATTGCCATGGATGCTTACAGGGGTCCTATCCCAGGCGACTCTAATCGCCATACTTCATCCTCAGTCTGTGCGTCGCTGACGATATCTTGTTACGTATCCAGCAATCCAATTTCGAAGTTTCTTTGATTCAACATCGGTTAATTGTTCGACCATTTTCTTATTGTGGTCAAAGTCATCTGTAAACTTCTCACCGTGTTCTTCACAGAGTATAATAGCGCGTAATTTTATGAATGTCGGTCTGATATTCCCCATCTTCACTCCTCCATTAGTTTAACTTCAATAGGAATGTCTGGTTCATCGTGACGTGTAACTTGCAATCTAATCTTACGAGGTGGATTTTCAATTCCTCTAGACCATATCGCTTCATTGACTGATGGATCAATCCAAACTTCCTCGTCCTCCCTAACCTTAAGGTGCTTTACTACCTCGTTTTTTATTATTTGAATTGCTCTTGGGGCTCTCTTGTATCTTGTTATGTTCCAAGCATTTCTCAATGGAACAATCAATTCGCTAACTGCTGCTCGTGCCACTTAATTCACCTCTGTAACTTGGAGCGCCTCCACTGATGACGCTTTGGATGTGAAACGGTATTTCTCGATGTCTTGAGCATAACCCAAACAGGTACTCTGCGATTTTGTTTCCCTGCTTTTAGTAAGCGGATCTTTTTTGCTGCTGGCTTATTTCGTGACATATTTTTCACCTAAATTCTTCTAATGCTGGTTTCTCTGCGATTTCCAGAAAGACCTGCAAGGATTTTCTTCAATTGTAAATCATTTACTGGTGTTGCAATACGGCTTTCTTTCGATAACTTTGCCAAATGTGTCTTAACCTGAATTGTCAAATCAGGGTTAACAAGGTTTAGACTTGCTAGTCTAGATCTAGCCTCGGGCGTGAGAATTGTTTTCATTGCTGAATTTAGTTCAGCGAGAACTGCTTTCTGGTTTTCTTCCTTGATTTCAGCCTCAGCTTGGACAGCAGCCTGTTCCTCTAACTGGGTTTGAATTTGCGCCATGCGTTGTGCACGTAATTTGGCCAATTCATCATCAGGAGACTGAGCCATTGTTACCACTTCATGTCACTTCCATCAGTACTTGGATAATCCAGGATATGATTCTTCAGCCTGTGGTCTTACAGAATGAGCGACTGCGTCCAGCATTTTTTGACCAGCTGCTGTAATAACACGACCTGAATATAACTTCTGATCGCCATTAATAGATTGAACAGTTTTTGTTTCTTTCATTGAGACCAAACCAGCATCAGAAAGTTGTTGTAAGGCAGTTCTGATTACGTTCCGGCTACCCATTGCCGGTGTATTAGGGTTTGACCCGTTGTCTTTCTTACCGCCGTATGCTTGTGCTAGCGAGTTTACGCCAATGGGCCCTTCTCTGGCAACCTTGCGAAGTAACGCTGCGCAGCGCAACTCCCACCAGTTTGATTGTGTTGGTGGTCTTTCTCTGTGTATTCCAGTTTTAACAAAATCGGCCCACTGAGGGCGAGATATAGCATCAATTTCAGATAGTTTCTCAGCCAAAGCTGGATTTAATAATTCAGCAGGGACATCGTAAAACGTCGTCATCGTACCACCAAGCAAGATGCCGACCCAACTCCCCTATATCAAGGGAACTGTTGCTAAGGCGATTTATAACATGGTAGAAGAGGGGACTGCGGACACGATGTAGCAGGGTTCATGAAGGGCAGACTTCTGCGCAAGAATATGCGTAAGGCGTTGGCGCAAAACCCCAATTTGTTGCGCACACTAATAGGAATGGGACTTACGCTTATTTTTCTTCTTGCATACGCAGTTTACGGTGCCACAATTGATACTAAAGTATACATGTATGAGTCAGATTCTACAGAAACACAAGTGGCCCTTGATTCTCCAAACAGATACTATGACAGTGATGCAAATCGAACGTTTTGGACATGGGACGCAAACCTAAATGTTGTCAATTTGACGTGGGTCAACCTTTCTGGAGAGATGCTTAGTATTGGTTCAACTATTTCGATTTCCAATGCCGAAGGTTTGTACAGCCATCCAGACCTTGGCGATCCTGAGGCCGAAGAGTTTTCCTGTTCAGATTCCTGTCTAAAATTAGAGGAGCATACCATCAACATAACGAAGAAATTAGATGGAATTGTATCATTAACAGACCCCGATCCAGCTCTGAGGGGTAAAGGTTCGATTTTTGCAGACTCGCTGGGAGAAGCTAAAGAAGAGTCATCTAGGATTTTATCTACTGAGTTCGAATCCACATCTATACGTATCACTGTTATCGAAGATGGTAACAGAGAAGTAAGTCCAAGTATTATCTTGACCCAAGTAAACGAGGAACTAGGAGAAGTTAAGCAGTTCGAAATTGATGCTGCGACTGAATTTGTATGGGCACTTGCAGCGGTTATAGGATGTTTCGGAATGGTACTGGTACCATCATTTACAATATATTTTGCAGCACAAGCGAAGCAGAAGAAACTGGAATTAAAACTAGAAGCTGCTCAAAACTCCTTGGAAGAAGAGTAGCGAAGGAGTCATAATCTTTGAATTATTGTGGCTAAACGAGGGCCATGCGTAAGTTGCTACCAGTAGTTATCATTGCGCTGCTTTTACCAACATATACACCAGTGGTCAGCGCCTCATCAGGACGAGCAATAAACGTAGATTTGGATGTGACTGATATATCAATGTCCTACCCGAGTCAGTCAAATCAAACGCTCTACCAAATGTTCTCTTCCAACTACCCGATACCTGGATTCGACAAACCTGAGATGCTATATGTTACAGATGGGGTTGTTAATGTCGAGATTAATATCAATATTGTGATTACAAACCTAGGGACCGCACAGTCTGGTTTTGTCGACATTGAAGTATTGGTATTACACAATGAGTACACACGATTTGAACTACTTAACACAACTGTTGGTACTACACCAATCTCAGGCTCATCATCTTCCTCAGTAGATGTTTTGTGGACCCCTAGGTATTCTGGAAACCATACATTATCAATTTCAGTATCTAACACATTAGGCGATGATGACTCGACAAATAACCAACAAAATCGACACATGACGATAGCATACTATTATGATACCTGTAATGACATGAGTCAATGGACATCAACAGGTGATTGGAAAGTTAATTCGGACGTGTCTATATCACAATCAAGTGCATTTCATATTGGGAATGGACAATATTCTACTTATACTCCTTCAATAACATCAACGCTAACTAGTCCGCCGTTTAATGTTGCAGATGATGTTTCGGGCAACAAGGCTGCAATAGGTTATTCATTTTTCTACACTGGAGGTGCAGGCTCTGGTGATCAAATGAAAGGTTATGTCAAGGACCAAACTGGTAACTGGGATGAAACCTTCACAATGCAAAATGTTGTGGATAACAATTTCCAAGATGGGTTAAGTTGGAATACTTTTAGTGCAACATACAATAACAAAAATTCACCACTCATTCCATTAGATAACTCACACTTCCACACAACGACACAATTGCAGTTTACCTTTACTTCAGATTCCATTGGGAACGACATAGGATACTGGATGGATGAGTTGGTAATTATCTATGACCAAGCAGCTAAAAAGAAAGAGTACAGTGTACAAGGGAGCGGTGTAAACACATTAGGAGGGTTACCAGGTGATTGGTCGACTACAAGACTACAGATGACGAATACAGGGAATATATCCGCAAGGTACACTCCTACATTGACGGAGATGAGCGAGAACTGGTCGCATTACTTTGCATACCCAACAGGAGCAAATATTGGTTCCTCCGGTGTTGAACTACTTCCTGGTGAATCCAGAGAGTTCGATTTGAAGGTTCTAATCGATGAAAATGCATCGCAAGGAAGTATACCTGTTACAATAAACGTTACGTCAAACCAATACTCAGATATCCAATCATCAATACAATCTTCAATTAAAATTCTACCTGACAGAATGCCAGACATAATTGTTCCAGATATTGCACCCCGTTGTGGACCTGGCAGCACGTGCGACTTTCCAGTATCTGTTGAAAATATCGGCGAGGCTACCGACGTATTTACTCTCTCACTTAGTGATAAGGTAATTCCACAGGGTTGGACAATTGATTTTGCTGTCAACCAGTCTACAAATATACTTGTGAGGGTAGATTCTCCAGCTTACGTCTGGTTGACTGCATATGTAGCAACCGATGCCGAACCTGATGAAAGAGCGGAGGTTTGGTTTAGTGCGAGTAGTACAAACGATACAAGAAGGACCGACATGGAGATTATCGAAGTCGCAGCAGCGATGATAAGTGATGCCCAGATTTCTCTTGAACAGACAACAATTCAACAAGTCTTAATCGAGCCAGGGCAGTCACACGATGTGTCTTTCAGGATTTGGAATAATGCTAGTCGAATCGATATATTCCAACCTGGTATAAATTACACGGAAATCACTGGTTGGTCAGTTGAGCTACTGGAAACTCCAGAACTCGCTATAGCCGCTGGCTCTTCATCCTCATATTCAGTACGTATTACAGCACCAGCCAATGCACAAGCAGATGATGTCGGGCCTGTGATTACACCAACTGCATTTTCAATTCGATCTCAGGATTTAATCACTGGCCAAGCATGGTCGGGAACTGTTGTTAGTTCTGTGTATGATGTAACTGTTGAATTGCTTGAAAGCCCGACTTTACTCTCACCCGGAATTGCTACACCAATTGATTTGAGGGTTACAAACTATGGAAATGGTCCGGTGACAGCTATGATTGATTTACCATGGTCTTCTGATACATGGGGTTGGTGGGCTTTTTCAGATGGGGTAAATGTGACTGATGGTATTGAAATGACGGTTTCTTATGACCTTGGAAATGTGAAAATGATTGAACTTTGGCTATTACTACCTCCGCTTGAATCTCCAGCAGAGTCTCATGAAATTACTATCCAAGTCAACCCATTAAGTGGTCAAGATATTAACCCTGAAGACAACTTTGTATTGTTTGAGGCTATTACTGAAACTACACGACAACCTAAACTTGATGGTATTGGGGCTGAGTTGGTCGTGGAAACAAATTACACATACACATTCAATGCAACGGCATGGAACATTGGTAATGCAGCAGACTCTACTATACGGGCAAGACTAGTAATCGAGACGAACTCAAATGAACAAGTTATCATTGGTTTCTTGAGTACTTCAACAGGACTGTCAAAGAACTCAGGTGAGTGGATAAATCTAAATCTCGGTCCAACTAAATCGGTGGAGTTGACCGCTGATGTAATAATTCCAATGGATTGCAAACTGAATACTATTATTACTGCAACAATTGAATTACAGGGCGGGAGTGACGGCGAGGGGAATCCTATGACTAAATCTGTGGCATCAGCATTGATGGTCGCTGAACGAAGAGATGTTGAGATAGAGGAATTACCTAATTCACAAATGACCCTCGGAAAGGGAGAGACTCAGATTGTTTGGGTAAATCTTACATCAACTTCCACAGCAAAAGAATTTTTTGAAATATCCGCAGAATTGCCTGAAAATTGGGGTGTCATTTGTGACGGAAGCCCGGTTCACTTGTCTCCACTATCAATTGAAATCCAAGAGGGGCACTTAAACCCCCAGATGCATGACATTAGATGCGAAATAATAAGAGAAAAGGGAATTTACTCAGGACAATTTACGATATTTGTTAATGGAACGGACTCAAGAATTAATCACAGAATCAATGGTGAAATAAGTTGGGAACGGGAAGGCATCGATGATGGTCTCTTTTCAATTTCAATAATTTCAGGTATAGGGATTGGGGTTTTAATTTTAGCAATTGGCATATTTCTCTTGAGAAATTCAGACGATGAGGAAGACGAAGAGATAATCGACGAGACGGAAATTGGACCTCCTGCAAGCGTATATTCTGAGACGCAGACGATTTCAATTTCTGGCCCTCCAGCAACTCAGGCATCTCTACCTAGTCCAATGGAAGAATACAACAGGCAATTAGAAGAATACAATCGCAAAATGGCAGAATATCAGGCTTGGCAAGATGCGCAAGGTTCACAGGTAGTTCTAAACTCGCAGGACTATGAGTGATGTTCCTGGCGTATGGTACATCCTGCTCTCTTTAGTTTCAATTTTTGGAGTTGCAACATGGATTCTCGATAAATTTAGTGCTAAACATAATCTGAAGCGTATTGTCGGAATTTGTGGGGTTATCTCAATGATCTCATTACTGTATGTGACGTTTACAACCGAGGGGTTATGATGATTGAAGGGGATTGGAGTGAATTTGTTCCAGTTAGGTTACCTGTTGAATGGGAATTCAAAGGTGAGCCAGGGATTCATCCCGAAATTGAAGGAGTTACAGGTAGAGAAGTTGTATTGTTAATTAAGAAGCGATTCACCAAGTTCGAGAAATTTTTAGCAAAGATATTGCGAGCTCCTAAAATTGTTAGAAGAACAATGCACCCAACACAATCAATGTTGTGGGAACTGATAGACGGAACAAGAAATTTCTCTGAGATATGCACCATAATGAAATCTCTATATCATGAGGAAGTTGCACCCGTTGATGAAAGGATCAAAGCGTACTTAGAGGTGTTTGTAAGATTGAATGTTGCTACTGTGCTTAGGCCTAAGGAAGAAGAGTGAGTATCTTTTCAGGAGGGCGACAAATCACAGCTTCTCTGCCAACAACCAGGACTGGTCGCTGTAATACATTGGGGTTATTGCTCAGTACAATTTTTACCTGTGCAAAATCACTTGAATCGATGTTTTGATTATTTTCTAAATCATTAATCCTAATGATTCCATTTAATCCAGACAAGATGTCTAAATCATCTGGATGTATGCCATTTTCCAAATATCTGTAATCCTCAAAGTCAACCGCCTTATCTATCAAAATCTTATGTGCTGATCTTGACTTTGAGCATCTAGGATTATGATATAGTCGTATTAAAATTGCAATCCCCCCTGTTACATAGGCGACCAAACTAATCTTAGCCCTATTGCGTCGCTAGTCTTATCGATTTTAGTCATCCGTTTTGAGGAAGATGTTGTAGATTCAGACTCCATTAGCCAAGACCCACCTTTGGTTATTCTATAATCTCCGTCGCCTGTATCTGTCCATTCAGCAACGTTTCCATGACAATCATACAGTCCCCAATCATTGTTCTTTTTTTGACCCACTTCTCTTGTCGTAGCTCCTGAGTTTCCAGCATGCCATGCCACTTCATCTAAATCAGCATCTCTGTCAGAATGATACCACCGAGTGGTGGTTCCGGCGCGACATGCAAACTCCCATTCTGTAGCAGTAGGTAGTCTCCATACTCCAGAAAGACCCAGTCTTTGATCTGTTTCTAAATCATTCAATTTCGAGATGAATATTTGACAATCCAACCAAGAAACTGATTCAACTGGGCGGAGCCCTGCCGACCAACCGTCAATGAACTTTGAAGGATTTGCACCCATTATAGACGACCATTCAACTTGTGTGACTGGTCTCACACCCATGAAAAATGGTTCCTCCACAACCAATTCCCCGTTTACACCCGGTTCAATGAGCACAAAACTTCCTCCATATTCGTTATTGAATGCAGGTCTCACGACTCACCCGAATTACTGGTTCTGTATCAAACCAGCGGGAACGCATACGGACAATGCTTATGCCCTATGGGATAGGCACACGAACTGAGACAACTATGTCAGAGCGAGATTCAACCATTCCAGTCGATGCTGCATCTGAAATTACCGATGCTATGATGTCGTCGCTTGCTGATGTAGTTAAGAACGTTATTTCCGATGCCGAAACTACTCCAATAATCGAAACAGAAAACGAAAATAGAGAACCTTCAGAAAAATCGAATCTAAGTTCTAATTCTTCTGCAGAACATGTTTCGGATGGAAGTGTTGATGACCTTGTTTCAGAAGGGGAAGCCGCACACAGATCCGGCGACCACAAATCTGCTTTACAGGCTTTCAACAAGGCTATTGCATTAGACCCTTCTAACTCAATGGCATGGTTCAATCGTGGTGTTTTACTAGAAGCTGAGCAGGATTCAAGAGGTGCCAAACAAGCATTCGTTATTTGTCTCGATTTGGACCCAAACCATGGGCCTGCCCTAGCAAATTTAGCAGTTTTATTAGACAGATTGGGTGATGTTGACGGGGCTTTAGAAATTGCAAATCGAGCACTACAGTACTTCCCTGGTCACCCCCATTTAGTGAAGATTATGGAGCAGAATAAAGCAGCAGGTGGTATTATCCACTCTAAGCCTACAATAATGCCACATACCCAAGAAAAATTGGTCGACCAAACACTCACACATGCCGTAGATGCAACTTCGAATAATACTGCAGGTAACGAGATATCAGTAATTGACACAAATCTTCAAGAAGAGGATAGAAAAATCAACAATCACGAAGAATCAACAGGTGAAGAAGAATTAATTGAAGAGACGGTTGAAGAAGAATTAACTCTTGATGAAATTTGTGAAGAGGCGACATCTGTTCTAACAAAAGGAGACGCAAAGGGTGCGTTAGAACTACTGAAAGAGCACCTTCATGGAGAGGCTGCACAACATTTCGATTCCTGGCGAATCGCAGCAGGAGCAATGGCTGCTCTTGGTTTAGACGACCATGCTATATCTGCGTATACGCATGCAATTGGACTTAATTCAA
>Ga0160423_10002675_pt1 | contig 14838 bp, 19 predicted proteins | sample CRUFie14St8metaG_FD_108191 | JGI IMG/M metagenome (GOLD analysis project Ga0160423, IMG submission 108191) | Marine microbial communities from the Costa Rica Dome - CRUD Field 142mm St8 metaG | ecosystem: Environmental > Aquatic > Marine > Oceanic > Photic zone | place: Costa Rica: the Eastern...
ATTTTGCAGGTTTGCTACTAAGAAATATTAGAGATGCAGGAGGATTTAAAGAGTTATTTAGAAATAGTGAAGTTGATAATAATTATTTACTATTTAATTTGCAAAATCCTATTGAGCAAAATGAATCTATCGTTAATCCGTTTATTACTAAAAGAAATTTTGAAACTTTATTTGATTCTATGACTAATTACGATTTCATAAGATTCTCCTACATAAACAAATCTACTATAATTATGAGAGAAAATTTGCCAGTTGAAATTGTTGATAAGATTTTAAACGATGATGAATTATTATTAAGCATTGGTGTTGATACGGTTGCTAAATTTTTAACAAAGCCTAAACAATTTGAGTTGTTTTGTGTTATCGTAGAAGATTTAGCCATAGGAGATTATGAAATAAATGAAGATGATGTAGGAGTTGTAGAAATTATAGGGTGGACAGATATTGGCGAAGATGAAAAAGATTATCTTAAACATTATGACAATATTGAAAATATTTACTTGCTTAATTTGGCAGGATTGGGATTATCAAAGAATCAAAGAATAAGTGATATTGCTCAATATATTATATTATACAGTTGGAGAGAAATAAGTGAAATTTTAGAGGGTGAATATGATGTTGTTTATAATGGAATTTGTATTAATCTATCTAAAAACCTTAACATAAGTTTGGATAGTGTAGAAACATTACTATCAATAGACTATGATTCTACTTTTAGAAATGAAATAATTAAAAATTCAAGAATTAAATTAGGAGATAATATTTTGGAAGAGGTTTTAGCAGAAAACCCTACTGCTTTATTATCTAATTATAACATCAATATCAAAACTTACAAAAATGTTTATAAGTCGTGGTTAAATGTTATTAAACAAATTCCAGTAACGAAACCTACTAGATTTAAAGACAGATTTACAAGAGGCGATGAGAAACTTTCTACTACGAAAAGGGATGAATATACTAGAAATGATTATAATCCTATGAGATATATTAAAAATAACTTAGAAGGTTATGAATGGATTAGGTATTGGAGAGGAGGCAATAGTAAAAAGGCACTTGGATTGCCTAAAGATTATCATAATGTAGCCCCTATGAATCCTGAAAAGGGAAGGCCAATGTCTATTATTGACGACCCTCAACCAATTCTCTATAATCAACTTATACTTACGGCTAACATTCAAAAATTAGACGATGGAAGAATATGGATGAATAGCCCTACTATGAAATACATTAAAAGCGTATCAGTAGAAGATGATTTGATTCATGTTACAGGAAGTAAAAATACTATTGATAGGCAAATCTTTAAAGCCGTTAGAGCCGAAGATGGAGAGATGAGAGATGAGTTTTTACAATATGTGGCTACATTTTTGAATGAAGGCCAAATTGAAGAACTAGAAGAGGGTTCAACTAGCATTATACAACAAACTACAATTGACTTTGAAGAAACCTATAATAATTTTGACGAAATGTATGGTTTTATTCCTGTGGATAGAAGACCAAATCCCGAAAAGAAATGGGAACACGATTTAATATTAGTTATCTTTGATTCTTTTAATCCTGAAAACCAAGTTTCATTACCTGATTGGAGAATGAACATTTCATGGACAGAAGTTAGAAATACTATAAAAACCATGTTGATAAATCCTAAATTTAGTAATGAAGATATTGAAGAAATGGTAGATGAAACGATATCAATTGATGATACAAGTTGGATGTTTAAATCAGGGAGTGATGAAAGGAGAGATTATACCGTAAGCAGGGTGTTACAAGCAATTGATAAAAGTAATTTGTGGACTCCTGAATTAATAAATAAATATATAACCCTTATCATGTCAATGGGATTATATGATGAATACCAAAATATGTTGCCAACCACTATGATGTTTGATGCAACATTAACGGAAGATGAAGATGAATTTAGAAAACAAATGGGAGTCGGTATTGAATATGCTGAAAGAATACAATTATGGATTTTATCTCAAAAGTTTGAAACAATAATTCCTATTAGTTATGTTTATGAATGTATTACAAGACCTAATATAAGTGCCAATGTAAAAACAAGGGCTAAAAGAATTAGAGAAAAGAGATTGGCAGAATATCTAAACTTAATGAGAAGAGATGAAGATATCCAAGTAAATGATGCAGAAGATATGCACCCTCACGAATGGAGAATATATAATTCCGAAATTAATTCTTTATTGATTAACTATTGTGAAAAGATGTATCCTTACGATGTTAAATTACAAGAGCAACTTATGGAAGGATTGGTAAGTGGGAGAATCAATGTAGGTGTAGATGAAATGATTAGTGTTACAAAAGGAGGCGATTAATATGAGTGGAAAAATATATATTGACCCTGTTGATGGAAAGGAATTTACAACAAGAAAATTAGCAAAAAAGCATATGAGTGAAAGAGGCCATAAAGGAGGCATAATTGTTGAATTTAAAGATGATAAAAAACCTGTTGCAAAAACCCCTTCTACGGCTAACTTACCTAAAAAAGGGAGATATATGTGTCCAGTTTGCAATAAGAAAAGTGGGAGTTTAAAAGGGATTCAAGACCACATGAGGGCTAAAGGTCATGAAGGGCAACCGATATTGGTGGAAAAAAAGAAATCTAAAGAAAAGGAAACCGTAGAAGTTGTTGAAGAAACAATAGAAGTGCCTCCTAAACTTGAAAAGGCTTTTATAAAAATAAGGCAAGAGGATGGAATTAAAATACAAAATCAACTTGAAGACAAGATGGCTTTATATCAATCCCCTATGAAAGATGGATATATTTTACAATATAGTAATCTTACTACTGATTATTTAGATGATTTGAAATGGAAATATGATTTTGTTGAGATTGAAATGATGAATACGGATGTAATTTCTTGTTTAAAACTTGTAGATTCTAATAATGAAATTGGAATTTATGACGGAGCAGGGTTGAAAAATTATGGCATTAAAGAATTTAGTGATGGTAAAATAATAGTAGATTTAGACGATGATGTAAAAAAAACCGCAGGTCAAATAATAGTAGAAATGGAAACTTTTGACCCTAGTATTTTGGCTTGCGTTGGAGGGATTTGGAAAAGAGTTTATACCCCTCCTGTTACTAAGGTTACGACTCCTAAACCAATCACTCCTAAACCAATTACCCCTAAACCAGTTCAAAAACAACTACCTCAAAAAACTAATAATGTTCAAGTGAATGTAGAAAATTTTGACGATTGGGATGTTATGCAATTTGCTTCGGAAGAAGATTATTACATGGGTGGAAGATTTGGTGGTGGAAATATGGGGGCTTATCCGAGAGCCAGTAGTTATCAACCTAAACCAGTTGAACCTCCTAAACCGATTGATTATCCTGTGTTTGGAGTTACTGAAAGAAGCATAGTTATTGATAGGGTATTTAAGTATGAAAATTACTATTAAATAAGTGTTAAAAATAAACTTTAAAATAAATACTGCAAAGCCTTAAATAGTTGTTCCTTGACTTTGAAAATTATGTATGAACCAACAGGATTTGCCCAAACAATATTTGCCCAAAGATACGCTATCAATGACAAAGAAACTTATGTGGAAGCCTGTGAAAGAGTGGCTAAACACATAGCCGTTGCTGAAAATGGAAATGCTGAAAAGTGGGCTAAAAGATTTACAGAAGTCATGGCAAATAATAAATTTATTCCGGGTGGTAGAATTTGGTATGGTTCGGGAAGAATGAAAGGACAACTTCTTAATTGTTTTGTAGTTCCTACTGAAGATAGTAGAGAAGGGTGGGGAAAAACAGTTAGTGATATGTTGATTATTTCGGGAACGGGCGGAGGTGTAGGAATAAACTTTTCACCTATTAGACCAAGAGGCACTCCTATTAGAGGAACTGGTGGTGAATCAACTGGTGCGGTTTCACTAATGGAAGTTATTAACGAAACAGGCGAAGTTATTAAAGCAGGAGGGGGAAGGAGAACTGCGCTAATGCAATGTTTAAGATATGACCATGCAGATATAATGGAATTTTTAAATAAGAAATTTAACAAAGTGGATTTGACAGAAGATAATTTAGTAGAAATATTAATGGATACATTTCCTAACTTGCCGAAGGATGAGGTTGATAAAATCGTGGAATCTTTTGGTGCAGGTTTTGAAACACCGTTGAAATCTTTAATAAAATATCAATTAGACCAAAGGCTCAAAAATGCAAATGTTTCAGTTTTAGTAGATGATGAATTTTTCCAACTTGTAGAAAATGATGGTAAAATTGTTTTTGAATGGAATGGTAAAGAAACGGGAAGCATACCTGCAAGGGATGTATGGGATATAATTATTAACAATTCTTGGGAGTCGGGAGAACCCGGTATCTTAAATATTGGGTTGGCAAATAAAATGAATAATATATGGTATCACAAACCACTCATATCTACCAATCCTTGTGGTGAAATTTGGTTAGAAAAATACGGTTGTTGTGATTTAGGGGCAATTAATTTAGTAGAGCATATAGACCCTGTTACAAAAGAAATGAATTGGGATATGTTGGCAGAAACTGTGACTGTTGGAGTTAGATTTTTAGATGATGTGTTAGATGTAAATATTTATCCTTTGGCAGAAATTGAAAAGAATTGTCAAACTGTAAGGAGAATTGGGTTGGGGATTATGGGGCTTGGACACGCATTAATTAAATTAGGTGTTAGATATGATAATGCAGACGGAAGAAAAAAGGTAGAACAAATTTTCAATTTTATTAAAAAGAGGGCTTATGAGGCTTCTACTTATCTTGCGGCAGAAAAGGGTTCATTCCCTGCTTTTGATGCAGATAAATTTTTAGAATCAGGTTTTTGTCAAACACTAACCAAAGGAATAAGAGCAAAAATTAAGGAATATGGAATTAGGAATTGCGCTATATTGACCATTGCTCCGACAGGCACAACATCAATTATGGCTTCTACTTCATCGGGTATAGAACCTGTTTTTAGCGCAGGATATAAAAGAAGATATTATGCTAACAAAGAAGGTTCAAACGATAGAGTTATTGAAGAAGAAATTGTGATTGACCCTTTGTTTCAACAACTTTATGAAGAGGGTTATGATTTAGATGCATTTGTTTCGGCACATGAAATTGATGTAGAAGACCATTTGAGGATGCAATCCATAGTTCAAAAACATATAGACAATGCCGTTTCAAAAACTATTAACTTGCCGAATGATTATCCTGTGGAAAAATACGGCCAATTGTTACAAAAATATGGTCCTAGATTGAAAGGAACTACTGTTTATAGGTCGGGAAGTAGAGGTAATGAACCTTTAGTTCCACTAGGAGTTCAAGAAGCCAAAGATTATTTAGAAAGTCAAAATGTATTAATTGGAACTGCTCAAAGTGATTGTCCTAGTGGTATATGTGAAATTGATGAAATAGAATTACAAGAAATTGCAAATTAGTAGCAACGCTTAAATAATAGAAAGAGTTGGAAAAAAATATGCACATTGGGATGAATAAAGAAGTAATAGATTTTATTGCAAGAAATCCTCAAAAGTTTTCTTATGTTTATAGTTTGATTGCAGATATTCAAAGATTGCTAGAACCGAGTTTTAAAAAGGGTGAAATAAATATTGTAAAGGGAAGTGAAAATATGTTGATGTATGTTAATACTAGAAGATATATAAGTCAAGAAGGAATTACTGATATTAAACATCAAATAGAGGATATAATGAAAAATTATGAGAGTGATAATATGCTTTACTTTATTAATCAAAATAGAAACCTTTAGGTATCAAGTAATTCTATTTTACATTATGCTAGACCCTGATGAGATAGAACATCTCATAGTTAATGTTTTTGATGAAGAACAAATCTTTGCTGATGTTACTTTTAATGGAATTAATATAGAACCTGATAGAGAATTTACTAAATTTATTTATTCATTTACGGTATTATATGGCAATACTAAAGATAGGGTCAAAATTAATTATCATATTGAAAAGATTCAAGAAAGAATGAGTTCTATAAAAAATGTAGGAGAGCCTTGTGAAATAGTTTTAGATTTGATGGTGGGTTAAATGTTTAGATATAACAAAGTTGAGGAAAGAAAACCTATGGATAAAAAGGTAGGTTTTGTTAATGGATGGAGAGAGAAAGAATTACTAAAAACACTTAATCAAAGTAATTTAGATAATCAAAGAAAATTTATAATTAAATTAAATACTGGAATAGAAATTGAAATAGATATACATTTTATTGAAAGTTTCATGAAATCTATGAATTTAGGAGGCTATCTTTATGTTGGATATGATGCAAAAAATATTAAAAACAAACCTAAACTTTTGGATGTTGAAAGCGTCAAACCTTTAATTGAATATCTTAGAAAACACAATGATGAACAGTATTACAAAATGCCAAAAGGCAGTTTAGATGTTATGATGGTTTTATTCTTAGAAGGTCAAAATATATATGAAGCGATTCAAGATTTTGAAAAAGGAAATCCTGAACTTGTAGAAAAATATCTTAATGAAAAACAAAGTTTTCAAGAAAAAAATATTGATAATGAAAGCAATCAACAATTGCAAAGATTAACCGATGAAATGCAATCTAAAATAGATTATGTAGAAGAATATTATGGAGATATAATATCAACGGCTAAAGCAAATAATAATTTACAAGTTAGCGAAAAAATGGAAAAGGAAATATTGCCTAGAAAAATTGAAAAGATACTAGATGAATATGGAACTAATGTAAATAAAATAACTGAAATGGCAGTTGCAAAAAGAAAGAGCATTAGTGAGAGAAATTACAATACCTATTCGTTTTTTATAGAAGATTTTGATTTATTAGTGGCTAAAATAGGTAAAAATAAACTTAGATATAGAACTATTTATGCTGATGATTTTAAAGAACCTCAAAATGTATTTCTTTATATTCCCGATTATGGAGAAGAAGTGAAAAAAACCTCCATTCCAAAGTTTTAAGTAGTAATACTAGAATGTTGGTTTATGAAATTAAACAAGAAGAGTTTGAATGATTATAGGTTACACGCTATTACCTTATTGACAGGTGCTTCTGCGGCAATGAGTCAAATTGATTCAGTAAGTGAATATTCACCCATTGCGGCTGGACTAGCCTTTTTGTTTTCAGCCAGTAGTTATACCCAAGTTTTAGATAGAGTAGATGATTTGGTTGATGAATTAGAAGAGGCTGGAATTATTGATGAAGAAACTGCTGATAAAATAGACGATGCTACTGATGTTATAGAAGATGTAGTTGAAGCAGTATCTAAGAAGGCTTAAATAGGTAAATCAATGATTAAGAAATCATGGTTAAAAAGTGGTTTTTGAAATTTTTAGAGATTGGATTATACCTTCACGGTGTATTACATTTTGTAGAAGTTGGTGTAGCCTTGTATGAAGAAGCCTATATTACTGCCGCCCTTGCTACATTTGGGGCTTTAATAATGACTCTAAGTGCAATCTTTTTAGGACATAATCATTATCACAAACATCCACATCATGAATAAACCTTATATATCAAAAGATACAATATAGGTCTATGGTAGATGAAAATGATTCAATTGAAGAATTGAAGGAAAAGGCTAAGATAATAGCAGAAGCCACAGGTAGGACTGAAGGAGATGTTCTTGCAGACTTATTAGATGATGGCATAGTTAATCTATCAAATGAAAGTCCTAAAGAATCTTTAGTAGAACAATTAAAAGAAGCGGCTGAATTAATTTCTACCGTTCAAAATATTAACAAGGAAGTTTCGGAAAATACAGTTTTGAATGGTGGCGACAATTCAACTGAAATAAAAGTTGAAACTACGCTAGAAGGTGATGTAGTAGATAGGGCTATTGAAGCAGTTCAAAGAAAGGCAGACAATCTCAAAAAATTAATAATTACTTTAGCACCTGTATTTATATTATTGACAGGAGGCGGTATGGAGGCTTTTGGAATAATAGACATTTTTGGAAATGACGGTGAAAATTATGATGATGATTATTATGAAATATGGGGATGCACCGCCCCTGATGCAGAAAATTATATGCCCGATGCAACCATAGATGATGGTTCATGTTGGTGGGATGATAATCATGGAGGCGGTGGAGGTCCTCCTCATCAGCCGTGTAACTGGGAATGGCAAGATAATTCCTATACTGATGATAATAATCCCGATTCATTATTTATTGGTGCAAGTTTTTCTAGTTTTCAATGCCCTCATGAAATGAATGGTGACTTTAGAATGATACTTTTTAAAGATGGAGAATTTTACGATGAGGAATTAGATATAAACATGAAGTTTTATGAGAATCAAGATTTAGGACACGAATTTAGTGATTTACAAGAAGGAGATTACACACTTAAATTTAGATTTGATACCTATGATGGTTCAAATTGGAATTGGGATTCTCCTAGAAATTATTATATTGAATCTCAAGAAATTTATGGTTGCACCGATTCGGAGGCTACTAATTACGATTCATCAGCAACTGATGATGATGGCTCATGTGAATACCCTCCCGAAGAACCTTGCACCGTTGAAATCCAAAATCATTATAGAGGCCATGTAGGAGATGATGCTGAACAGGATGCTATACTTATTGCATTTAAGGTTGCACCTACTGATTGTGAAGGAGAAAATATTAAAATAGATATTGATTTATATCAAAACGGATACGATGTAAATTACACTCATCATCTAATCGTGAGTGGTGATGATTTTACTGATATTTCACATATATTTGATGGTGTTCAAGTTGGTAATGGGTGGATTCCTAGAATTACTGCTTCTTTAGATGGAGAGGTTTTGGAACAAGTTTGGTTTTGGGGTATTGATGTTGTAGAGCAAGAACCCGAAACTTGTGAAATCAATCTTTTCGGCATTGAACTCCAAACCAACAACACTACTGCTACAATTGCCTTTGACCTTGATTGTGGGTATGAAGAAAATGACCTTGAAGGTTATAATGTAAGTGTTCAATTTTTAGTATATCATCTTAATGAAACTAATCAAGGAGCAAATGGAACTGGACCGATTGAGTGGACTACACAGTTATATTATATTGAAGGCTATGCTGATGATGTAAGGGTATTGGTATTAGATAATTTTACGGTAGAAAATATAACTCATTATGATTTCTATTGGTATGCTATTTGGACTGATGCAGATGGCGAACAACAATTCCTTGAAGAAACATGGTTAAATAGAGAATTAGAGGCTTAGGTGATAATATGAGTAAAAAAAGAATTGATTGGGATGTAAGAATAACTTTTAACAACTTAATGGTGGCATTTGTTTCATTGCCATTAATCCTAGTTTTTATGGTTTTATCTTACCAATTGATTACTACTGCTTTTGTAGACCCTCAAGTTAGAGAAGATATTGAAGCATACATAGCCGTTTTAGGTATATTAAGCGGACCTGCTTACATGGCAATATCAAGATTCTTTGATAGGTGGAATGCTGAAGAAGAAGAATACATTGAATCAATTAGAAGAAAACATAAAACTGAAAACGATATTCAAAGAGCAATGGGTAAATTGCAAGAAGATGAAGAACCCATCATTATTACAGAAATACACCAATTAAATGCACCTATACACGAAGAGGAATAATTATGAAGGGTAATAGGAATTTAGGTGTAGCCGTATTAGCCCCTAATGATAATGGGGTAACAGGCGTAGTATATTTTAAAGATACTGGTAGAGGTGTTTTAATTACTTACGATATCAAAGGATTGAGTGATGGGGAACATGGATTTCACATACATGAATATGGTGATTTGACGGATGGGTGTGACTCGGCTTGCGCTCATTTTAATCCTTTCAATACAACACATGGAGGATTAGATTCTAAGATAAGACATGAGGGTGATTTAGGCAATATACTTTCTACGGGAGGTATAGCGCAAGGAGAAATTATGGCTAAAACATTAAGTTTGAATCCTATTAGCAAAACTTGTATAATGGGAAGAATGATAATTGTCCATGCAGATAGAGATGATTTGGGATTAGGAGGGCTAAATGAAAAAGGAGAAATCGTGGATGAAGCCGTTCATAAAGAATCTCTTAAAACTGGTAATGCAGGTAAAAGAGTAGGTTGTGGAGTAATAGGTTTAATGAAACCCCCTGAAGGATGTGATTCGGAAGAAGTGTCTAATAACTATTTTAATTATCTTCTAATAGGGGCTGGTGGATTAGGCATCTACAATGTTTTGAAAAGCAAATAATTTATATAGGTATTCTGCTACAACAATAATCATGCAGAACAAAATTGAGAAAGCAGGATTTGGATTGAGCGTAGCATCTATACTAGGTTCAATCTACGCATATACACAAGACGAACATTTAGGATTGTTTATCGGTCTATGGGCTTCGGCCATTATGATTGGTAGTAAAAGAATCCAAGATTGGAAAAACAATTAAATAGGTAATAAAGTTTAGGGAGTAATGAGGGAAAAACATGAGTCAAGTAAAACAATTGAAAGAACATTTTGAAGTTTGTGACAGTATATCTAATGTAGAAGCGCAAGCAATATATAAGATTAGAGCATTGCCAAGAAGAATTTGTGACTTAGAAGAACAAGGATATGTTTTTGATAAGTCGTGGAAGAAAGACCCAACTGGGCAAAGGTATAGAAGATATACTTTGATTAGTAAGGGGGAACAGTAATGTCGGATATTTGGCTTGATGAGTGGATGCAAGATTTTTCGGAAAAATTTCACTTGATGGAAGATTATCAAGGGCAAACTGAATTCCTTGATGAAGAAGATTATAAAATATTTAATCTTGCAAAGGAATTTTTTATGGCAACAATTGGCAACCTCATTAAGAAAAACAACAGTTAGGAGTGATAATTTATGACTGATTATGTTAATTGTTTTGAATGTGAAAGAAAGGGATATACTGATGAAATGAGAAGAATTTCATTGGGTTATTTATGTGCTAGGTGTTCTAACCCGCATATAGATTTTAGTAAGTATGCTTTTGAGAAGGTTAAACAATAACAAGTATTAAATACTAAAAAATCACCAATCACATCATGATTGAATATATAGCAATATCGTTTTTATTTGTTATGGTGTGGCTAATGATGTGGAGTATTTGGAATAAAAATCTTGATGATGATTTTAGATGGGATAAATGGTAACTATTAAATAGTCGTTTAGAAAATATTTATTCATGCAAGGTTTAGGTTCTACATATTTAACTTTAACCACATTTGGAACTACGATTATTGGCGTAGGAATAATTATTGGAGGACTTATAACCTTTTCACTATCCGAAACAATGGTTGGTAAAACTATTGCGATAGGAATGTTTGTTATTGGTGGCTTGACTATTTGGGCTTCTAGCAAAACTAGAACTCATGTTAAAGAAAATACTGAATCCGCAGAAAAATATGGTTTAATATTGTTGGGAATGGCAGTTTTAGGTGCAATAACTAGGGCTATTGGTAATCTAAACAAAACACCAACTCAACCTTTACCTACTCAAGGTCAAAGTAACCAAGATAATGATACATCGTCAAGTGATGAAAATAGTGTTACTGAAGATATTGGAGGCGGAGAAAGTGAAAGTAATTGATGTTATGGATGAATCTTTAGAATATATAAGATATCCTGAATATTTTTTCCCCATTACTATTTTCTGTGTAGGGGGTGCAATAATGGCAATGTCTTTAGATAGTTTGATGGGTGGTAAAGAATTTAAATTATGGCAACCGTTAGGAGTTGTAGGTGGAGTGGGCTTGGTAATTTGGTCAATGACTCAATTTTATGTTTTAAATTTAAATAGAAGGTGATTTTTTGGTAGATAAGTCAAAAATAGCGGTAGGAATTTATAATTCTGCAATTCAAAAAAGAGGAATGAGTCCTCAAGAGGCTTTTGAAGAACTGGTTAAAAGACTATATTCTATGAAAGTTCCTTTAAAAGAAGTTCAATCAATATTAGGCAGAAATGCAAATCAAATGGATGATTTTAATAAGGCTTTTATCGGACAGGTTTCTACGATTTATCAATCTTTAGAAAAAAAACCATTGGATAAATCTCAAATAAAAAATATTAAAAAAATTGTTTCTATATTATATTTAAGACATTTACAACAAAAGAAATATGAACAGGAAGATAATTATGTTTCTTTTGAAAGATTACAATTAAGCGCAGAAGATTACAATGTTTCAAATTTACATATTTTAACTATAAGTTATTTTGATGAATATACTAATGAAGATTTTTCTCAATATTCGGATGAAATTAAAAAAATAGTTCAACAAATGATAAACACTCAACCTACAATGCAAGAATTGGAAGAATTGGCGGTTAAGGAAGGTTTTTTGAAACAATATGTAGAATCTCCCGGAAGATTGACTAATGTTCCTGTTAAACAACAAAGTTTTGCAGGAAATCAACCTTTAAAAAAGGGAGGAGTAATAAGATTTGCTCCGACACCAAATGGTCCGTTACATTTAGGACATGGAAGAGGAATTGCAATTTTAAGTGATTATGCAGATAAATATGATATGGAATTTATATTGAGATTTGATGATACCGATTGTAGTAAAAAGGGTTCAAACCTCCCTGCTGAATTAAATATTCCTAATGTTTATGACCACATAATAAAAGATTTTACTTGGATTAGGGGAAAACCTCCTGATAAAATAATTTATGCTAGTGATAGAAGAAATCTAAATATGTATAATACATATGGTAGAGATTTGATAAGGGATGGATTGGCTTATGTTTATTATGATATGGGAGATAAGAATTATATTTATGGCACATCGGCTTATGAAAATTTACAAATGTTTGATAAACTTATGGATATGTCCTATGCTGAAGGAGAAAATCCTCCTTTTAAAGATGCAGGAGTTTTACTCGGAATTCCATCCGATATGAAAACAATGAACAGGGTTTATAATATGGCTGATGGAGATATAATAAAATTTGTTAAAAATTGGGTAAAAGATAATGTTTATCAAAGAAAATTAAAATCTAGCAATATCTTTGGATATTCAAATACTGAAACAGGAACTAAAATTATGAGGTATCAAAAAGACCAAAACATAAGAGTCCAACAAAGAGGAGAGGTGAATTGGATATGGCCTACTCTTAATTTACAATCAGTTGCAGATGATAAACAGGAAAAAGTAACTCATGTAATAAGAGGATTAGATTATGATTATCAAAAAGCCCTTCAAAGTAATGATGCCGTTGTTTTAAGAACTATTAGATTTCAAACAATTATGAGAGTATTGCTTAAAGCACCTCCTGTTGCATCAACACAAAATTGGGGTAATGTTTCTTGGGATGGAGGATATACTCTTTCAACTTCTAAATTAAGAAAAATGATAATGGAAGGAAAACTAGGGAATCAAGGATTTTTACATCCTGATTTACCAACTATATTTGCTTTAAGAGATAATGAAAACAATTGGGGCGAATCATTTAGATTTTATTGGACAAGATTTAACTTACCTAATGCTTTAGACCCTCAATTTAAAACAGAAGAATACAAAAAATTGAATCAAGAATTAAAAGATAAATTTGGAAGCAAAACTGAATTAGACAGATTTAATTCAAAACTAACCAAAGATATTTCTAAGTTGCAACAAAACAAAACTTATCTTGCAGAAGAATAAATTACTCTTCTTCAAAATTATTTTCTATAATAAATGATGCATGATACGGCCAATGGTATGTGAATTGCTCCGCATCCATAATCCAAATATCTACTTGCCAGTCATTAGATTGGTAATGAGATAACCAATTGTAAAAATCATGGGATGTAGCAACGGGGTAGTTTTCAAAAAAATACCTTTTATACATTGGTGACTTAGATAATTGAAAATTACAATTATCCGAAATAATATTGATGATTCTTTGAGGCATATTTTGATAAATAGTGCAAAAGTTGTTAAAATCTTCTTGTTGGCTCATAAACTCCACTCTCCTTAGTAATATATAACATTATTGGTTGGTTGTATCAAAAGTAAATTCCGATGCAAACTTTATCTTATCAAATGACGGGTCGCAATTAGAACACCAATGAATAATCATTTCAGTATAAGGTATAATTTCCTTAGTCATTCCATATCCGCAACACCAACACATTTCTTGAGTCATGGCTTGGCGTATAAGTAATCCTTTATAATGTTATCTCTAAAAAACGAGAAAACTTTAAATAGTTACTAAATTATTGATAATTAGAGGAGAAAGCGGTTCTCCTAGAACGAAAATGTGAAAAATATGGAGAAATTAATGAAAAATAAAATACTATTAACAATTTTTACTTCAATAATGCTTATATTAAGTGTTAATGTAGTAGGTGCTGAAGGTTCAGACCCAAATGACCCCTCCGATGGTGGGGCTGATTGGGATGGTGACGGTTTAACTAACGCTGAAGAACAGAATCAAGGCACTAATATGAATAATGCAGATAGCGATGGCGATGGGCTTCCCGATGGATGGGAAGTTAATAATGGTTTAAATCCTACTAATGGAGGAGATGCAAATGGCGATTCCGATGGAGATGGATTGACCAACTCTCAAGAGTATGCACAAGGAACTAATCCAAATAATGCAGATACTGATGGAGATGGAAAACCTGATAATACTGATGCTTATCCGACAGACCCCAATGATGGAGAATATTCCGATTCCGATGGGGATGGAATTCCTGATGCTTACGACCCCGACTTCCAAGACTCTCAACAAGGTTCGGGCAACGGAGGAACTAATGGTGGTGGAGAATCCGAAGCCGGTGGAGAAGGAGAAGGTCAAGGTCAAGGACAAGGACAGGGGCAAGGTCAAGGACAGGGGCAAGGTCAAGGTCAAGGACAAGGACAAGGGCAAGGTCAAGGTCAAGGACAAGG
>Ga0160423_10002676_pt1 | contig 14836 bp, 14 predicted proteins | sample CRUFie14St8metaG_FD_108191 | JGI IMG/M metagenome (GOLD analysis project Ga0160423, IMG submission 108191) | Marine microbial communities from the Costa Rica Dome - CRUD Field 142mm St8 metaG | ecosystem: Environmental > Aquatic > Marine > Oceanic > Photic zone | place: Costa Rica: the Eastern...
TAGAACCTTTAATTTCTCTAGATGCGATTCTCTAGTTTTCATTCTTAGGTCTAGGCTATTTTTTTTATCTTCACAATATATTGAATACCACATTTTATTTCCTTTGCTTATTTGATTTCTCTCGAAACAGAACTAATCCAGATCGTTTGCAGAATTACAAAAATTAATGTAAATCCCATTAGTCCGAATAACTTAAATTTTACCCAAAACTCCTCTGAGAAATTATAAGCAACAAAAATATTTGCAAAACCACTGAATAAGAAAAAGAATATCCAGCCAAAACTCAGTTTTTTCCAATTTTCGGAGCTCATTACCAAGGATTTGGACAGCATTCTCTCAATAATTGTTGAGTTACCGATAAAGTGACTTCCAAGGAAGATTAGCGCTATTAACCAATTAAGAACTGTAGGTTTCCAATACAGAAAAATTGGATTCTTAAAGAAAAGTGTTGCTGACCCCAGAAACAATACCAAAACTGTTGAGCTCAGATAAATCTTATTTACACTCTTTGATATTATTGTTTGGGTAATAAATCCAATCGGCATGGCAATCATAAGAGCTTTTGTTGCAAAAAATATATCCCCCATAAAATAGGCGATCAGAAATATGATTATTGGTATATATTCAATTAATAAATTCATAATGAGGTTAGAGTTACAAGAATGTTAAAAAAAGTTTCCATGCCTATTTATCAAGGTATTCTTGATGTATTATCAACTTAGATATTTCATAATTTAATTTTTGATTATAACAAACTCATAAACATATTTTGAAAGCAATATTATATGAATTCAGAAATTCAGACTGGCGATGAAATAAACAAGCAGTACGAAATGCCTTTTGCGATTGTCGAAGGTGAGCCAGTAACGGAACTTCCCCAGGACTTATACATTCCACCATTTGCTCTAAAAGTATTTCTAGAAGCTTTTGAGGGGCCTCTGGATCTATTGCTATATTTAATCAGAAGACAGAATCTAGATATTTTAGATATACCGATCACAGCAATTACCCAGCAATATATTGATTATATTAACCTTATGGAGGAGATTAAATTGGAATTGGCTGGTGAATATCTGCTAATGGCTGCTATGCTTGCTGAAATTAAATCGAAAATGCTTTTACCTAGACCTGAAGAGAACGATGATGAGGAGGAGGATCCTCGAGCAGAGCTTGTCAAAAGATTGCAAGAATATGAAAGATTCAAGAAAGCAGCTGAAGACTTGGATGATTTACCCAGACTGGAAAGAGACATTGTTGTCGCCAATATAGATGCGCCTAATAAAGAAGTTGTAATCAAGTTACCTGATGTGACGCTTAAGGAAATACTCATTGCATTCCATGATGTTCTCAAAAGAGCTGAACTAAACACGGAGTTGCATTTTGAAAGAGAGACACTGTCTGTTCGTCAAAGAATGTCCCAAATTATCAATAAAATTGATGTAAGTAATTTCACTGATTTTACAAAATTGTTCGATATAAATGAGGGTAGACTGGGAGTTGCAGTGACATTTTTAGCAATTCTGGAGTTACTCAAAGATACTATGATTGATGTTATACAGAATGAAGAATTTGCCCCGTTGCATATAAAAGTTTCGTCATCAGTTCATGATGAAGGTGTAAATAATATTAAAGATATCACTCAAGAAGAAGAAAACTTATGAATCAAACTGAAATAATGTATTTTATAGAATCTGCTCTTCTAGCGTCAGATAAACCACTAAAAATTGATAAGTTGCTTGACTTATTTGAAGAAGATAATAGACCAGATCGTATAACAATTCGTGATTGTCTAAGAAAATTACAGCAAGAATACCAGCTGAGAAATATTGAGTTAATTGAGGTGGCTTCCGGTTATCGTATCCAAGTCAAGTCAGAGGCATCAAAAAAGCTGGATAAATTATGGGAATGGAGGTCACCAAGATATTCACGTGCATTGTTCGAAACACTAGCTTTAATTGCATACAAACAACCAATAACCAGAGGTGAGATAGAAATGGTGAGGGGTGTTTCCGTGAGCAGCAATATCATTAAATCACTAATGGAGAGAGAGTGGATTTATATTACTGGACAAAGAGATGTGCCGGGCAGGCCTGAAATGTTTGGTACCACAAAAATCTTTCTTGACTATTTTGGCCTGAAGAATATTAAAGATCTTCCTATGCTTGAGGATCTCTCTGATTGGGACTCAGTCAGAGAGAAGCTAGGGATTCCGGAAATTGTAACTAAAAATATTAATGAAAATAGCAAACCAGAAACTAATCCAATATTAGATAAATCACAAGAAGTCATTATTGAAGATGATGAAATTGATGAAAATAACGTTTCAATGAAGAGTGCGCTTAAAATATCCGAAACAAACTTTGATGATTTGATTGAAAGTGAGGATACAGAGTTACAAGAACGTTCAAATGATATCAGTGATGATACAAATACAGTCAAAACAGAATAAATCAAAAATTATTAATTTATGAGGTTACAGAAATATCTCGCTTCCATGGGTTATGGATCCAGGCGCAAAATTGAGGGCTGGATTCAAGATAATCGTGTTAAAGTCAATGGAAAGTCTATTGAGTTAGGTTACAAAGTCAAAAAAAATGACAAAATATCATTAGACGGAAAACAAGTCATTTCGACTAGAATAAATCAGTCTCATAAACACATTATTTACAATAAGCCAGACGATGAGATATGTACCCGTCATGACAAGAAAAAAAGAAGAACCGTTTATGAATCTCTGCCAAAACTATACAAACAAAGATGGATTTCTGTTGGTCGACTTGATTTGACAACAACTGGATTGCTTATATTTACAACTGATGGAGATTTAGCAAACAAGTTAATGCATCCTTCATCTGGTATTATTAGAGAATATGTAGTTAGAATTTTTGGTAACCCAACAAGTGATGAAATTAATACATTAAAAAAAGGGGTCCGACTCAATGATGGCTTGGCCAAATTTAATAGTATTAATCAAATTTCGGAGAAAAGAAAATTAAATTCATGGTACAAAGTAGCCATCTCTGAGGGAAGAAATCATGAAATTAAAAGGATGTGGGATACAATTGGTTACAGAGTAAGCCGTCTGATGAGAGTAAGCTATGGTCCGATTGTTTTACCAAGAGCACTGAAAAAAGGAAAATACAGTCATTTAAGTACTCTGAGTACTCAAGATTTGTATGATTATGTTAATGCTTTGAGTGAAGGTTAATGTTGAGCATTTAGGCTCATATAATTTGAGCCAATACTTTCATCGCTGAGGAAGTATAAATAAGGATACAAAATATCCTCTGGATTTTTTAAATGATCTCTATCTTCTGCGGGATAGGCTTGAAGTCTCATTTTTGTATTAACAGCTCCTGGATTTATTATGTTTACTCTCATTTTGATATGGTCATTTTCATGAGCTAGCATTTGTCCTAAAGCCTCAATTCCAAACTTTGAGACACTGTAAGCCCCCCAAAATGGTTTTGCTTTTTTTGAAACATTACTAGAGGTGAAAATTACAGACGGTGAATCCGATAACCTTAATGCACCAAATAATGCTTGGGTAAGAACAAATGGCGCTGTTAGATTAACATGCAATACTTTCTGCCAGACTTCAGGCTTGTATTGCTCTATTGTTGTTTTGTCACCAAGAATACCAGCACAGTGAACCAATCCATCAAGTTTATTGAAGTTATTATGAATATCATCAGATAACTTGATATAAGAATTTAAATCAGCGACTTCAAAATCAAGAAGGGCTATAGAAGGCCTCTGGCAATCATTATCAGCTGCAATATCATCGGACAGTAATTCCAGTTTTTTTTTGTTTCTGCCATGTAAGATAATTTTGGCACCCAATTTAGCAGTTTTTTTTGCTAGTGCTTTTCCTATACCATCGGTTGCTCCGGTAATGAGAATAATTTTATTGTTAAGATTAAAGGTGATATTTTCTGGTATTTTATGAATTGACTCTTTCATTATTATTCTTTGTTGGGTTTTCTCGTAGTTACATCAATTTGTTTTAATTTATTCAATGTTTTTTTTGGATTTGCACCAAGCTCCTTAAATTTTCTTGCACCAGGAAGAACTCTACTCTCAAGTGAGCTTATCGCCTTATTGTAATTTTCAACACTGCTGGATAACTGATTGCCAAGTTTATCTATATGATTTACAAATGCAAACAACCTGGAGTGTAGGTCTTCTGCAAGCCTCCTAATTTCCTGAGCATTATCAGCAAGGCTGTGCTGTCTCCAGCCATAATGAATCGCCTTAAGCAATGCTATAAAACTTGTCGGTGTTGCGAGAATAACCTGATTAGATAAGGCAAATTCAATTAATTCATTGTCTTCATTCAGAGCCGAACTCAAAAATTGATCACCGGGTATAAACAAGATCACGAAGTCTGGGCTATTTTCAAATTGATCCCAATAATTTTTTGCAGATAACTTTTTTATATGATCTTTCACATTTTGAGAATGCTTTTTAAGGAACATCTTCTGTTCATTCGTATCTGATGTTTCCATCGCATCAAGATAAGCTTTCGTTGATGTTTTGGCATCAACGACCAATTCACGCTTATCGGGCATTTTTATAATCATGTCTGGTCTAATGGCTTCATCTTCAGATTTAGTGTGGACCTGTTCACCATAATCACAATGTTCACTCATTCCAGCCAGTTCAACTAATCTTTTTAATGTAATTTCACCCCAACGACCACGAACCTCAGGGCGCTTGAGTGCGTTAACCAAGTTATTAGTTTCATCAAATAAAGATTTATTTGTCTTCTGCATTTCCTGTAATTGAGCTTTAATTCCTCCATATGCCTTACTTCTTGATTGCTCGAGATTAAAATTTTGAATTTGAATTTTATTAAGCTCTTTCTCAATCGGGCTTATTAAACTTTGAATTGCATTTTCACGTTTTTTAAGTGCACTTTTGGAAATTTCGTGGTGTTTGTTTAAATTCTCTTCTGCCAGTCTAAGAAAATTTTCACTATTTTGTTTTAGTGATTTATTGGATATATCCTGAAATGCTTCTCTAAGTGGAGATGATGCCGCATCAATAGCCTTATTTCTTTCATCTTCTAGTTCATCTTGATGTTTAATCTTCAAGTTTAGAAATTGATTTTCTTCTCTAAGTTTTGAATTACTCTTGTTTTTGAGTAGAAGAGTGCTAATTAGACCAAGTATTAAACCGAAAATAAATATTGTTATATCCGAAAAAACCATTTGACTATCTATAGCAGTCCTTTTTTTATTATTTTTTTTAAAATTAATGGAGATTTTACGCATATATCAGCATTCCACGATTTTGGATCGTCCCCATCTTTGATATACCCATAATCTGCAGAGATAGTTTTCATATTGGCAAGTCTACCTGCGTCAATATCTCTTTTCGCATCTCCCACATATACAATATTTATTGGGTCTATATTCATCAATTCGCTTGCAATTAATAATGGCTTGGGACTTGGTTTTCTCTCTCTTAATGTATCGCCACATACTACAAATGGGCAGTATATCCCTAAACAGTTTAAAAGTTGTAATGTCATTCTAGTTGGCTTATTGGTTACTATTCCCCACATAAAATGATTATCTTTAAGAAAAACTAATAAGTCATCTATATGAGGAAATATTCGAGATTCATTTGAAAGATTCTTTTCATATATATCCAAAAATTGTGATTGAAGACACTGTATTTCTTCGTTATTTTTGTTCGGAAAAACAAGATTAATTAAGCCGATTGACCCATCTGAAACGTATTTCCTGAGAGTTTCGTCTGATATTTGAGTATTTGTATAATTATTATCAAGAACGGACTTTAGCGCATGAATCATATCTGGAGCCGTATCAATGAGAGTTCCGTCTAGATCAAACAAAATGGCTTTATCATGTTTTTTATTCATTGCTTAATTTTCTAAAACACATTATGTAGTTAACATCGAGGTTTCTTCCAAGTGAGTATTTCTTTGTCAGTGGATTGTAGTGAATACCTACATTATCAACTAATTCCAAGGATGAAGATCTTGACCAATTATTAACTTCTGAGGGCTTTATAAATTTGTCATATTGATGCGTCCCAATTGGAAGTAGTTTTAGAAAATGCTCAGCACCAAGAATAGCAAGAATAAATGATTTTAAATTTCTATTGATAGTTGAAAAAAATACTAAACCATTTGGTTTAAGCAATTCAGAACATGAATCAATTACTTTACTAGGATCAGGAACATGTTCAATCATTTCCATGCATGTCACGACATCAAAAGATTTTGGTGATCGCTTAGCTAATTCTTCTACCGTAATATTTATATATTCTATGTCCTTTTTTGATTCTTTCTTGTGTATATTCGCGACTCTTAATACATCAGGTGCCATATCAATTCCTGTAACATGCGCTCCATAATCAATCATCGATTCTGATAAAATCCCACCACCACAGCCTATATCAGCAACATTACAATTATTAAGATTGATATTTTTTAATATAAAATCAAGTCGCAAAGGGTTGATTTCATGGAGCGGTTTAAAATCTCCGTTTGGATCCCACCATCTTGAGGATAAACGATTAAATTTATCAATCTCATTACTATCTACATTTATTTTTTCCATAATAGATAACTTCCTTAAAAAAAGTTTATAAATATATGAAATATATCAATATTATATTATATTTTCGTGTCTCAATAATTCAATATATATGATGTCACTTCTATGTAGATATGATACTATATTGTGAGTTGTATGATCAGTTTTTTATAATAGATAAATCTGTCAGAACACCAGAAAAAACTTAGATGTTTCTTAACTAATATTATAAAGTTTTTGAATTATTTTCATTATGAAAGATCCAGCAAAAGAAATTTTATCAGTCAGTCTTGAAAAGGAAATGCAACAATCCTATCTAGATTATGCCATGAGCGTGATTGTAGGAAGGGCGCTGCCTGATGTAAGAGATGGCCTAAAACCAGTTCATAGAAGAGTTTTGTATGCTATGAAAGTCCTTGGAAACGACTATAACAAACCTTATAAAAAATCAGCTCGTGTCGTAGGAGATGTAATAGGTAAATACCATCCACATGGTGACACTGCAGTGTACGATACAATAGTAAGAATGGCTCAGTCATTTTCTATGAGATATATGATGGTTGATGGTCAGGGCAATTTTGGCTCAATTGACGGTGATTCACCTGCCGCGATGAGATATACAGAAGTGCGAATGGCAAAAATTTCACATGAAATACTTGCTGATCTGGATAAAGAAACAGTGGATTTCATCGAGAATTATGATGGCTCAGAAGCCGAGCCATCTGTAATGCCAACAAAATTTCCAAATCTACTAATTAACGGCTCTTCTGGAATAGCGGTTGGGATGGCGACAAATATCCCGCCTCATAATCTTTCAGAGGTTATCAATGCATGTTTGGCGGTTATAGACAATCCTTTGATAGATACTAAGGAGCTGATGCAGCACATTCCGGGACCAGATTTCCCAACAGCTGGAATAATAAACGGTGCACAAGGTATCCATGAGGCTTATGTCACTGGAAGAGGACGTGTTCATATCAGAGGAAAAGTTGATATAGAGCCAATAGGTAAAAAAAATAGAGAAGCAATAATCGTTAAAGAGTTGCCTTATCAGGTTAATAAGGCACGATTAATTGAAAAAATTGCTGAATTAGTTCGGGATAAAAAAATAGAAGGTATCACTGAACTAAGAGATGAGTCAGATAAAGATGGAATGAGGATAGTTATTGAGCTTCGTCAAGGCGAGGTCGTTGACGTGGTATTAAATAACTTATACAAACAAACGTCGCTGCAAACTGTTTTTGGAATCAACATGGTAGCTCTGCATGATGGTCAGCCTAAATTACTTAACTTGAAGCAAGTACTAGAGGCATTCATTTCTCATCGACGTGAAGTAGTTACAAGAAGAACGATATATGATCTCAATAAAGCGAGAGATCGAGCACATATCCTGGAAGGTCAGGCTGTCGCTCTTTCAAATATTGACCATGTGATTAAGCTTATCAAATCGTCTCCCACACCTGTTGATGCAAGAGAAGCTCTACTCAAAAAGTCCTGGAAACCAGGAGCTGTGAAGAAGATGATGAAAAATTCTGGTAACACCGAAACTTCACCTAAAAATATAGTTGGGAGTTTTGGAATGTATCCAAAAGGTTACAAACTATCTCCGATCCAGGCACAAGCAATTCTTGATTTGAGGCTTCATCGGTTAACAGGTCTCGAACAAGAGAAGATTATTGAAGAATACATAAAAGTTCTTGACTTGATCAGTGAATATACAAAAATACTCACGCATACAGAAGTGTTAATGGATGTAATTAGAAGCGAATTAAATGAAACTCTATCTGATTATGGTGACTCTAGATTAACTGAAATAAATAACGACTATACAGATCTTGTTGATGAGGACTTAATACCTGATGAAGAGGTCGTAGTTACTCTATCACATAGTGGATATATTAAATCTCAATCATCAGATACTTATCAAGCTCAAAAAAGAGGTGGTAGAGGTAAGTCATCTACAAAAATGAAGGATGAGGATTTCATAGATAAAATTTGGGTAGCAAACACTCATGACACCCTCCTTTGTTTCTCGAGTAAAGGCAAACTCTACTGGTTGAAAGTTTATCAAGTACCGATGGCCAGTAGAGGAGCAAGAGGCAAGCCAATTATCAATTTGTTGCCGCTTGAGGATGGAGAGAGAATTAGTACCGTACTGCCAATAAGAGAATTTGATGATGATTCATTTGTTTTTATGGCCACCAGTGATGGAACTGTAAAAAAGACTCCTTTAAAATTATTTTCAAAGCCTAGATCGTCTGGAATCATAGCTATCAACCTTAAAGATGATTATTTGATTGATGCAGCTATAACTAATGGAAAAAAGGAAGTACTCCTCGTAGCCAGTAATGGAAAAGCAATAAAATTCAATGAGAACGATGTAAGGGCGATGGGAAGGACAGCTCATGGTGTGAGGGGCATGAGACTCAAAAATGACCATAAAGTGATAGCTTTATCTATAGTCAATGAAGATCTATTGCTAACGGCTACCGAGAATGGTTATGGAAAAAGAACATCAATAAAGGAGTTCTCTACTCAAAAAAGAGGTGGTCAGGGTGTCATTGCAATTAAAACTTCCGATAGAAATGGGTTAACAATAGGAGCGACTCAGGTCTCTGATGATGATGAGGTTATGCTGATTAGTTCTAATGGTGTTCTTATAAGAACTCCAGTTGATGGAATTTCGGTAGTGGGAAGAAATACTCAAGGTGTTACCTTAATCAAGTTAGTTGACGGGCAAAAATTAGTAGGGCTTGCCAAAATAATTTCTATTGACGAGGAGTAAGTTAAACCAAGTTTATATGAGTATATCAAGCAAACTTGTTCATAATTTTTCTGCAGGACCGAGCGCTCTTCCAAAAAAAGTAATTGAAATTATTAAGGAAGATTTTCCTAATTGGAATAAATCGGGTATGTCCATAATTGAAGTCAGTCATCGAAGTAAAGAATTTGTGGACGTTGCTCTTGAAGCAGAGAGGAACCTTAGAAAGCTTCTCAATATTCCCGACAATTATCATGTTTTGTTTCTTCAAGGTGGAGCCTCGTTGCAATTTTCAATGATACCCATGAATCTTTCAAATAGTGATTCTTGTGTTGATTATGCTGTCACAGGTTCTTGGGGGAAAAAGGCTGTAGCCGAGGCGAAAAAATTTACAAATGTTAATATTGCATGCGATTCTTGCGCTTCAGGTTATACCTCTATTATTAATGAAGAGGAGTGGATTAAGGAAGAAGAGTCTGATTATGTACATATCACTTCAAATGAAACAATTGCAGGTGTTGAGTATCATTTTGACCCTGAAACGAATGGAGTGCCACTGATAACTGATGCCTCAAGCACTCTTTTGTCACGATCTCTTGATGTTAATAAATATGGACTGATATATGCTGGTGCACAGAAGAATATAGGTCCAGCTGGCTTGACTATTGTCATCATTGAGAACAGCCTGATAAAAAACAATAAAGCTAGAATCCCTGCAATGCTTGACTATAGAAATTATATAGAAAAACAGTCTATGTATAATACTCCACCAGTTTTTTCATGGTACGTGGCTGGATTAGTATTTGAATACCTTATCGATTTGGGAGGCCTTGAAGTAGTTGAAAAAACAAATATAAAAAAATCACAACTACTTTATGATTTTATTGATAATTCAGATTTTTACTCAAATCCAGTTGAGAAAAGCTGTAGATCAAGAATGAATATTCCTTTTTTACTCAAAGATAAAGATCTAGAAAATACCTTTTTAACTGACTCTCTTAATGCGGGTTTAGCTAATCTTAAAGGTCATCGTTCTGTAGGAGGAATGAGAGCTTCGATTTATAATGCAATTGAGGTGGGCGCAGTAAAGGATTTAATTTCTTTCATGAAAGATTTCGAACAAAAGTACGGATAAACGGTCATGTACAAAGTAAAAATTTTTAACAATATCGCAACTTTGGGTCTAGAAAGATTAGAGTCAGATAAGTATCAAATAATAGAAGATTTATCAAAATCTACATCAATTATTCTTCGTTCACATAAACTCATAGAGGATGATATACCTCTATCAATTGATGCAATTGGACGTGCTGGTGCAGGAGTAAATAATATCCCAGTTGATGCTATGAGCGACAGGGGTGTCCCTGTTTTTAATGCTCCTGGCGCAAATGCTAACGCTGTAAAAGAACTTACGATAGCTTCTTTGCTGATTGCAGCAAGAAATATCTGCAATGCAAGAGATTATGTTCGCTCATTGGATCTACAAAAAATCGACGTGAAAAAATCTGTAGAAGCAGGGAAAAAACAATTCGCAGGAATTGAACTTCCTGGACGAACCTTAGGTGTAGTTGGTCTTGGTTCTATTGGGGTAAGTGTGGCTAACACTGCACTTGCACTTGGTATGAAAGTTGTTGGTTTTGATCCAAATGTCACAATCAATAATGCATGGATGTTGTCCTCAGGAGTAGAGAAGGTTGAATCATTGGAGGAAATATTTCGGCGATCAGATGCTGTAACAATCCACGTTCCGTTGATTAATGAGACTGAGGACCTAATAAACTCAGAAAGTATCAATCTGTTGAAAAAGGGATCAATTTTAATTAACTTTTCAAGAGCAGGTATTGTAAATACAGACGATGTTTTGAGTTCGCTTGATAATGATAGATTGAATTGCTATGTCTGTGATTTTCCTGAACCAAGCATCATCTCTCATAAGAAAATTATTGCTCTTCCTCACCTCGGAGCATCTACTCATGAAGCTGAGGAAAACTGCGCTGTAATGGTTATTGAAAATTTAAAAGACTACCTTGAGAATGGTAACATAAACTATTCAGTAAACTTTCCGGAGGCAAATATGCCGAGGAATAGTGCTTATCGACTAACAGTTGCAAATAAAAACATACCTAACATGGTTGGACAGATTACAGCAATATTGGCAGCAGAAAATCTTAATATTGAGGATCTCCTGAATAAATCATCAGGAGTTCTAGCTTATACAATAGTGGATGTAGATAAAGAGATATCAGATGATGTTTTGAATAAAATATCTGATATTGATGGTATCTTGAGGTTAAGATATCTTGGTATTTAATTAAATTAATAATTTTATTATCAAATACAATATGTTAGCTTTGTTTCCTTTACTAAAATCAAATTATTGATATGAGCAATAAAAAAGAAAATACAAAGCCTTCAATCCTTGAAAAAGCTCGGGACAAAATTGATTCAATTGATGACAAAATACAAAAATTAATAAATGAAAGAGCTGAGCTCGCAAAAAAAATTGGTTTAACAAAAGAAAAAAACGGATCATCAACTGATTACTACCGACCAGAAAGGGAAGTAGATGTTCTGAACTTAGTTAAAAAAAGAAATAAAGGACCTATTAATAATGAGGAAATGGTTCGTTTGTTCAGAGAGATTATGTCAGCATGTCTTGCGCAACAAGAAGCCCTAAAAATAGGCTTTCTAGGTCCTGAAGGCACGTTTACCCAAGCAGCGGTTTATAAACATTTTGGTCAATCTGTAAAAGCACTCCCATTTGGAGCCATAGATGAGGTGTTCCAAGAAGTAGAGAGTAATGTCGCTGATTTTGGTGTTGTCCCAATTGAAAACTCAACAGAAGGGACAGTGAATAATACTCTGGACATGTTTGTTTCATCACCGCTAAAGATTTGTGGTGAAGTAGAGCTGAAGATCAATCATCATTTAATAGGAAAAATGGATAATATTAGAAGTATCAGGCGCATATGTGCTCATGAACAAGCCTTATCACAGTGTCGAGGTTGGATTAGAGAGCATCTTAGAGACGCTGAGTTAGTTGGAGTAAGCAGCAATGCCGCTGGCGCAAGAAGAGCGAGAGATGAAGATGGAACAGCAGCAATTGGAAGTGAGATAGCAAGTGATATCTATGATCTTAAAATTCTCACAAAAAATATTGAAGATCATCCAGATAACGCAACGAGATTCTTGATTATTGGTAGAAATTTAATTTCTAAGAGCGGCAACGATAAGACTTCAATTCTCATATCAAATGATGATACAAAAACTGGGTCTGGAGTACTGTATTCAATGCTGCAGCCATTTTCCCAAAATAAGATTAATATAACCAGAATTGAATCCAGACCGTCTCATAAAAAAAATTGGGATTATGTATTTTTCCTTGATTTAGACGGCCATATAGATGACCCGGTATTGGCAAGTTCACTTATATCAGTCAAAAAAAATTGCTCATTATTTAGAGTGCTCGGGTCATACCCAAAAGCAATTGATTAAAACGACTCGAAATGGATTTTTACGTAGAACCATCAGAAAACCTGTCAGGCGAGATAGAGATTCCTGGCGATAAATCTATATCACATAGAGCTGTAATTTTTGGCGCTTTAGCTTGTGGTGTTTCTGAATTTGAAAATTTTCTTTCAGGAGAGGATTGTCTCGCGACTCTAGATGCATTTGAAAATCTGGGTGTCAAGGTTAATTTAAATGATGGTAAGCTCATAATAAATGGTGTTGGCATAAATGGTCTCAATAAAGCATCAGAAGCATTGTACCTAGGCAATTCAGGAACGTCTGCTAGATTGTTGATTGGTTTATTGGGAGCACAAAAATTTGAATCCACTATTAAGGGTGATATGTCACTCAGCGGAAGACCGATGAACAGAGTATTGGATCCACTTGAAAAAATGGGTGCTAATATTCAAAGCAACAATGGAAGACTCCCCATTCATATCAAATCAGTAAATGAGATATCAAGTATTAAGTATTCATTGCCAATAGCAAGTGCGCAAGTTAAGTCTTCACTAATTCTTGCTTCAATATATGCTGATTCTCAATCTAAGATTAAAGAGAAATGGGTTACAAGAGATCATACTGAAAGGATGATGCAGTCAATGGGTTATCCGATTTCAGTTACTGATAATATTATTACAGTGGAAGGCAATGGAAAATTAAATCCAATTAAATTAAACATACCAGGTGATTTTTCTTCATCTGTATTTTTGATTGTTGCTTGTTTGATAACTCCTAATTCATCAATAACAATAAAAAATGTTGGCACCAATTCAACAAGGACTGGTTTTCTTCGAATTGCAAAGATGATGGGAGCGAACATTGATATACACAATAAAAGAATGGAGGGGTATGAATCTGTTGCTGATATTAATGTCAGAACATCATCACTTCAATCGATTCAAGTTGAAGACAATGATCTTGTTTCACTATCAATTGATGAATTTCCCGCTATATTTATCCTTGCTGCCAATGCAGATGGAACTAGTATATTCAGGGGTCTAAAAGAATTAAGAGTCAAAGAGAGTGATAGAATATCCTCAATGGCAAAAGGGTTTCAGAAGTTAGGGATAAATACAGTTGAGTTTGAAGACGGTATTCAAATTGAAGGAGGAAAACTTGACGGTGGCGATATTGAATGTTTTGGTGATCATAGAGTTGCTATGTCATTCGCTGTTGCCGGCGCATCAGCTAAGAATGCGATAAGAGTAAATAATGTTGAATCTGTCGGTACATCTTTTCCTTCTTTTTTAGATTGTGTTAAAGAAATTGGTATTTGCATTAATACCAATAAGGACTAATATTATTAGTAAAAATACAATTCCAATCATTACAATTGATGGCCCGAGCGGATCTGGTAAGGGGACTATTTCTAGAAAATTAGCTTCGATTCTTTGTTGGAATATTCTTGATAGCGGTGCAATCTACCGTGCAGTTGCTTTCTTTGCAATGGAAAATAATCTTCAATTGTCAGATGAATTGAATATTAGAAGGCTCATTAAAAAAACCACAATAAAATTTGAGCTTAATAGTTCGTATCAACAAAAAATCCTCATAAATAGAATAGATGCAAGTGAAGGTATTAGAACGGAAGAGTGTGGCACTAATGCCTCGATAATCGCAAAATATGAAGGGATAAGAAAGGATATGATTACTCTTCAGAGGAATTTTTTAAAAAAACCAGGATTAATTGCTGATGGAAGAGATATGGGCACAGTTGTTTTTCCTGACTCAAAAATAAAGGTATTCCTAACTGCTGATGTAAATGTGCGTGCTAAGAGAAGATACAAAGAGTTGAAAGAAAAGGGTATAAATGTTAGCCTGACGGCCGTTTTAAGTGATATGGAAATACGTGATAAGCAGGACAAGGAACGCAAACATGGTCCTTTAACTATGGCGCATGATTCAATCATAGTTGATTCAACAAATAAATCGATTGATTTCGTTGTTTCAGAGATACTAAATTATCACGAAAAAATATATTAATTTAAGGTGAGGA
>Ga0160423_10002677_pt1 | contig 14835 bp, 5 predicted proteins | sample CRUFie14St8metaG_FD_108191 | JGI IMG/M metagenome (GOLD analysis project Ga0160423, IMG submission 108191) | Marine microbial communities from the Costa Rica Dome - CRUD Field 142mm St8 metaG | ecosystem: Environmental > Aquatic > Marine > Oceanic > Photic zone | place: Costa Rica: the Eastern...
TGATGAGGCGAGAAGAGACAAGTGGATGGAGTGGGTCGACCTGCACATGTCTAAAGGAACTATTCCAATTCTGTATGGAAGTCTTGGATCCGCACTAAAAACTACTACCCGTGTTTCAAAGCTGGAGAATTTTGGTTTTATTTCTAAGCGATTGTACGCATGGATGGGTTTCCCGGTTATGTGGGGAATCATTGCTAGAAAGCGGGTAAAGAAAGATGGTAGAACTCCGAAGAAATTGTGGCATGATTTGCTTAGTGAATTCACAAACGAATTCGGTGGAAAAACGTTCTTTGGAGGAGATTCTCCAAGCCTGGTTGACCTAGCGGCATTTGGTTATGTCCGCTCAATTTCACCATATCCACAATTCTCCCAGATAGAAGACCATGAAGCTGGTATGAGCTGGTACAAAGCAGTAGAAGCAACTCTGAAGGTGTAAGCATGGAAATTATCGAAGGGCCATTTGGCCTTCGCTTTGTGAAAATCAAAGCAACTGATATCTTTCTCGGTACCAACAAAGGTGCTTGGGTATATGCCAGTGAAAGACCAAGACATCGAGTAAATTTACCATCATTCATGATTATGGAATCGCCGATTACCGAATCCCAATATTCCAAGATTTTAGGCGAGGAAAACGATTCTGAAGAACTCAAGGACATGATAACAAACGACGACGTCAAGAATATTTCCAGAATATTGGCACAACATTTCGACAAAGAGGTTAGAAGGCCTACTCAATCTGAATGGAAGGCTGCTGAAGGAGTAATTTCACTCCCGTGTGGTTGGACTGAATTATTGGCAGATGAGGCAACCGGCAATCACAGAGGTGCAAGACTCGATGGGAGACCAAGGTTCGGAGAGATGATTGGGCCAATGGCTGGACACAGGGTCTCACAGTCTGCGCATCCTACAAAAGAGGGTATCTACGCTCAAGTTGCGACACCTGGAGATAGGCCATTACCAAAGGTTGGCTTTAGATTGGTCGTTTCTCCAAAGAGAGAAGGTGATGCACCAAGGGTGCCTGATAACGCAAACTTGTCATCAAATATCAGAAGTGAATTATTCTGGACTACAATTCTTGGCATCATTCCCAGTTTCACCATCCCTATTTTGAGAGGCTTCTCCTCATATGCAGTCGATGGCTGGGCTAACCTGCTGTTCGGAGGCCTCTGTGCCGGGTTTGTAACGGGAGCTTTTTGGAGGCCTAAGAGGCCAACGTGGGGATTGGACGATGACGGAAATGTCATTCAAATCAAAGACTAGACCAGTATGATTCTTGTCTTATTGCATCGAGCGCGCAAATCGCTGCCATGTTCACAATGTGTCTAACTCCATCTGCTCTTGCTAGGAGTTGTACAGGCTTATCTAAACCGTCAAGAATCGGACCTGTCATTTCAGCATCTCCTAACTTCTCGAGTAATTTGTAAGCGATATTTGCAGATGCTAAATTAGGGCAAATAAGTACATTCGCAGGACCGTCAAATGACATGAATGGATATTCTGATTGTACCTCTATGTCCAGTGCCGTGTCTGCTTGCATAGGACCGTCAATATTCAGTGTTGGGTCCATCTGTAGTGCCATCTCAATTGCTTCTTCAATCCTCTCAGAGCGCTGTGCTCGACTGCTTCCGAAATTAGAAAATGATAGCATTGCAACCTTCGGGTCAAGTCCGAATCTTCTCGCAACCTTCGCGGTTTGTACTGCAATATCCGCAAGTGTCTTGCTATCAGGATAAACATTCACTGTCGCATCCCCAAGGAAAATCAACCTGCCCTTGACCACCATCATGTAGCAACCAATTGCGCAATGACTGTCAGCGTCACTACCGATAACCTCCAAACATGGACGTAATACATCGGCGTAATTTCTGCTGATTCCGCCAAGGAAACCGTCTGCATCACCGGACTCTACCATTTGGGCTGCAAAGTAGGGTCTGCTTTTGAGCAGCCTTTGAGCGTCAACCATAGTCATTCCTTTTCTGCTCCGATTTTCTAGCAATTTCAAGTCGTAATCTCCAATTCTGCGATCATCGTATCGCGGATTTGTGATTTCACATTCAAATTCGATATTAAGGTCAGCCATTTTTCCCTTGATACTCTCTATATTGCCAAGCAGAATTGGTTGGCATATGTCTTGTTCAATACATTGTGCAGCAGCCCTAATGACCTTCTCGTGGTCCCCTTCAGGGAAGACGATTTTCTTCTTTTTGCCCTTGACTTGATTGAATACCCCTCTCATAACCGAATAAGACATTCCAAGTCTTGCTTCCAAAGACTCCTTGTACGCTTGTTTGTTGAAATCTTCTGGCGTAATTGCCGCTATTCCCTCCATAACTGCCGCTTCTGCTACATCAGCGGCTTCCCAAATCAGAACTCTACGATCGAATGGTTTTGGGATAATGTACTCAGGCCCATATTGCATCTCTTCTCCAGAGTATGCATGCGAAATATAGTCTGGAACTGGTTCTTTCGCCAGTGCTGCTAATGCCTTTGTTGCAGCCATTTTCATACCTTGAGTAATGTCTCTAGCACGAACATCTAGGGCCCCACGGAAAATGTACGGGAAGCCCAATACGTTGTTGACTTGGTTAGGGTAATCTGAGCGCCCGGTTGCAATTATTGCATCACTGCGGACCGCTGTAACCTCGTGAGGCATAATCTCGGGCGTTGGGTTGGCTAGTGCAAAAATGATTGGTTTCGAAGCCATTTTTGCTACCATTTCTCCCGTCACTAATCCCCCTCTTGAAAGGCCGAGTAGAACATCTGCGTCTACTAATGCATCAGCTAAGTCTCCTTCAGGACGGTCAACAGCGAATGATGCCTTGAATTCATTTAACTCCCCGGATTCTAACCTTTTTTGGGTCATAATTCCATTTGAGTCACACATTGTGATGTTGCTTCTGGTTACACCCAAGGCGACATAATGCTTTGCACACGCAATTGCAGATGCGCCTGCTCCTGCAACAACTACTTTGATACTCGCTAGTTCCTTGCCTTGTAATTCTGCTGCATTGAGAAGCGCAGCACCCGAAATAATCGCCGTACCATGCTGGTCATCATGCATTACAGGTATATCGGTCGCTTCTGCAATTCTTCTCTCAATTTCGAAGCACTCTGGTGCTTTGATATCTTCTAGGTTAATGCCACCAAATGTTGGAGCGATATTACAGACTGTTTTGATGAATTCTTCCGGGTCTTCTGTGTCTACCTGTATATCGAAAACATCGATATCAGCGAATGTTTTCAGTAGCAAACCCTTGCCTTCCATTACGGGTTTTGAAGCCAAAGCTCCTATGTTACCGAGACCCAAAACAGCAGTACCATTTGAGATAACTGCAACTAGATTCCCCTTGGAGGTGTAACGGTATGCATCATCTGGATTTTCGGCGATTTCGAGGCATGGATATGCAACACCGGGAGAATATGCTAGTGATAGTTCATGAGCAGTGGAATGTGGTTTGGTTGGAACAACTTTGATCTTTCCTCGTGGAGATGCTTCATGATAGTCAAGAGCCTCTTTTTTCATTGTGCTTTCACGCCAATTTTCATCCAAAGTTATCTCTCCAGTCATCCTTCGATACGAGAAAGGGTTTGACCTTTGTGTGAAAGAATGTCAATTGAAGGCCTGTTGAGGACATAACTCACTTAACGAGACTTGATTAAGCCGACGTTTTCGAAAAACATCAGAGCATTCGCTTGATATACCATTGAATTAGGATAGTTACCTATGACCGAGTCCCACAGGGCCGTAGGCCCTGCAAATTCCAGCGCAAAAGCTGTCAATCTTGTCATGATAATGGTCTTTGCATCATTAGGTCCAATCTTGTATTCCCCAACCGTCAGTGCGCATGATGGTCCTAACAGCGTAATATGGCCAATGGATGGTGATGAAGACACGGGATGGGTCCTACTAAATGCTACTGGTGCTGATCCTGTAAACGGGACACAGGCAAGCGCTGACTGGACTCTTGAGTTCGCCCCGGGAGCGATTCTAGGCAATGTTTCCATGGAAATTATGGTAGACGGTACTGAAGGCGTAACCATCCAACAACCTCTCCTGTTATCTCCCGATACCGGCCAGGTCTTGTTTGACTGGAGGGGGAATGGTTGGATGGGACAGAACTTTGGCTTCGATTCCGCTAATCCTCACCAAGGGAGACTAGGGCCAAATGCTGATGTAGGCGCAACTTTGACCATGCCTTCTGGTAGCGAAATCACAGAATTCGTATTGGAGGCTTTGGCCCCTGCAGACCCATTCACGTCTCTTGAGCCTGTGGAATTATACATCCAAGATTATGAAGTCCACCCTAGCGATGGTCGCATGTACGTAGCCATTGGCACCTATATCATCATTCTAGATGCGCAGTCTAATCCTAGCGCTATTGATTTGTTTGAGATTGAGAATTCCGATGGCGAGGACTACATTGTGGATTTAGAGATGGATACTCAGAACAATCTAATGCTGATAACTACCGACCAGGGATTAATTCATTCAATCGATTTGCTAGATACTAGTTGGAATCCTGATTTACCTGCAGAACCTTCCGGTAGCGAATGGAGTAATACTCACATAGCGAGCAACGGCGATTTGTTCGCTTTCAGTAATTCAGGTGTTTTCAGACTAAATACCGCTGGCACGGGTTGGACGCTTGAACAAGCAAGTTCTACTACTAACTGGCCTACAGGCACACCCTGGAAAACATTCGAGCACGCTGGAATAATCTATGTTTCACTGCTGGGCGGAGGAATAGGAAGATGGGATGTTTCCGCAATGTCTCCACTTCCAGCGTGGTCAACTGCAAATAATTTGCATTCAGATTTCATTAGTGATTTCGCAGTAGCTGGAAACCTGCTCTTAATTTCGTCTTTTGATGCCGGAATAGCTAGACGTGACCTATCGAACAATTTCTGGCTTGCAACCTGGAACAGCGGGAACTGGTTGTCCTCAGACGAAGTGCCCGGTCTGACTGTCGTCAATAATGAAATTCAAATCCTTACACAAGACACTGTCCACATCTACAATACTAATTCTGGTACGTTTTCCTCTTCCATTCCACTCAGCGATTTAGGTCTTATCAACGATGCACGGAATATCGTATACTGGCCAAATTCCGGACCCCGAAGTCCGACCAACGACACTATCATGGTAACAGATGGTAGCGCGATTCTTGCTATGCTTGAGCCCGGTAATTCACCACTTTACACTGGTGACTTCGTAATTGGAAGTAGCCCTAGTTCGGGAAACATGGAAGACGCCATGCAGTTCAACGGAATGATTTACGTTGGAAGTGAAAACTACCTTGACAGATACTCATTAGGCCAATCAAGGTGGCTTTCACCAATCGACATGGGAGATTCTGTTTCCCAAATTGTAAACGATGGAACAAATGTCATCGTTGGGACGATGGGCAGTGGAATTCACATCGTCGACTCATTTGGAAATGTAATCGACACATGGGATTCATCTGATGGATTACAGTCTGATGACGTAACTGGCCTCGACGTTGAAGGAGACTGGGTGGTAGCAATCCATCCTGAAGATGGTGCTTCCGTCTTCAATAAGTCATCGGCAGGGAGTGTTATCTCACTAAATGAAGCGACTACTGATTTGGATTCTGACAATCCAACCGGTATTGCAATTCATAATGGCGTTGCTTACATTGGCACGCAGTCTAATGGATTGAACAGATACATAATCGCAAATCAAACATTCCTTGGCGCATGGGTTTCAACCGGAATAAATGACGTAGACTTCGCACCGGTTGCGATACTTGGCTCCAACCCGCAAGTATTACACATGGGGTTGCCAGGATACGGCGTTGCAAGAAAGGACCTTTCTACCGGTGAAATTTTGATTCCGCTTACCCAAAAACCAAACTCTCCAAACGCAGGTGCTACAGAGGTTTTGCCTACAAACCAAGTATACGCCTTAGAATCCTATTCCGGCAATTCAAACATGATTATTGGAACTTCAAATGGAGCTGTAAGATGGGATGGAAATACTGCAACAGCGCTACCTAGAGGTAGCACTTGGAATCTTCAACCATCTCAATTTTTTGATTTTGCAATAGATTCTGGAATCGCAGGAGGCTCCATTTATGCTGGAACAAACATAGGTGTTTGCCAATATTCTGTCGCAACCCTTGGCCTCAACGACTGCGTTAACGCCCAGGATGGAATGCCAAATTGGGGCGTCAGTGCCGTAGGTTTTAACGGAACTACGATTTTTGGCGGAACTAACAATGGAGTTGGACTAATCGACAAATCATCACTCTCTGTGTACGACACGTGGGAAGCGGGGGAAGACACCGACAATGCCCTTGTCGAGGTAATCGATGATATTGCATATGTCGGCCTAAATGGAATCGGAGTTGCTAGGTACGACATACCAAACAATCAGTGGTTACCTACTTGGACTGAAAGTAACGTACTAGACGGTGGTAACGGAGATCTAACTGGACTTGTGGCTGATATTAGGCCAGGACAAATTTGGATAGGGGGAGCAGATGGATTCCAACTAATCAACGTCACAACAGGCTCTGAGGTATACGATATAGAAAAAACTGGAAGCCTGTATATTGGAAGCGGCGACCCTTACGACCTAGCAATTTATGGAGATACGTTGTACTACCACCAGCAGTACTCTTCAGACAGTGTTTACAGAATTGATATCGTTAATTTCACTACCAAATCCATCTTAGATGCAGGAGCCCAGTTAGATGAAAACGGTGGCGACGTCTACGGTATGGAGATTATCGGAGATGTGCTACACGTTTCTGTAGCAAGTGGACAGTGGTGGCAAACACAAGGTAGTGGTGGAATCGCCCTTTACAACCTAACAACCGACTCTTGGCAGGCAGAATTACTTCCCAGCGGAGCAGTTAATCGAGTTACTTCTCACATTTCTTCAAACGGTATTGAATGGATATCATGGGGAGATGAAAAATTAGAGGCTTTCTATTCTAACGGAACAAAACTCGGAGAATGGGATGACCTTGAGTTCCCTGTTCGTGAAATCGTCGAATTCGATGGGGCTACATTATTTGCAACCGAAGAAGGAGTCGAAAGATTTGATGAGTCCACAGAACAGTGGCTTTCTGCTTGGACGCAGGGTAATGGATTACCAAATTCTGCAGATGACATCGTTTACGAGTTATGGACAAATGGAACCGACCTCGTAGTTGGAACAGCAAGGAATCAGGGCTTCGGGGGAACAGACGGAGAGATAATGCACTTAGATTCAAGTGGAATTTGGACTTCTTGGGATGGTGGTTCAAATGGCATTCCAAACGGTGTTCCTATTGGCATGGAGATGTGTGGAGGACTATTCCACGTCACAATGACCTCAAACAATGGTGGTGTAGCAAGGTTTGATTTAACAAATGGAGCTATCCAATCTTCATTTACAACATCCACTCGACTTGACGACGGAAATGCTGCGGCTGTAGCATGCGATGATGCCAACAATATCCTATACGTTGCTTACCACGATGATGGAGAACCTATCTCAAGGTATGACTATACAAACGACCAGTGGTTGACTAGCCTAACGTCGTCCTCACACAACATCCCAAGTGACCCTGTTTGGTGGGGAGCAATGACTTACGCTGCTGGCAAATTAGTCATCGGTTATGACATTGGAACTCAAGGCGACAATGTAATCGGTGGTGGACTTGCTATACTTTCTGCAAACGGAGCGACTGTTGGAACAGCGGGAATTAGGTCCACTGGCTCACCTGTATCATCGGTTGACTGGCTTGGGACTGAATGGTTGATTGGACAAGCTGGAGGAACTTCTGGGTACTCTCACGTTGATACCATAGGGCAATCAGGACAAAATGCAATTCACGCACTACCCAACCTTGTCAGCGGTCAAGTAACCTCGATTTCAGGTAACCAAACACACATATGGGTCGCATCAGCTTCATGGCAAAATACTGGGTCTGGGGTCCTTCAAGGAATCAAACTACCAAACGGATCGGTTGAGTGGCAAAAAGGTTGGACTATTCCTGCCAACGCTGCAGTTACAGATATCGAACTTGTAGGCACTGACTTGTACCTTGCAAGCAACAACAGAGGACTACGTTTATTGGACACAACAAACGGAACACTAGAACCTCTACCAACAGGAATTCATAATTTCCAAGATGGCCTCAAAGTAGTTGGCGATGATTTATTCATAGGACTGCAAGGCTCTGGTTCTTCCAGTGCTGGAATTCAAATTTTCAATACCACTACCGACACTTACACCGCAGGGAGATTACTTGCAGGTTTGCCTTCAAATAACATCAATTCCTTCCTAACATTAACTGAAACAACCCAATTTGGCCAAATTACTGCTGAAACTGTATACATTGCAACAAATAATGGCGTTGCAAGATGGAACGCTACAGGGGACAAGTGGGAAACTGCATGGACTGCCCTTGATGGGTTACCAATTTCATTTGTTGAAGACATCATTGAATTTGATGGTGGCATATGGATGGCAACGCCAAACGGAATCTCGCAATATGATTCCTCGACTACGTCGATTACAAATTACGGCAAAGCTGACGGCCTAATGGGAACCTCAACTTGGGCACTTGTGGCAGCGACTACGAGTTCTACCGATCCTTCAGGAGCCACAACTACTCAAGATAGTCTATTCATCTCTCATGACGGAAGGGGCATGGATAGACCAGGAATCACACAATTCAATACAGGCACTCAGTCTGTTTCCGAATTACATCAATTCGACCAACTGCCCTCAAATACAGTAACTGCGGTTACTGCAGATTTGTACGGGATTCATATCGCTACAGATGTTGGCCCTCTGATTCACTGGGTTCGTAGTACTGGTGATTTTAACACTGGAGTCAATGTGTTTGGTATGCAAGACTGGCCTGTTTACAGCATGCGATCTGATGGAAACTACCTTATCACAATTGGTGAAAATGGTGCCACCGTGATTCAAGCTGGTACAAATGGAGGACAAATCATTGGACGCTATTCGGCAATTGAGTCAACAGGAGGGAGTGTCATAAGCAACTCTTTCGTTACAGTCTCGACTACAGATGGATTGAGAATGTGGGATTTGAATACTGGCGATGAAGTTCCACCGACTTCGATGCGCAGAGCAGACCCACTATCGGTTGGATTTGAATTGCAATTCCAAGACATTACTGAATTTACACATCCAGGAATGCAAGTTTCAATCGTAGACCCAAGTAATCCCGTTATACTCTCAAATGACGGTACTCCTGGCCCTCACGGAATCCCTGTTCAAACATCAGCCCTGACTTTCTCATCACCTGTAGATGGTGCTGCAACCTGGGCTAAATTGGTTGAGTTGAAATATAACGCTACAGTTAATCTCTCCAATGACCCGACATTTATCACGAGTTTACAATATGCAGTCGACAATGGCGTTCTTCTCAACGGCACCAGAATTGTAACACTAAGTCTGAACTCTCCAACTAATGGCAGTATGTGGGTGAAATTGACCTATGACTGGTTTAGAACTGAAACCCCGGTCCAAGGCCTATCTCTGTGGGATAGACCCGATGATGGTGGTCAAACGCTTATGGCAAACTGGACGTTAGTACACGATGATGACTTTGCTAGGTATGCGGTTTACCTGAACGAAGGGCCATGGTCAACTCAGCCTACTGCTGCTGACCTGCAACCTCGTGCTCCAGATGCAACAGTGAGTTTGCATTCTAGACTGCAAACAGAAGTTTCTACAATTAATGGACAACCTCTGCAAGACGGCACAGAGTACTGGGCCGTTGTAGTTGTAGAATACAACGATGGAAGGTTTGGAACACCTTCGACTCAGTTTGGTCCAGCAAGCCCTAGTGATGAAGTGCCAACTCCACCAAAGTGGGCAACAGCGACATCTGGCTCGACAGTGGTCAGTTCTGATGGTGAAGTGTTCGCTGAGTGGGCACGATGTGAAGCGATTGACTTGTCTACTACGAACGTTTACGCTTCAACCACTGAGATTAACGATGCTTTAGGACTTGATGTCCACACCGAATTTATTCCACAAATTGGTAATGCAAGTGTAATGACCCTCGAAGCAGGTAAGCCACATTGGCTTGCCTTCACATGTGCTGATGAGGCAGGACAAGAAGATTTGATCAATGCCACAGTTATCGGACCGGTTGTCCCAACCGGAGGAATAGACGATGGAGTGCCTCCTCCGAAACTAGCAGATATTTGGGCAGAAGATGTTCCTAACGATGATGGAGGGCGTGTACAGATTGGATGGACAAATTCAGTTGCTGAGGACTGTGCCTTTGTTACAGTCTACATGATTCCTGCTCAAGAAGGAGACAATGTACCAACTAATGTTGTTGACATGGTCGAGGTAGCAATTGTACCAGATTGTGAAACCAACATGACAATTATCGATTCAATCGGCGAAGATTCCTTGATAGATGGCCAAGCATACTGGATAGGTGCTGTAGCATTCGACAAGTGGCTAAATGGGGACAAAGGAGACGTCACAGTGCTAGAAGTAACTCCATTTGTAAACATTCTAAACGGTCCATCAGAGCCAGAAAGAATCAGTGAGTTGAATGCTTATGACCATCCTGATGATGACGGCACTGCACTAGATATCTCATGGGCTCCATCACAGGTAGATGATTTCGATTACTACGTAATTTGGACGTCTGAGTATCCATTGGATGACCTAACCGAAACTTGGGAAAGAGCCGGTACTGAACCTGGAATCTGTGGATGCATAGTGATGGACAAACAATGGATTAATACTGAGCAGAGCCCAATTGAACTTACATTGAATACTGCTCTTTACGGAGGGAATAATCTTGCAACCTCAATCCCACAACAAATAATGCCTGATGTTCCACTTTACGTTGCTATTACTGTACATGACGTGAAAGGAAATGTACATCTTGATAATCTAAACACTGCCACTGCCACACCAATTGACAACCTAGCAGATACCACTCCTCCTGAGAGAATATCAGGGTTGAACCTCTATGACAGAGCAGGGGATGACGGTACAGCAGTAATGCTCGAATTTGATTTGTCCGAAGATAGCGATGTTGCTTACTACGAAGTATATGCTGCTGCATTTACCTTCACATCTGTGGGCCTGAGTGGTACTGTAAAATCTACTGTTGCGACCCTCGATAGATCTCCAACATTACCGCTAACAATCGACATCCTTGTGTTTGACACATTGGTTGTTCCAAATACACCGGTTACTGTTGCTGTGGTCCCTGTAGATTGGTCTGGTAATGCGTACAGAGACAATCTAGTGACCTCGACAGCTATCGCAATCGACGATGGAATTGAAGACGTAGGGGCTTATCTCCCTGATATTGAAGGCGTGTCCCTTGAGTGGGTAGATGATTCAATCCTAGTTTCATGGGAACACACCACAGATCCAAACGTACGAAGATATGTTGTATACATCGCTGACTCAGAGTTTGGGAATGTCGCGGATGCTACAAACGTCGGCAACGCAAGTGTGTCCAATACTTTCCTTATCACTCCAGAAATCTTCTCAGGGTTATCGAATGACTCCTCTTGGTGGGTTGGAGTTTCTGCCAAGGACGATGTGAATAATAGAAAAGTCATCGACTCATTTAGAATAGGTCCTGTTGATTCAGATGAAGGTTCTGAAGATGGTGACGGCGGTAAAGATTCTACAACAGATTTAGGAGAATTACTCACGACTGATAACATGATTATTGCAGGAATGGTACTAATTTCTCTACTCCTTCTATTACTCGTAATAAGAGGAAGAGGCAAGAAGCCTGCAAGAAACAAGGAATGGGAATTGCAAGAGGCTACTTGGGGTATTGAAGCACGCTCTGGTTGGGACGATGTGGGTTCATTCGGTGGACAAGTTGCACAACCTGTCGCACCGCCACCATCAATTCAGCCGGCTCAGCAAAATGACATCTATGCGGCTGCTCAAAGAATACAGCAACCAAGTCAACCTGCTATGCCACAGCGTTGGGAACAACAAACCCCGCCTGTACAACAACAAAAACCGCAAGGTGGAATAGACACTTCCTTCTTGGATGACCTGTTGTGATGCCATGATGGTGGGACCAAAGAGTGCGGTTTTCACAACCGTAAGGGCCAGAGATGGGCACCTTTTCCATCTAGATTACCACCTCGCTAGATTATCCCGCCATGCTGAGAAACTAGGAATTGAAATACCCGATTTCGATATACCTGAAGGCCTCGAGGGCTTGGTTCGAATCCAAGTCGATACAAATGGCGCCCAATTTTCGGCCAAACCAATCTACCAAGAAATTCACATGGAGGCTGAAGGTGTAACAGCACCAGCACCTCGATGGACGAGGAAGGTCTCGGGTACTAAACACGGTGATTGGGACGCTTACAGGAAGATAACCACCGATGCATTCAGCAAAGGAGCAGACGTCGCTTTGCTAGTACATGAACACTGCATCGTAGATGGTGATAGAGTCATGCCGATAGTGCTTGACGAAGACGGTGTTGTTTGGATAAGTGGTTCAGAATTTGGCGGTGTTGATTCAGTGACATATGACGTGGTCAAACCACATATTGAGAAATCGGGTTTTATCATTAGTGAAGGACGTCTGACTGAGAGGTTAGTCGCCCGTGCAAAGGAGGTTGTTCTACTTGGGACTGGAATGGGCGCTGCTCGACTTACTGTCCTGGATGACGTCGACATTGGGGACGGTAGTTCATTCCTGCAACAAGTTTGCATCGAAGCACTTGGGGAGGATTGGCGATGATTGACAGATTAATACACTCAGAAGGAGAAGATAGAATCTTATTCCTATCTGGCGGTCCTAAATCTCACCTTGCTACAAAGAGTATGATGGCTATTGGGATGAAAAAGAGAATTGTAATTACTCAACCAAAAACCCAGGCTGCGGATAAACATTCACCACTTAATGGAGAGACCAAACTTCGAAATTCGCAAGTCCCAATGCACGCCAGTCTACAGGAATTGAGTAATGGTGCTTGGAAGGTAACTAACCTAATCCATGCCAAGTCGTTGGACGAGATGTTTCGCTCGCTCAAGCCGCACACACCAAATGGCTCAAAGTGGGCAGGAGCCTTGGCCTATGACTTAGTGCAATGGACTCAACCAATCGCATTGCAATATCCGCCAAAGGAAGGAGAAATTCTAGCAATTCTATGGCTAGTTGATGAATGGATTGAGGACGATGTAGTCTATCCTGAATTGCCTAACCCAGTGCGAATCAATGGCGAGAAATCCTCACACTCAGATTTAGAGCATGCTAATATTGTCACGCGAATTAAGAAATCAATTGTGGCGGGTGAATTGTATCAATTGAATTTTGGAAGGACATGGAAAGGCCCTTTAGCAGAAGAACCTGCAAATATATTCCACAGATTATCAATAAATAATCCCGCACCATTTAGCGGATACGTTGAGGCTGCAGATCTAGGTTTAGCTCTAGCATCATCCTCTCCAGAAATACTACTAGAGACAAAGGATGGAGAAGTTATGACTGCTCCGATCAAAGGAACTAGACCGAGAGGCTCAGATCTTGACCAAGAATCCCTCCTAAGGAGAGAACTTGTTCACGATAAAAAAGAGCGTGCAGAACATAGAATGCTAGTTGACCTTGAGCGTAACGACTTGAGTATTGTTTCCAAACCTGGCAGCGTACATCAATCAAGATTTGATGTTGAAGCATATGCAAATGTCCAACATTTAGTCTCTCAAGTAAGAGGGGTACTGGATGAAGATAAGGATGGAATTGATGCCCTTCAAGCACTATTTCCCGGGGGCAGTATAACCGGCTGTCCGAAGACTGTTGTGTGTGCCGCAATCGACGAATTAGAACAGAAGCCGAGGTCATTTTGGACTGGCTCAATGGGTTGGATTGACCTTCATTCCGGTGATTCTACTTGGAATATCATGATTAGAACGCTTGAGGCGAGGTACTCCTCCAAAGGCTGGCAGGGCACCGTTGTTGCTGGAGGAGGGATTACTGTTGAAAGTAATCCTGAATCTGAGGTTGCTGAGGCGGTATGGAAAGCCGCAGCTTTGCGAAGGGCTTGTGGTTGGTTAAGCAACGATACTAAGCCGATGACCAAAGGAAAATTAGGCATCTACCCCCTTTACCTAGAGCAACAAAAATTCGAAATTGAAGAAAAATTCAACCTTCGAATTGCGTTCATCGATAACTTGGATTCATTCTCATACAACATAATTCATGCTTTCCAAATGTTCGGATGCGAAGTAGATGTAATTAACGGGCGTGGACCAATTGTAGACTTCGACCATGATGCTATTGTTATCGGACCGGGCCCCGGAAGACCTGAAATTTCTCCAGTTTCGATGCATGCTGCCAAACTGGAGATTCCTGTTTTAGGAATCTGCTTGGGACATCAAGCAATTGGATTATCAAGAGGAATGAAATTGGTTGAAAGCCCATATGGACCCGTACATGGAATTCCTTCAGCCATAGTCTCAAACGGTAGCGGATTGATGGAAGAAGGGCGCTATGAGATGACTAGATACAACTCTCTAGTCCTGACAGGCTCAGGTGCATTGGAAGTCACTGCAAGTGATGAAACGGGGGTTTTACCCATGGAGATTAGAGATGGCAGCACATACGGAATTCAGTTCCATCCTGAGTCTATTGGGTCACAGAAAGGAATGCTTGTGCTTGCTGAATTTTTACGTCGAGTAGCGCATGCTTGAAGTGCAGATTATTGCTCGGTTGTACCATGCCGACCTGCCGCCATTGCTACAGTGTCTACCCCCGTGAACAATTCATTCACGGAAATGGACCAAAAGCGCAAGTCTGTGTCCGCTGCGGCGTGGAAAAGGGACTGGTTACTGAA
>Ga0160423_10002678_pt1 | contig 14826 bp, 36 predicted proteins | sample CRUFie14St8metaG_FD_108191 | JGI IMG/M metagenome (GOLD analysis project Ga0160423, IMG submission 108191) | Marine microbial communities from the Costa Rica Dome - CRUD Field 142mm St8 metaG | ecosystem: Environmental > Aquatic > Marine > Oceanic > Photic zone | place: Costa Rica: the Eastern...
TCCATACCTTTATTATCTATAAGTACTCCATCTTTAACAGTAAAGGCATGCTTACTAACTAATACAATGTAAGTACCCTTTTGATTATCTTTGATGAAAGACTTAACCGTCTTCTGTCTATGGATTAACTCTCCATATAACTTATACGTGTTAGTAATAGATGGCTTAGCTACCTTACTTAATTCAAAAGTAATACCATCGATAGTATGTGACTTAAGATTAGGCTGAAGGTTTAGCTCTACAAACGTACCCTTCTTATCCTCTCTGTTAAAATTATCTTTAACAAAAGAGTGAGCACTATCATATGAAGATCCAGTAGCCGTACTAATAGCTCTTACAAAACAGTCGTTGTTTTCTGATTTAGCTTTCTTTGATTGACCAATCACCTCTGAGGCATATTGGTATGTCATAACTTTTTTACTCATAACCTTTATTGTTTTAACTTTTAACTTACCTTAATATACGAAAAAAAACAATACGATCCAACTATTTCCCCATTTATTTTCAAGAAAGTTTTCTATATAGAGAAAAAAAGAAGAGGGAGAGGCATGCGCCTGTATATCTTTTCTCTAATTACATACGCTACTTATGCTTATTTCTACACGACATATATAGATTTATATGATTATATATAGCCTATCTTTATATTTTGATATACATATATCTTTATTTATAGACTTCATATATTATATGATAGAAGGTATAATAGCTTAATGTTTAAGATATCTCTTACTAAGTCTCTCCTATTATCTTTGAAAGATTATATAGAGGTATCACCTAAGTCTTCCAGTACCTCTCTCCTTAATTTGATCAGACAAAGCAATGTATTAGCCCTATCAGCTATTACGTCCGTCTTGATGGTATTGCCATATAGGCCATGATAGTTATATACCATCTTTATACATCCTTCTATATGATTCAAACATGTACTGGAGTTTATAGTCCTTACTATCTTCTCATACGATCCTCTACTCCTTATCTCTTCTACTACTCTCATTCCGACCATAGCTCTTTTAAAAATTTATATAATGATATCGGCCATAGTGCAATATGTAAAGCTATCTCCCAAGGTTGTAATCTATGTTCTTGAGGAGCATAATAGTGGATAGTCATATCCAATATAAAGCACCATAACGTTCCAAGTAATAAATACCAAATCATCTTACTCCTTTATGTCGATTACTATCGACTACTTCGGAGAATTTGCGCGTGGCCACTTCGTGGGAGAGAGATAAACGCCCCCCATCCTTGCACTTGCACTCCTTCTTCCTTTTTTTCTTGGCGGCTATCGCTCCAACCGCTCCTACTATAATCGCTGTCTCAACAACACCACCACAAATGAAACACATAGTTTATTCTTTATCTTGTTTAACGTAAGCTTCTACTCCAGGTAGTCCGGAATAAGCACACCATGATCTATCAATCGGTAACTCTTTCTTCTCTTTTTCTTTCTGAGCTTTTAACCAAGCCTCTTGATCCTCATACTCAAATACTACAGCTGGTATGCACATTACTTCTTAGTCTTTTTATCGATTAGATATAATACTATGATACCTACTATACATATACTCAATGCTTGATAAGGGTAATACATCATCTGTAATAGCACCCAAAAGAAAGCTTTAATTATTGCTGGTATTACTATAGCTGCTACAAACAGTACTCCCATACCAATCAATCCATAAATACAATACTCTACAAACTTCTCCATAGTCATAATTATTTAGTTAGGATTACTTTATCTCTATACTGCCATAGAAGAGCATCAATATTACTCATTCTAACTTTCTCATAAGTTCTTGGCTCATTACCGTAAGTACTAATCTCAATATCAGCAGACTTTCCGGAAGCAGTCTTTGAAAGGATTCTAGCTGAAGTAATACCTCTTACAGTCCAGTCCCATCTTAGATCGATAGCACCTTTCTTATCTCCTTCAAATACTAAACCTTCACCGTTTAGCTTTTCTCTAGCAATATCAAGATAAGATTGATTCTTCTCATCTTTCAACTTCTGAATATCAGCTTCTACTGACCATCTAGCTTCTCTAGCCTTATTATACTTTTCAGCAAAAGCATTTTTAGTATGATTGAATGCAGCAACAATATCATCACCATGATCCAATAACACTTTAGCTACTTCACCAGCAGTATAAATTCTTTCTAGTTCCCACTGAGAGTTATCATTAGTAGAGTACATACTAGTTTCAATATTAGTAAACTCACCAGTACTCCAATCATCTCTAAATCTAAGAGTAATCAACTCTTTATCATAATCATACTGATCATGAGGTCTCTTTACTACGAAAGTAGAAGAATAGTCATGCTTGATATAAACATCGTCAAGAGTAAACTCTCCTCCAAAATAACCTTGAATAGTTTCGAAATACTTTTGATCTCTTTTCTTCTCAATAGCGTAAAACTTCTCTTCAACTACTTTGAGCTCTTCATTTTTCTTTTCAATAATCTGATCAATAATTTGTGCTTTTGTCATAACCTTTTAACTTTTAATTTATACTTAAATATACGAAATAAAACAATAGGAGGCAACTAATTCACTAACTTTTTTTCAAGTCTTTTGAATGTACTCTGAACCCTAAAACTGGTTTATGATTCATCTTATCTAGAATATATTTCAACTCTAGCTCCTTTGCTGTAATCATCGACTTAGCAGCTTCTAAAGTCTCTATGTCGAATTCATTTTTAACCCAATCTTTAAACAGATAGGTCAATACTTTTGATTTAATCTTATCTACAATCATATGAATAATTTATAATCTTTCTCTGCTTTAGTAGCAGCAACTTCATAGGGATGATTATCATATCTATATCCCATAGTATAATATCTTTTCATCCATAATGGAGATTGAAGATGATGCTGATATTCGTGAACTAAAGTTTCAACAATCATCTTTCTACTTTTCATCTGAGGCCAGTAGATACTAATCTCATTCATCATAGAACAATACTCAGCATGACAACTATCTTCATCACCTTGAGCGCCTTCCTCTCCGGAATACTTCTCATAAATATTTTTATGAAGTTCAACGTAAGGAGTACATTCCTGATATTTAGAAATACCATAATGCTTTTCGATCTGAGGATAAACCTCATTAACTATATCTTGAACTTGATCTTTTGTCATAACCTTTATCTTTTAATTTACCTTAATATAAGAATTTTAATTCATACTAGCAACTATTTCCATAACTTTCTCCCCTAAGGGAGGAGGGGGTAAGTTAAGTCCCCTCCTACGGTTATGAATCGTATTTTAAGCACCCATCATATTCATTGGAGTAGTATGCAACCATCCAACATTTCTCTTAGTGCTCAAAGTAAAGTACAAAGCATCCATCTGACCACCTCTTCGGTTCTTAGAGAAGAAGAAACATCTTCCATCCTCAACGATTTTCATATGAGCCATTCCAGTCATCATATGCTTAAATCTATTCGATCCAGCGAAGTTACCAGCCTTAGTTACCTGCTGGATAACCAAGAATGCAGTATTTACTTTATTATCATTTTCAGCTTGATTATGCTTCTCTAGCATATTAAGTACGATAGTTTCAGCTTTCTTAACTGACATCCATCCTTTAGCAGAGTCAGCAATAGCAGTACAAACCTCAGCCATACTATCAATAAGTACAACATCGTATCCAGGCTTCAAAGCAGCCTCAAGTACTTGCTCAGCATTTTCCTCAACATAGTGACCCATGAATAAAATATCCATTTCACCAAACTTAGGGTAACGCTTAACGTATCCGTACATATCAATCTCATTCATCTCACCTGAGATAAATAATACCTTTTGTCCTTTAGCTTGAAGATCAGCAACGATATCCATAGCAACGGTAGTTTTACCAGCACCAGGATCACCAACAATAGCATAGTTAGTACCTTTCATAAGTCCACCCTCAGAAGAGAATAACTTATCGATCTTCTTTCCAGTTTTCATCGGAGTAAAGAGTGCCTTATCGAATGACACATCTTTCATTTTTACAGTAGTAATATTCATAACCTTTATATCTTTTTAATTAACTTACCTTAATATAAGAAAAAAAACAACACGAACCAACTTTTTCCACAACTTTCTCAAAAAAAGTTTAGTTACTTTCTTACCTTATGCAAGTTACTTCCCCATCCAGATCTCTTATCCATTCGCCTCATATCTTCAGCGAGTACAGGATCTTTCACTATCTCAGTTTCACAATAAGTAGTCTTGCCTGAGATTATATTTCTAACGTACCAGGGAGATACATCAGAACAATTAACACAAGTCTTAGTATTAGGAAGAGCTTTCAATCTCAACGGATTTATCTCTTTATTACATTTACAACAATTCATCTTTTACTTTTTTTATATGCTTACATTTACGATGAGCTCTATAACCCCAGCAAGAACAATACAGTCCATTCTTACCTTCAACGACCTTATACTCTTCCTTTCCGGAAGAAGACATAAACGTCCAGGATCTAGGCTCTTCAAATAACTCTTCAAATAGTCTCATTAAAACGGAAGAGGTTCGTCCTTAACTTTATCAACAGGCTTGCTAATATCCTCAAGCTTTCTATAACTCATAGAAGCAAAAGGCTGCTCTCCTATCTCAGTAATAGAAGGTCTCCTTCCATACTTATCAAGACTATCAACCATCTTATGAGCTCTTTTACGAGCCATATAATCATTTTCAGCGTAAACATATACGTCCATAGTAACGACGTATCTCTTTTCATTATTTCTCATAACCTTTAACTTTTAATTTATACCTAAATATATGAAAATTACTGCAGACGAGCAACTTTATCCTAATAAACTTATTGAGATTTTTTATTCAATCTTTCTAACTGAACTTGAGCTCTTCTTCTGTGAATAGCTTTCATTTGTTGTTGGTTTTTCCAACTTCTATCTTCATGAGCTAATTCAGCTCTAAGTTCTCTTTCTTTCCAAAGTCTATCTTGATATCTCATATCAGTAAGGGGTTTAATTATCATTAACTTAACTAGCTAAATTTAAGAACTTTATATCAGAAAGGCAACTACTTCCAGTAAACTTTTTCTATTAAAAACTTTAATTCTCTTTTAGCTTCACTAACATTTCCAGATTCTAACTCATCTAGAATATTATTCAATCTTCGATATAACTTTTCTTTATCCATTAGCAAAAGGATTTATAGGTTTCAAAATATAAGAATACAACCAACCACAATCGTCATCTTCGCATTCCCAAGTATCAATAGTAAATAAATGAGAGCCAAAGAACTCTAACAACTCATCTGAATTTACTTGTCTCCAATAACCGAACCTTAAAGTAAGTCCAGCATCATCAGTTCCTATTTGAAAGTCATCCGAGCCATACCACTCAGCAACTTTCTTAAACGTTTCAAAATTGATTCTTCTATGCATGAGCTAAATGTTGTTCTAAGTTCCACTCAATTACTTCATTAAGATCCTCTTTAGGATCTCCTATTTCGTTCCAATCAAACAAGACTGAATCTGTCAAATCATCTAATTTGTCTTCGTTAAGACTGATGTGATTAGCTTTTGCTAAATCTCCTAGCTCAGCTTTAACATAACTTTTTAAATTAATATTATACATAACCTTTATTTATTTATTTATTATTTTTTTCCCAATGCTCTCTGAACATATTCATTATAGGGCCCATAGAACCAGGTTCACCTTCAGACCATATATCACATTTAGACATAGCCTCTCCTATGTTCATTTCTAAACCTTTAGATTTTTTATCTAAAAGAAATTCGAGTAATTTATTTCTACCTTTATTCATAACCTTTATTTATACCTAAATATACGAACTAAAACGCAGGGAGGCAACTAATTCACTAACTTTTTTTGTATAAAATCATGCAACCAATCTACTAGATAATAATGAGATTGTATATTTAAATGTCCTCCATCAGGAAAAGTAAACTTATCAACTAAACTATTTTGTTCAAAGTTCTGTAATGTAGTATGTATCTCGTCAACTAAATCTGGATGCCAACTATCAAGATCTTGATCGATTATATCTCCTGTAAGTTTAAATCTTCCAAAGCAAGTATCCATCATCCTTGTTCCAATAGTCCAAGGAAAAAACATCTTAACGAATTCCTGAAGTATATCTTCGCAAAGTAAGTAAATATTCTTTCTTCCTTTTATATATTTAGAATCTATTCTAGAATGTCCTCCTGCTATAATAACTGGATGATTGTACTTAACAGCCCATTTTTCAACTATATCCATATAGAAGTTTATCTCAGCATCATACCATTCATTAAACTTATCGTAATCATGACAATGATTAATCCAATCGTTAGTATGTCTTCTAACTATTCCAGTAAAAAATAAAAATGAATAATCTGCATCAGGGACAAAAATATCTTTTCTAAAATACTTGTTTACAATTTGTTGAAAAGAATCAGCTGGTTGGCAGTATTCTATAACTTCATATCCAAAATCTTCTAAAAACCATTTCATAGAAGGAAGATGGTTTCTATTCTCTAATTCTGGTTTGCTTTTAAGGTTGTGAGTCCAACTCCAGAACCAACTATCACTAAATACATTTATTCGTTTTTCCATACAGGTATTGGTAGCATTTTGTGCTTATTTAAATTATTCCAGTATCTATAAATCTCTAATGTTTTCTTACCTTTATCAGAAAGATTGCTTTCATCTCTGTTTTCTTTTATGAAATTCATAGCCCATTCTAATTCTTTGTATGAAGTTCCTAATTGGTCTTCATCTGTCCTTCCATCATCCCACAAACCGTCTGTAGGTTTTGCATCTATAATCTCTTGGTTGATATGTAATTGTCTAGCTAAATCATATACTTGGCTCTTCATAAGATCAGCTATAGGAGAGATATCTACTCCTCCATCTCCATACTTCGTATAGAAACCTACTCCAAAGTCCTCTACCTTATTTCCAGTACCAACTACTAATCCATTTACTGCACCTGCTATATTATACAAAGTAGTCATTCGAAGTCTAGCTCTTGAATTAGCTAAAGACATATCAGTTACATCAGGAGCTACTGCTTCTATAAATTGCTGGTAAGTACTATCTAAATCAATCTTTCTACCCATAACAGTCTTCCATTTACTTTCTAACCAAGCAATATGTCTTTGACCTCTTCCAGTATGTTCTGGGTTCTGTTTTATAGGCATTAAAACACATATTGTAGGATAGCCAGTTTCAGCACATAAGGTTGATACTACTGCTGAATCTACTCCTCCGCTAACTCCTACTACGAAAGCTTTTATATTATTTTCTTTGGCATACTTTTTAAGCCATATAACTATTTTAGATATCATTTCTCTCTTATTAAATTTATACAAACTGCTTTATTTAGCCAACTGAGTTGTATATAGAAATAATAATACTTACCGTTTATATCTTTATCGTAAGAGTAAGATAAAGTAGGTAATATGTACCAAGTATTATACAAGTCTACAAACTCAATCATTCTTATAAGGAAACATTTTATTTAGTTTTTCTTTTCTTTCATCACAGCCACAATCTGAGTTAGTTACTTTAGCTACAAACTCTACTGCTGATTTAATTCCTGTAGCCTTTGTAATCTTTTCTACAGTATCTCCTAAACCTTTACTTTTCATTGTCTTCTATTTTTTTAATAAAGTCTTTAAAGCCTGGAAACTGAGCTTGGTATTCTTTCATTTCTATTGAATCGAATAGATGGAAGTTCTCTGGTACTCTCCCTTCATCTGCTAACTCTTTTAAAGTTTTGGTTGGATAAGAGTCCCTAATCTTTTTGTTTTGTTTCTTCTTCTTTGACATCAACTTTATATTTTATTTTAAATTTATCTAAGACCTGGCAGTATAGTTCTTTACCTGTGTAAGTCTCTTGTACTGCTCCATTCTCAGTTGTAATAATATACTTTACCATAAATAGCTTATTCTTCTATCATTCCATCATAGCTTTCAAAGCGATAATAGACTGTAATTTCTTCTCCATGTTCGATAGGACGAACTGTATGCAGTGTTCTATGTTCATGAGAAGTATCAATATAACAATTAGGAGTATCGTTATGATTAATAAAACCTCCTAGAGGAGTTCTAACCCATCCTCTTCTAGTTCTTGATACTGCATAAACGTGAGTTTCTCCTAAGCAAGTACCAGCAGGTATATTACAAGTAGCGAATAATCCTAGACCTTCTATAGGACTATTTTGAATTGTTACTTGATCCGGTAAGGGTCTGTATGTATCGTCGAATTGTTTCATCTCTTATTATTGCACATTTTTCATAATCCTCAATACTCTCAAAATGTTTTAACAGAGCATTTGTATCTTCATAATCAACTGGAAGCATAAAACTTCCTTTCTTAGATAGCTTATCCCAATCAGTATTACCAACTAATAAGTCAAAAGCATTATTATAACTCTCTTCTATTTTTGTCATATTAACTGTTTACTGTCTGTATAGTTACCAAGTACCTCATCTTCAACTCTAATATCTTGTAAACATATTCCTGTTTTAGAATCACAGTTACCTAAATGATATTTAGTATTCAGTAAGCATAGAGGTTGAGCTATTACAAAATTAGCTCCATTCACTAGCTTAAAATTTATCATTGAGTCAACATAACTTGGATCAAAATCATTATGGAAGTATTCTAATACCATTCTAAAAACTCTCTCAGGTAAAGTTTCCATCATCCATAATGGAGCAGAATATATTTTAGTATCTCCTTCCCAAGGAGTAAATATTTGTTCACCTTTTTTAATATCTACTATTGCCTGTAAACCTATACCAAGTCCTAAAGGACTCATACATACTCTGGTCTTAACACAATTATTTAAATACTCAAATGGCGACATTCTTTTCTTTCTTTTTAAATTTACCATCCTGATAGAACGTCCAATGCATCCAATGACCTTCCTCTATAAGTTTAGGATACTTAGCTCTCTTGTAAGGGTCTAGTTTGAAATAACTTCTATGACATTCATTCATATCTCTCTGAGTAAAGTAACTATAAATTGATAAGCAACATCCTTCATTAGATATCTTTTCAGCATATGATTCAAACTGATAGTAATTATCATCGTCAAAAGTATCCATAAAGATACCATCAAACTTAATTCCTTCACTAATCATTTCCGGAATAACTTTTACCCAGTCACCGAAATAAATCTTAGCATTAGGTTTATCAGCTGCCCAAGCAATAGCTCTTTTATAAATGTCATGATTTGCTTCTATGATTGTAACGTTACCTACTCTTTTATATATTTCGGTCGCACTGTAGCCTAATCCAAAGCCTACATCTAATACCTGTCCTTTAGTTTGACAAACGATAGATGCATATGCTTCCATGAGCTCTTTCGAGACTACATCCATAACTATCTCATTTGGATCCTCTTCGTACCAAATACGAGAGTCCGTAATTACAACCTTTTTCATACCTTCCTAACTTAAATGCTTTGCGTTAAAATGATTAAAGAAAGCATTTACTATAGTTTTAATTTTAGTCTTCTCTTCAGATGTTACAGCAGGTTTAGCTGCGCTTGATACTGTTTTATATACTGTTGGTGCTGCCATAGTTATTTAATTTTATTCTATTGAACTCCTCCTTTGTTGTGTGAACGTACTCCATTTGCATAAAAGTTATGATTATCTTCTATCTCCATTATGTAAGTAGTAATCTTCTCATTTAAATCTATAGGAACTATTTTAATTATCTTAACTTTATTTCCTTCAATATCAAATAAGAAATCTCCTTCTTCAATGTTATGAATCTCTCTTCCTATATTATGAAACTCTTCCGTCTTAGAATTATCATAAGCAGCTAAGCCTTCCTCTCCTGTATTCTTACATTCATAATAATGAGGATGTTCTTGAGTACATTTTAGTATAGCACCATTATCTAAATAATACTCTACTAAGTCATCTCTAAATGCTACTGTAGTCTTAAGAACTTTTTTAGCTTCTACTTCCTTAGTTACTTCATTATAAGTACTTACTTCATCTCCTACTACTAAGTTCTGTATCTCTTTTACATCTCCGTTTGCTAAAGTAACTTCTGTACCTGCCACAAAGCAGCAAGGGTGAAAACATAAGTCTTCTCTATTGTGAACTAGTATTCTATTTGCAAAGAAGTTATGATTATCTAATACTACATCTAAATTATAAACAGTCTTAAGTTCTGTTTGAGGTTCAATATTAGTTATAGTAAGAACTTCCATATCAGCTTCTGTTGGTATCCAATCATCGCCAGTTGCTTTATAAACTGTATCTCCTATCTCTATCTGCTGGACGGTCATTCCGGAATCAGATAAAGTTAAAGCTGGATTATACGAAGCGTAAGCATCTTTACTATAACTCCAAAGTGGATGGTCGTGTGTACCTTCTAATGTAGTCCCATCTGAAAATGTATAAAGAACTGTTTCTTGATTCTCTTTTACTATTACAGAACTAACTCCTTTGTAAGATAACTGTCCCCAATTCTCTTCTGAATCATCTCTTGTCAGTACAGTTTCACCTACTACTACATCTTCTATATTTACCTGTCCATTCTCTGTCCAGATTTTAGTACCTGCTACAAAACAAGGAGCATTGTGAAAGATTAATTTGTTAGAACTAACTCCGTAAGTATCTATATCTTCAACGTTAACATTGATTACTTGTTTACCCTGTTCAAGGATAACTGTATTAACAGAAGTAACTCCAATGCTAGATAAATCTTCTTTATAAATCTTACTACCAGAAATTAACTCACTAGCTTTCTTAAAAGATATTTCATCATCTATTTGAGTATAGGTAAGTATGTGCTGTCCTGGAGCAACGTAAACTTTATTAGTATCTTCTAAAACTATCTCTGTGGCTATTCCTCTAGGATTTTCGTGAATGTCTATTGTCTGTACTTGAGAAGATGATAGAGTGGTTTCTGGTAAAGTACTACCAGCTACACTCCATTGCTCTAGTAGTTCAATATTATCTGTGTTAGGTGAACCAGAAATATGATATGATCTTAACTCATCAAATTGAGCAACCTCTGTTATAATTTTCATATCACCTGAACCAGATACAACATAGGAACCTTCTACAATACCTAAACTAGACTCTCCTTGAACTGCATTAGTCGCTAATTCGTAATAATGTTTTTGGTCTAATTCATTATCTACTAAATTAGGATTGAGTTCAGAATTTAAATCTGATGGAATAGTTAAAGCAGCATTAGATGTCTCACATCCTAATTCTATTTGAGTAACTTGAGTATCTCCTTGTGGTACGTAAAGTACCCCATAATACCTATAAGATGAAATACGACTATCATTTAAATCGTCACTATTGTAAATATATTTAGTTACTAAATTACTTCCATCGTTGTGTAGAGCTTTTATTGCTGCTAAGTTTTCTTCTGCTGATCCTGTTGCACTTTCTCCTGCTTTGATAAATTTAAGAGAACCTCTTTTATATACATCTGGCTTTACAACATAATCAGGTATTCTATTATCTCCGGATGCACTATAATCTCCTAATGAATCAATTTCACCATAAGAACCAGATAGGTAAGCAGGTAGTAATTTATCTAAGTCATTATACTCGTTAAAGAGTTTATGAATATTAAGATCTGTAGCAGTATATTCAGAATCGAATATTGCTGCTTCATCGTAAGATAATCTTAATGTAAATGTATTTACGCTATCATTTACTGTAGGAGCAAAGATATCAGTATTATCTTGCTCGTGCATTGTATAAGTTAAGTTGCCTCTAGCTACTGCCCAATCTTTAAATTGATTAGCCATTACTGTTTGACTTGTTCTATAAATAATATCTAAGTGATTAATATTATTAGCAGATAACATACTATCAAACTCTGACATATCAAAAAACGAAAAGTCTCCTAGGCGTATAGTATTGGTGTTCAATTCAATCATTCTGAACTCACCATCGTTACCTTTAGCAAAGTCGGCAGAGAAAAATACTCCTTTCATATAATTAAGTTTTAATATAAATAGTACCTCTTATTATAATATAAGAAGAAAGATTAAAAATTCCAACTTATTCGTTAATAAGTTTCGGGTAGGCGAGGTGGGACTTGAACCCACGTGTAACCAGCTACTCTTTCTACAAGGTATAAGCTTGAGGAGATACCCGCCTGTCGTTTGTGAACCAGATAGGATTCGAACCTATGACCTGCAGATTAGAAGTCTGCTGCTCTATCCAGCTGAGCTACTGGTCCTAGTGATTAGAAATTCTCTGCTAAGATCCTATCTATATCCTTTCTTGATTGCCATCCTATTGGATCAGCATCTCCTATCATTACTTCGAAACTTGCAGCATCCTCAACACTAGAACATTCAGCTCTATTACCTGCTTTAGATGAACTGTACATACCCTCCCCGCATACAATAGAAATACGTTTGCCTTCATCGGTAAATACCTGAGCCATAATTCCATTTACAATTGGGTGTTTAATAAATCCTAAATTTTTAAATTTCATTTTTTTAATCTTTGTACCAAAGGACGGGCTCGAACCGTCACGGGCATTACTGCCCAAGGGATTTTAAGTCCCTCGTGTCTACCAATTCCACCACTTTGGCTTAATACTATTATTTTAAAAGTACAATTTTATCTTCTACGTTCTGCAGACTATGGAGAACTCTATCGATATGTCTTCCAGCAGGTCTTTTAGATAATTTTACATATTTGTAATTATCTACTTTGATATGCCCATCATCGACTACTAGTTCTGATAGTTTAAAGTTAAGCTTAAGAGCTTTGATATAATATTTGATATCTAAATTTTCCATAACTATTTTTTAATTTTACGTTTACTTTTTTTCTTTTGAGGCTCTATTATAAACCTCCCTTGATTACCTATCCCATCATAGTCAACTACATTACCCATTCCATCTAAGTCAGGATAGTTTTCCTCTCGTTGCTTTCTACTACTGTAGAAAATGTTCCATATCGTAAGGTACAAATATACACCAAAGATAACGAAACCAACTATGAACATTCCGATACTCATTTTCTTTTATTTAAAATTATCTGATTAATAGCTATAGTAAATAAAAGGATAGTTCCAGGCCAATGAGCTGAGTACTGAGCTTCAGCAGTCATTCCGGAAAGTCCAAGACCTACAGAATACATCATACAAATAAATGCAATCGCAATAGGTCCCCATAAAAATAAATTTTCTTTTTTCATAACTAATTTTATAAGTAAGTATTAAATGCATGTAAACACCATGCAATGAATCCATTTAAGTTTAATGCAACAAGGTTCCATTGTCTACGAGAAGATGTTTGAACTATAATACAAACAAATCCTACTAAGTACAACCAAGGTTCAATGGTCCATTGGGCAGCGATAAGAAAACCACTACCCATGTAACCAATCCTTGATGCAAACTTTTCATAAGGAGTCAGCCTTCTACGATACACCAACTGCTTGTAGATGTATCGCTTCCAGCTAAAATCTCCATTTTGCTTCTTATTAGCCATTATACTAATGCAGTAGCTAATTTGAATAAGTCTTGATTAATCTTAAGATCTTTCTCAAAAGATTTAATCTTTCTAACTTTTCTAACCTTAGCACCAACTAAAGCAGCACTGAAGCCTCCTTGAGTAATCTTCTCTTGAACTACGTTAAAGACTCTCCAAAGGTCATTTCCTTTATCTTCATCTCTAGTAGGCTCAAGAATATCTTCGATAGTCTCTTCATCGTACTCAAACTTCTTAGCTTCTTTAGAACCAGGCTTAATACCAGCTCTAATCAACATAGCATCCAAAGCTAACTTATTCATCTCATCTTGAGTAAGCTCTTTAGCTTTCATCTTATTAAGAACTTCTACTTTATTAGGAAGATCTTTTACAGCTTGATTAACAACGTTTCTAAGCTCATCGAAAGTATAACCTTTATGACGTATCTTAAAATCAGAGAACTCTTCATCAGCAATAACTAAACCATTAGAACATACAAGTCTAAAGATACCTACCTTAAACTGAAATGCGTTAAAGCCATCATGAGAGTTAGTCATAATAATTCTTGGGAAGGCATCATCACCTTCTTTACCTTTGATCATAATATCAGGATTCTGAAATGAGATCATATGCTTACTAAAAATAGTATCTTTACCTCTACTCTTTCTCATAGCAGCAGAAACAGGCTTCCAACCTAGCGTTGCTAGATCATCGATAATAGTTTCAGTATTTACGTGTAAGTATTTCTTACTTACGTTAGGATTAGTAGGCTCTTTAGCGAATGCTACAGGAACCATCTCTTGAAGTTGTTCTTTTGAAAGGTAACTTCCTAAACCTTTTTCGAATGATTGCATCATATCTGACATAACTTATTTATTTGAATTATTAATATACTTAAATATACGAAAAATATCTTTGTGAGGCAACTATTTTAGTTACTTTCCGGAAATTTATTTCCACTCTTCTATTTGCTTCATTAATAAATGAGCATCAATAGCATCATCGTGACGATCCCATTTATGATATTTATCTCTAATATCTAACACTGCTTTGTACCACTGATTTCTTGGAAGGCTAATTTCAAAGTTAAACTCTTCATTTGCAAAATTAATTGTAAATAAATGAGCAGACTTCTTTTGAAACTGAAATGCTTCTGTTATACCTTCTATTATTACATCAGCGACCTTTGGATTAGCCCATTGGAAGGCTGATTCAAATTCTTCTGGATTATTAAAATGTAATTGCTTTGCCATTATCTTCTCTGTTGAGATTGTCTATTTCTTTCATTTAATCTTTCACTCCCTACTATCTCTCCAACTCCGGTATACGGTACCCAATCATTTGTACCCCAAGCAAAAACAGGACCTTCGTAGTCATAAGTTACTAAA
>Ga0160423_10002680_pt1 | contig 14823 bp, 13 predicted proteins | sample CRUFie14St8metaG_FD_108191 | JGI IMG/M metagenome (GOLD analysis project Ga0160423, IMG submission 108191) | Marine microbial communities from the Costa Rica Dome - CRUD Field 142mm St8 metaG | ecosystem: Environmental > Aquatic > Marine > Oceanic > Photic zone | place: Costa Rica: the Eastern...
GAGGTCTCGCCGCCGCTGCGCTCCTGCTCGTCAGCCTTTCACGTGGTGCGTGGCAGTGGCCGCTCGACGATCAATGGCCAGACCATCGAATGGCAGGAAAAGGATACCTTCAGTGCCCCTGTATTTGCTGCGATCGACCATGTGGCGGATTTGGAATCATTTCTTGTGCGGGTGCATGACCGGCCACTACAGGACAAGCTCGGTTATTATGAAGAGCGCGCCAGATAGTCGGTGTTACAAAAGTTAGGTAAGTTGAATTTCTTGATTAGCGAAAATTAGATCACTAATGTGTTAGCTTGTTGACGTGAAGTAGGTTACGGGTGCCAAACGGATGACCAGCGCTACAAATGGTATTTTGGATATGTCCGGCGACTTTATCACAAAGCAATTTGTGGCTGGTGAGTGGCATGAAGGTAGCGGGGGGAACCGCTCGATCACATCGCCATCATCAGGTGCCGTGCTGGCCACTGTGCCGGATGCAGGCAGTGCCGAGCTGGATGCGGCCGTAGAGCAGGCCCGCCTGGCTCAGCCCGGCTGGTATGATGCAGGGCCGCTGATGCGCGCGAATGCTCTTCGAGAGGCGGCGCGCAGGCTGCGTGAACAGGCAGATTTTCTGGCACGGATCGATGCGCTAGATAGCGGCAATCCTGTCAAGGGCATGCATTTCGATGTCATGCTGGCGGCCACGCTAGTTGAATATTTTGCCGGCCTGACTACCGAGGCGAAGGGGGAAACTATTCCCCAGCGCGATGGTCGTCTAACCTACACCACGCGTGAGCCGCTGGGAGTTGTTGCGCGGCTGGTCGCCTTTAATCACCCACTATTATTTGCTGCTGCCAAGATGGCTGCGCCGCTGGCTGCTGGAAATTCCGTGATCATCAAACCGTCCGAGGAAACACCCCTGTCGGCCCTGTGGCTGGCTGAAATTGTCGGGGATACTTTTCCAAAAGGGGTTCTGTCTGTATTGACTGGTGGCGCGGAACTGGGCGCGTCAATCTGCGCCCATCCCGGGATCGCGGCTGTCAGCCTTGTGGGCAGTGTGCCAACCGGCAAAGCGGTGTTGAAAAGCGCCGCAGACAGCATGAAACGCACACAGCTGGAACTTGGCGGCAAGAACGCGCTGATCATCTGTCCTGATGCAGATCTAGATGCCGCCATCAATGGCGCTGTCAAGGGGATGAATCTAGGGTGGACTGCCGGCCAGTCTTGTGGGTCCACCAGCCGGATCCTGGTCCATAACTCGGTCTATGACGCAGTGGTCGAAGGCATTGAGGCTGCATTTGCCGCAGTCAAGCTGGGTGATCCATTGTCCCTAGATACTGAAATGGGCAGCCTTTCCACCGCATCACAGTTCCAGCGAGTTACGGAATATATCGCCAGTGCAAAGCAAGAGGGTGCAACCATTCGTGTCGGTGCCACGTCTGACCGCGCGACTAAAGATGCCAGTTCTGCGCACAAGGACGGATTTTTTGTGAAGCCGACCCTGCTGGTTGATGTGACCCCTGATATGACAATTGCGCGTGAAGAGGTGTTCGGGCCGGTGCTGTCAATCTTGCAGTGGGATGATGAAGACGAAATGATCGACATCGCAAACGGGCTTGATGTGGGTCTGACAGCATCAATCTGGACTGAGTCGCTGGATACCGCCATGCGCCTTACAGGCAAGATTCAGGCCGGATATGTTTGGGTGAATGATTCTAGCGATCACTATCTAGGTGCGCCTTTTGGCGGCACGAAAAGTTCTGGTCAGGGACGAGAGGAGTGTCTTGAAGAGTTGCTGGCTTATACGGAGGCCAAGACAGTAACTATAGTGCAGAAGAACCGGTACTGACGTTACAATACATATGTTGTCGCGCAGGTTCTTAGGCCGAAGAATTGACTGTCTACCTTCTTGTGTTAGCCTCTTTAGGGCTACAAAGTTAATCTTAACATGCGGGTAAAACAATCAAACTGGAGGAAACAATGAAAAAGTATTTAAGCCTTGCTGTGGCTGCGGCGATGACCGCAACACCAGCTTTGGCCGACAAGGTCAAAGTGGGATATATGACAACTTTGTCAGGCGGTGCTGGCATCATCGGTAAGCAGATGCAGAACGCGGTGAACCTCGCAATGGAGCATACCGGCGGCAAGCTTGGCGGTATGGAAGCCGAGGTAATTTTTGTTGATGATCAACGCAAGCCTGATGTTGCCAAGCAGTTAGCCAACCGTCTGGTAAAAAGCGACAAGGTTGATGTTGTTGCTGGTGTTATATGGTCAAACCTGATGATGGCCATTCACAAGCCAGTGACCCGTTCCGATACATTGCTGATCAGCTCGAATGCTGGACCGTCGCCGATTGCTGGGTCTAGCTGTCACAAAAATTTCTTCTCTATGTCTTGGCAGAATGATCAAACGCCCGAAGGAATGGGTAAGCACCTTCAGGATAGTGGTGTGAAGGAAGTCTATATCTTAGCGCCAAACTATCAGGCTGGTAAGGACATGATGTCTGGCTTCAAGCGTCACTACAAAGGCAATATCGTTGGCGAGGTGTATACCAAGCTTGGCCAGAGTGATTTCCAAGCGGAATTGTCGACTCTCCGTGCAGCCAAGCCCGCAGCCACTTTCATTTTTCAACCTGGTGGAATGGGTATTAATTTCATCAAGCAGTGGAAGCAGGCTGGCATGGACTCGGTGAGCAAGCTTTACACCGTTTTTGCTGTTGATGGTGTCTCACTGCCAGCACTCAAAGAAACGGCTGTTGGGGTTGTTTCAACCCAGACTTGGTCACCTGACCTCGACAATGCGATGAATAAGCGCTTTGTAGCTGATTACAAGGCACAATTTGGCGGCTACCCATCATTCTATGCTGCGCAGGCCTACGATACAATGATGGCAATTGACCACGCTGTCCGTGAGGCTGGTAGCGCCGATACCGAAGCTATGCGTATGGTGCTCGCTAAAGGTGGGATCCCAACGACACGAGGTCCTCTTGCGATGAATACTAATCAGTTCCCAATCCAGAATATCTATCTTCGTGAAGCAGTGATGGACGCTGATGGTGTTGCAACCACCAAGGTCATTGGAACAGTCTTCGAAAATCATTCGGATGCATACGCGTCAGAGTGTAAATTCTAAATAAATCTTTTGGCTGCCTGATTCGGATCGGGCAGCCATTTTTCTTTTTCTTGGGTCGATCTTATGACTTTGCTTCTATTTCTAGAGCAACTTTTCAACGGTGTGCAATTTGGTGTGACACTGTTCCTGATAGCGGCAGGACTTACCCTTATCCTTGGTATCATGGATTTCGTTTTCCTGGCACATGGTAGCCAGGTCATGATTGGTGCTTACTTTGCAGCTAGCTTAACAATTTTAACTGGTAATTTTTTTCTCGGTATTCTTCTTGCTATCCCACTTACGTTTTTAAGTGGCTACGTCCTAGAATATTTGCTTATCCGGCACCTCTACCGTCGCGATCATATGGATCAGGTGCTAGCCACCTTCGGCCTTATTTTGTTTTTCAATGAACTTATACGCATAGGATTTGGTCCGGCCGCGCTGTTCTCCGATTTGCCGCCATTATTGTCTGGTTTTGTCTATATCTTGCCTGAAACGCCATACCCAATGTTTAGGATGATCGTTATTTTGGTTGGATTGGCTTGTGCACTTGGTATCCATTTTATCGTCTCGCACACCAAGATGGGCGCAATGGTGCGGGCGGGTGCTAACAACGAGGCAATGACCTCCGCACTTGGGATCAATATCAGGATATTGCGCCGGTTGCTGTTTGCTGTGGGTGCATGCTTTGCAGGTGTGGCCGGCATGATGCTAGGGCCGTTGACAGCTGTTGAGCCCGGCATGGGAGAGCCTTTGTTGATCCTGTCGCTTGTCGTGATCATTATTGGTGGTATCGGGTCGGTCAGGGGGGCGTTTATTGCCGCTTTGCTCGTTGGCATCGTAGATACTATGGGGCGGGTAATGCTGCCGGTTATTCTTCGCACCTTCATGGGGCAAGCATCGGCAGATGGAGCTGGTCCGGCATTAGCTTCAATGATGGTTTATATACTTATGGCACTTGTTTTAGTAGTGCGGCCCACAGGCCTATTCCCACCAAAAGGATGATTTCATGGAAGGGCTAAAGTTTGTGATTGAAGGTATACGGCAAAACCGTACACAGTTCATACTGCTGCTCGGTTTTGCGCTGTTTCCGATCTATACATCAATGGCTGATCTACCATTTTGGAATGATATCGCGATGCGGATCATGCTGTTAGGCATGGCCGCTATGGGGCTAAACCTTGTGCTTGGATATGGTGGCATGGTGTCGTTTGGTCATGCAGCGTTTGTTGGTATTGGTGCTTATTGCGTTGGTATCAGCCAGTACTACGGGCTGTTCAATGGCTGGGTGCATGTGTTTATGGCGCTTGGTGCTTGCGGTGTTCTGGGGCTGGTCATTGGCTTTTTGGCACTACGGACGAGTGGCATCTATTTCATTATGATAACGCTGGCCTTTGCGCAGATGCTTTTTTTTCTGTTTGTCAGCTTGGAGCAATTTGGCGGTGATGACGGGATGAGCATTGACCGGGCTGAATTCCTGCCTATTGATCTATGGGAACCGTTGCGCCTCTATTATCTTATTTGGACCGCGCTGGCGCTCGTGAGTGTTTTGCTGATGTTCATTGTAGGATCTCGGTTTGGTGTGGTGCTTCGGGCCATTAAAGACAATGAATCTCGCGTCGAGGCGATGGGACTGGCGCCACTGCCATTCAAGATTACAGGGTATTTGATTTCGGCGATGATCTGCGGTTTGGCTGGTGCACTGTTCGCCAGTTGGCAGGAATATGTGTCACCTGACATCATGCACTGGACGCGATCGGGAGAATTGATGATTATCATTATTCTTGGTGGTCTAGGTACGCTGGCGGGCCCTTTGATTGGTGCGGTGGCTTTCCTATTGTTAGAAGAAACTTTGCCGGAATTATTGCATGCGGTTGCGCCCAACTATGCTGAAAATTGGATGATCATATTCGGCCCAATCCTTATCGCGATTGTGTTGTTTGCGCGCGGTGGTTTGATGGGTCTTTTTCAAGGATTCAATCGGGGCAAAGGATGAACGATACTGTCCTTCAGGTTGACGCGCTTTGTAAGTCATATGGGGCGCTGCAAGCGACGCAAAATGTGTCTTTAAACGTGAAGGCTGGTGAGATACACGCCCTCATAGGTCCCAATGGTGCTGGCAAGACAACGTTGATCCGCCAAATCTATGGTTCGGAAGCGTCGGATAGTGGCAATGTTTCGTTGTGTGGCATGAGTGTGACAGGGTTTCGTGTGCCGCAACGTATCAAGCTAGGGATTGGCCGCTCTTTTCAAATCAGCAATGTGCTTATGGGTTTTTCGGTGCTGGAAAACGCTGTCATTGCTGAACAGGCCCGAATTGGTCAGGCGTTCCGCTTCTTTCGTCCTGCTTTCAGTGATCAAAAGCTGATCGAAGGTGGCATGAAAATACTGTCACGCGTCGGTATTGAACAACGTGCTGATGTTCTGGTTGCGGATCTTGCGCATGGTGAACGGCGATTGCTTGAGCTAGCTCTTGCCATGTCCAGTGAGCCGGCCTTGCTGCTGCTCGACGAGCCGATGGCCGGTGCCGGCTCCGAGGAATCGCAGCACATGATTGAGATTATCGGCCAGCTGCGGGACAGTGCGGGCATCCTGTTGATTGAACATGACATGGATGCTGTGTTCCGTCTTGCCGACCGGGTGACGGTACTTGTTGAAGGGGCGATCATCGCTAGCGGCACACCTGCCGAAATCAGCACTAACAAAGATGTGCGTGCCGCCTATTTGGGGAACGAAGATGCTGAAGCTTGAAGATGTAGAAGCAGGATATGGTTCTGCTCAGGTTTTGTTTGGTGTCAGCTTCTCAGTGAACCCTGGAGCATGCGTCTCTTTGATGGGGCGCAACGGCATGGGCAAGACAACGACGGTGCGCACAATCATGGGGCAGATCAAACCCATCAGTGGGACCATCACGAGGTTCGGGCAGGCCAAAAACAATATGGAACCGTTCGAGTTGTCACGACTTGGTATTGGTCTGGTGCCAGAAGGACGGCAGATCTTCACCAATCTGAGCGTTCGCGAGAATCTCGGTACGTTTTTCCGTCCCGCACGTGATGGCGAGACCATCTGGACGATGGATACCGTCCTGGACCTGTTCCCGCGTCTGCGCGAACGCATTTCACATGGCGGTGCCAATCTTTCGGGCGGGGAACAGCAGATGCTCGCCATTGGCCGTGCACTGATGACTAATCCGCGCCTGCTGATCCTTGATGAGGCGACCGAAGGTTTGGCGCCGATTATTCGTGAACAAATCTGGGGTTGCCTCACCATGTTGAAAAACGCCGGCCAGTCAATTCTGGTGATTGACAAGAATATCCATGCACTGGCTGAACTGGCAAACCACCATTGCATTCTGGAAAAGGGCCGTGTCGTCTGGCAAGGAGACAGCACCGAGCTGAAGGCAAATCCAGACCTGAAATCGAAATATCTCGGTGTGTGAAACGCGTCACCAAAAGTGAACATGTCCAGGCGGGAGTGAACAGATGGCTCATACAGATAATGCAGCAATGCGGTTTGTTGATTCGCATCTTAATGCTGGCCGCGCCGACAAGCCGGCTTTCCGCGAGGTTGATGGTAAGCAGCGCACTCTGACCTATGGGGCCCTAGCGCACGGTTCAGGTAGAGCCGCGGCGGCAATGCAGGCGGCCGGTCTGCGCCGTGAAGAGCGCGCGGCAATGCTGCTGTTGGACACCAATGACTATCCGCTACTTTTCTGGGGAGCACTGAAAGCGGGGGTTGTTGCGGTACCGCTCAACACGCTTTTGTCAGCGTCAATCTATGACGTTATTCTGCGTGACAGCCGGGCCAGTGCGTTATTTGTTTCGGCGGCCTTGTATGACACTGTTGCACCAGTGCTTGGCGATAATCCGTGGCTGCGCACGATTGTCGTTGTTGGCGGTGATGCACCAGCTGGGACCGTCAGCTATGATGATTTTATGACAGGTCATGAAACTGCCGAGACCGCAGATGTCAGTCCTGATGATGTGGCTTTCTGGTTGTATTCATCCGGGTCAACGGGTCAGCCAAAAGGCGTGACGCATGTTCACCGCAGTCTGGCCGCTACTGCAGACACCTACGGCACCAACGTGTTTGGTGTTCAAGAGGATGACCTTGTCTATTCAGCGGCAAAAATTTTCTTCGCTTATGGTCTTGGCAACGCAATGACCTTTCCGATGTCGGTTGGGGCCACCACCTTGCTGTTTGCAGGCAGGCCAACGCCTGATGGGGTGATCGATATTCTGGCCAGCCACCGCCCGACGCTGTTTTGTGGAGTGCCGACCCTATTTTCGGCGATGCTGGCGCAGCTTGAAGGTGGTGCAAAAGCCGACTTTGCGTTGCGCTTGTGTATTTCCGCTGGCGAGGCATTGCCCGAGGCAACAGGTGTTGGCTGGCATGCCAAGACAGGTATCGACATTCTGGATGGTGTTGGCTCGACCGAGATGCTGCACATCTTTCTGTCAAACTGCGAAGGCGATGTGGTTTATGGCACCAGCGGTGTGGCCGTGCCCGGCTATAATCTGCGGCTGGTCGGCGAAGACGGCAATGAGGTAGATGTGGGTGAGATTGGCGAGTTACTGGTGGCCGGCGAATCAGCCTCTGACGGCTACTGGAACCAGCGCGACAAGAGCCGTGCGACCTTTGAAGGTGTCTGGACGCGCACTGGTGATAAATATGAGCGCCGCGCCGATGGTCGCTATATCTATTGTGGGCGTACCGACGATCTTTTCAAGGTATCGGGGATCTGGGTTTCACCCTTTGAGGTGGAACAGTCGATCACTGCGCATCCATCAGTGGTAGAGGCGGCAGTGGTCGCTTCAGCCGATGGCTCCGGATTGCTGAAACCAAAAGCCTATGTTGTGCTTAAAGACGGCGCAGATTCGCAGGATATTGATTCTTCAATCAAGTCCCTGGTGAAGGATGATATCGGCAAATGGAAATACCCGCGCTGGGTCGAGGTGGTGGATGACCTGCCAAAGACAGCCACAGGCAAAATCCAGCGTTTCAAGCTGCGTGATGGTGCATGATGGCATCACTGGACTGGCGTGATGGTGCCACAGCACGGCTGACCATCGGCGGGCTGTCGCTAGAATGCGCGATGTGGGGACCACCGCCTGCCGAGGCCCCGACCATCTTTCTTTTGCATGAAGGATTGGGCTGCGTTGCCTTGTGGCGTGATTTTCCCGCACAGCTGGCGTCCGTAACCGGATGTGGTGTGTTTGCCTGGTCACGCGCTGGCTATGGGGACTCCGATCCAAAGCCGCTGCCATGGTCGCTGGATTATATGGAGGATGAGGCGAGGGATTGTGTGCCGCAGGTGCTGGACGCGGTTGGCTCGCAAAAGGTGATCCTGCTGGGCCATAGTGATGGTGCGACTATCTCGGCGCTTTATGCTGGCGGCACCGAAGATAGGCGTCTGTGGGGTGTGATCTTGATGGCACCGCATTTCTTCACCGAACCAGGTGGCCTTGCCTCTATTGCCGACGCCCGCACTGCTTATGGTACGGCTAATTTGCGTGACAGGCTGGGAAAATATCATAGAAATGTTGATAATTGCTTCCGTGGATGGAATGACAGCTGGCTGCACACTGATTTTGAAGAATGGAACGTATCGGACTGTCTGGACTATATCCGTGTGCCGGTGCTGACGATCCAGGGCCATGATGACCAGTATGGTACGATGGCACAGATCGACGAGGTGGTGGATCGGTGCTACGCGCCAGTCGATGTGCTGACGATCTCGGATTGTCGGCATGCGCCGCATCTGGATGCCCCCCGGACAACGCTGGACGGCATTGCCGATTTCTGTCGCAGGCTCGCCGATATCAACGCCTAAAACAGCGATCTAAATATGCAATATAATTCATTAAATGATGAAATTAGTTGCTAAATACTAATTTTGCCCCAATAAAACGTACAATAATGCACAAATTCGTTGACGGCAGGTCAGCGTTTGGGGAAAACTTTCCGACGAATTACGGAGATAACCATGGGTGACATGATTAATTTTGAAACCTCCCCATCACAATATCGCCATTGGCGCGTTGAATATGATGGTGACGTGGCACGTCTCATCATGGATGTCGATGAGACGGGCGGCCTGTTTGAGGGGTATGAGCTGAAGCTTAACTCATATGATCTCGGCGTTGATATCGAACTTGCCGATATCGTTCAGCGGATGCGGTTTGAACATCCCGAAGTCAAGGTTGTGGTGCTGCAGTCGGGCAAGGACAAGGTATTTTGCGCCGGCGCGAATATCCGCATGCTGGCGGGCGCGGCTCATGCCCACAAGGTGAACTTTTGTAAATTCACTAACGAGACCCGCAATGCCATGGAAATGGCCGAAACAGAATCCGGCCAAAAATACGTTGCTGCGATCAAGGGCGCGTGCGCTGGCGGTGGGTATGAATTGGCACTTGCCTGTAATCACATCATGCTGGTTGATGACGGATCATCGACAGTGGCTTTGCCCGAAGTGCCGTTGCTTGCTGTCTTGCCTGGGACTGGTGGGCTTACGCGCCTGACAGACAAACGCCAGGTTAGGCGGGACCTGTGTGATGTCTTCTGTGCCATGGAAGAAGGGGTGCGCGGTGCGCGCGCACATCAATGGCGGCTGGTCGATGAGGTCGTAAGCAACTCCAAATTTGATGAGGCGGTTGTCGCGCGGGCAGCAGAATTTGCAGCTGAATCTGGCAAGGCATCACATACCGGCATTGCTCTGCCTGCCTTGCAGAAAGACATCGCTGCTGACGGGTCTGTCCGTTATTCAACGCTGGAAATTGAGGTTGACCGGCCTGGTGCAACAGCAACGCTGATTATCGCTGGCCCGGAAACCACACCGCCTGCGGATATGGCAGCGTTCCTGGCCGAGGGGGCAGACGCCTATATGTTGCGGCTGGCGCGCGAACTGGATGATGCCATTCTGCATCTGCGCCTGAATGAGCGCGAGGCCGGGTTGTTGGTTTTCCGCAGCGAGGGTGATCCTGCTGCAGTACTGGCGCATGAGGCGCTGTTGCATGAAAACGCCGATCATTGGTTGGCTAATGAGGTGCTGCTTTACTGGAAGCGGGTTCTGAAGCGCGTTGATGTGACCTCGCGTTCAATGACCGCCCTTGTCGAACATGGTTCCTGCTTTGCCGGAGTACTGGCCGAACTGCTGTTCGCGGTTGATCGCAGTTATATGATGGAAGACGAATTTGAGGGTGATAACCGGCCGATCGCAACCATCACGCTGTCTGGATCGAATATGGGTATGATGCCGATGGCGAACGGGTTGAGCCGTCTGGCAACGCGGTTTCTGGGTGAGCCGGAGACACTCACCGCTGTCGAGGCTGAGGTCGGCGCGCCGCTGGAGGCCGATGCCGCGCGTGACCACGGTCTGGTGACATTCGCCTATGATGATGTGGACTGGGAAGATGAAGTGAGGATCTTTATTGAAGAGCGTGCCAGTTTTTCACCGGACGCCATGACCGGTATGGAAGCGAATTTGCGATTCGCTGGTCCGGAGACGATGGAAACCCGCATTTTCGGGCGCCTGACCGCCTGGCAAAACTGGATTTTCCAACGGCCCAATGCGGCCGGGGAAGAGGGGGCTTTGCAGCGTTACGGCACGGGCGTGCGCGGCAAATACAACATGGAACGCGTCTAGTGGCTCACCGGCCAACGGGCGCACAACAAAACAGAGTGTTATCAGATAAAGGTATTTAGACATGCAGAACGTAATGAATGTCAGCTATGACACGAAAATTCCCAACAACGTGAATCTGTCGTCAGACCGGCGGGTTCTGAAAGCTCTGGAAAAGTGGCATCCTGGTTACATCGACTGGTGGACCCGGCTTATCCCCAAGCAGTTTCAGGACGCCAATGTTTATCTGCGGACAGCCATTGGTGTTGAGACTGGCGGTTGGGCAAAGTTCGATTACGTAAAGATGCCTGAATATCGCTGGGGCATTCTGTTGGCACCGCAAGTTGATGAGCGGACTATTGCGTTTGGTGAGCATGCTGGCGAAAAGGCCTGGCAAGAAGTGCCGGGTGAATATCGTGCCATGCTGCGCCGCCTGATCGTAATTCAGGGTGATACCGAGCCCGGATCAGTTGAACAGCAGCGTTTTCTGGGGCTGACCGCGCCGTCACTCTATGACATGCGGAACCTGTTTCAGGTGAATGTTGAGGAAGGCCGCCATCTGTGGGCAATGGTCTATTTGCTGCAGAAATATTTTGGCGCAGATGGACGTGAGGAAGCAGACATGCTGCTGCGCCGCAGTTCCGGCTCGGACGATGCCCCGCGTATGCTGGGTGCGTTTAATGAAGAGACACCAGACTGGCTGTCATTCTTTATGTTCACCTATTTCACCGACCGTGATGGAAAGATGCAGCTGGAAAGTCTGGCGCAGTCAGGGTTCGATCCGCTGAGCCGTACTTGCCGGTTTATGCTGACCGAAGAGGCGCATCATATGTTTGTTGGTGAAACCGGCGTTGGCCGTACCATTCAGGCAACTGCCGAGGCGATGAACAAGGCCGGAATTACCGATCCGTATGACATCAATGCTATTCGCGATCTTGGAGTAATTGATCTGCCGACCATCCAGAAAAAGCTGAACCTGCATTATTCGTTGTCGCTTGATCTTTTCGGACAGGAAGTTTCGACAAATGCGGCGAACGCCTTCAATGCCGGCATCAAGGGCCGTTATATGGAGCACCGGCTGGATGATGATCATAAGCTGTCCAACGATACCTATGACGTGAAGATGGTAAAGGACAACCAGATCATCACTGAACAGATGCCTGCGCTTAATGCTATCAATATGCGCCTTCGTGACGACTATGTCAGTGACGCCTCAGGTGGGCTGAACAGGTGGAACAAGACACTGAAGCGGTCCAACATCGACTTTGCTTTCGCCTTGCCGCATGAAGGGTTCAACCGCAGCATTGGCGTGTTCTCCGCTGTCAGCGTCAACCCACAAGGCGACATCATTTCTGCCGATGAATGGGCATCGCAGGCCAACACCTGGCTGCCGAGCAAGTCTGATGGTGAGTACATACAGTCGCTGATGAAGCCCTGCTATGAGCCTGGCCAATATGCCAGCTGGATTGCACCGCCGAAGGTGGGCATTAACAACCAGCCTGGTGACTTCGAATATGTCCAACTGCATATGGCATAAGGACCGGACTAAGCGGCTGGCCCGGCACCTGCCGGGCTGGCCTGCCGCCGGAAAACTCGCATGAAAATAAACATTGTTTACGCCACAATTCTTGGCACATCGCAGATGGTAGCTGAAGATCTGGAAGATGCCCTGTCCAATAATCACGAAGTGGATGTGCGCGATATCCTGAATGTTGGTTCGGGCGATCTGGGTGAAGAAGCATTGTATGTGTTCATCTCGTCGACAACTGGCCATGGTGACATGCCCGATTCGACTATTGATTTCGTTAAGGACGTTACAGACACAAAGCCCGACTTGTCGTCGCTGAACTTTGCGATATTCGGACTTGGTGACCAAGGTTATGCCGACACATTCAATATGGGCAGCGAGAAGCTGGCCGAATTGCTGAAAGGCGCGGGTGCTACACAGGTCGGCGAGCGCGGCTTGTTTGATGCCTCAACAGGCGACATGCCGGAAGACATCGCCATTCCGTGGCTGGAGGATATTCTGTCAGGAATGTCAACGCTAGCCGAAGCGGTATAGACAGGACGCGGGGAACAGATAATGACGGCGCGACCTTATGATAGCGAGCCTGCACTTGCCGAACTCACTCGGCGCATTGGTTGTCATGTAAAGACACTGCGCCGCGAGCGCAGTCTCTCCCGCCGGGTGCTGAGTGAAATTTCGGGTGTGTCCGAACGTTATTTGGCGCAGCTGGAAACGGGTAATGGCAACGTCACTGTTGGCATTCTGCATCGTCTGTCTCTGGTCTTTGGCTGTGCTGTGGAAGATCTTGTCGCTGGCGGCACGCGCCCTAATACGGAAAAAGGCCACCGACTGGCGCTTCTCGGAGTGCGGGGTGGCGGTAAAACCACGCTTGGCGCGGCGATATCGGCCGAACATGGCGTCCCCTTCATCGAAATGTCCAGCCAGATTGAAACGGTCAGCGGGATGGATGTTGGGGAGGTGATTTCCCTTTACGGTCAGGAAGGGTTTCGCCGCTATGAGGAAGAGGCCATAGCTAGCATCATCGAAGACTATGACCGTGTGGTTCTCGCGGTTGGTGGCGGCATTGTCGAGGCGGCAGCAAACTATGATCTGTTGCTGCGCCATTTTCATACCATCTGGGTGAAGGCAAGCTCGGCTGAACATATCGGGCGTGTCCGCGCGCAAGGGGATGAACGCCCAATGGCCGGGTTCGCCGCAGCCGAGGAGCATCTCAGCAACATGCTCGATCAACGGGAAGCCGATTTCAGCCGTGCCGATCTTGTTATCAGTACCAGCGGGGTGTCTGCTGACACGTCTGTTGCTGAATTACAGAAGCTGATCAGCAACCACGCTATCATGTAGGCATTATGCTTTTCAGGGAGGAATGTCTGTGAGAACATCTGTGGGGCGATGCAATTTCGATTTTTCTGGAACACATGTCGCCATTACTGGTGGCGGGCAGGGTCTCGGCCGGGCCTATGCAAAGGCGTTCACTTCGGCCGGTGCGGCCGTATTCATCCTGGACCGCAATTTTGAAAATGCTTGCAAGGTTACTGACGAGATAAAGGCGGCTGACGGCACGGCATTCGCCTATCAGCTGGATGTCGGGAAGTTGGATGATGTGTCAGACGTCTTTGGCAACATCATCAATGAACATGGCAGGATCGACGTTCTGGTCAATAACGCCGCGATTTTCACGACCCTTGAGATGAAGCCGTTCTACAACATCGATCCGGCTGAATGGGGCGATGTGATCAATGTGAACCTGAACGGCGTATATGCCTGTTCGCGTCAGGTGGTCGACACGATGAAGGAAAACGGCTTTGGGCGGATCATCAATATCGGGTCGGCTGCCGTCACAATGGGCCGTCCGAATTACACACATTATGTGGCCTCAAAATCAGCACTGATCGGCATGTCCCGATCAATGGCGCGTGAGCTGGGTTCTTTCGGGATCACGGTAAACACCATCATGCCCGGCGCGACCTTCACCGAAGTTGAGCGCAAGACGGTAACCCCACAGCAAAAGGAAGCCATTGTCGCTAGCCAGTGCATTCAGCGCCCGGCCACGCCGGATGATATTCTGGGGACAGTATTGTTTCTGTGTTCCGAGGAATCAGGATTTATGACCGGTCAGGCGATCACCATTGATGGCGGTGCTACCCATAGCTGATATGGGTTGTTGATGCTGGGTTATACCCGGTACCGTGCGGTTTTTGATCGAGACACGACTACCTCATAGATGATAATCAGACTGGCAACGCCGACTGCGCACACAACGATCTGCCAGACCGGCACCAGCATCAGCAGCCCCGATCCAGCCAGAATCAGCGCCACCCATGGCTTCAGTGGGCGGATGATATAGGCTTCGACAGCGATTGCCAGACAGCCGATGCCAAAACAAGCAAACACGAATGAGAAGACAATCTCTGCCGGCTTCCCGTCCAGCAGCAGCGCGTTGTTGAACAGGAATGCAAAAGGCACGATGAACGCACCAACCGAAATCTTGACGGCATTCACCGCTATTTCCAGCGGATTGGCATTGGCAATGGCACTTGCGGCATAGGCGGCCACCGCAACCGGTGGCGTCAATGCCGACATC
>Ga0160423_10002681_pt1 | contig 14822 bp, 26 predicted proteins | sample CRUFie14St8metaG_FD_108191 | JGI IMG/M metagenome (GOLD analysis project Ga0160423, IMG submission 108191) | Marine microbial communities from the Costa Rica Dome - CRUD Field 142mm St8 metaG | ecosystem: Environmental > Aquatic > Marine > Oceanic > Photic zone | place: Costa Rica: the Eastern...
AAACAATTCGGGGAACCAGGATTCTACTTCGTAGAGTCAAAAGAACATACAACTAATCCATGTGTTGAGATTGGAATGTATCCTCAGATAAATGGTAAGTCTGGATGGCAAGGATGTAACTTAACTGAGATTAATGGTGGTAAATGTTCTACAAAAGAGGAATTCTTTAAGGCTTGTAGAGCTGGTTCTATACTAGGAACACTACAAGCTGGATATACTAATTTTAAATACCTAGACAATACTTCAAAGAAAATATTTGAAAGGGAAGCATTGCTAGGTGTATCAGTAACAGGATGGATGAATAATCCAGATGTATTACTTGACGCTGATATACAAAGAGAAGGAGCTGAAATTGTTAAGAAAGTTAATAAGGAAGTTGCTGCACTTATTGGAATCAATCCCGCGGCCAGGACCACGTGTGTTAAGCCTAGTGGAAACGCTTCAGTCTTATTGGAGACGGCTAGTGGTATCCATGCCGAGCATAGTCCTCGCTATCTACGCCATATTCAGTTAAATAAAGAAACAGAAGTAGCTCAACTAATAGCTAATACAAATCCATATATGGTTGAAGAAGGAGTATGGTCTGCTAATCAAACAGATTACTGTGTAGCATTTCCTATTATATCACCAGAAGGATCATTGTATAGACAAGAATTATATGGAACAGATCTATTAGAAAAAGTAAAACTTGTCCAACAGAATTGGGTAGAAGCAGGCACTAATGAAGAATTGTGTGCAGATCCTACATTACGTCATAATGTTTCTAATACTGTAACTGTACAATCCCATCAATGGAACCAAGTGGAAGATTATGTATTTGAAAATAGACACTCATTCGCAGGAATTAGTTTTCTTGCAGGAACAGGAGATAAAGATTATGCGCAGGCGCCTATGACAGAAGTTTTAACTGAAAATGAAATAGTTACTAAATACGGGAAAGCAGCATTGTTTGCTGCAGGTCTTATTGTAGATACACGTAAGGCTGGATTTAGAGATTTGTGGGAAGCTACTATGATTGCTACTATGGACGAGCAACATAGAGGTGAAATTTCAGATATGAGATCAGAATGGATTAGACGATTTAATAAATTTGCTAAAAATTATTTTATGGATGATACAAGTGAGACTGCTAATTGTTTGAAAGATGTTTTCTTGCTTCACAAGTGGACAAAGATACAACAGAATTTAACTCCAATAGATTTTGTATCTCAGCTTGATGAAAAAAGATTTACAGAGATAGATACAATGGGCGCTGTAGCATGTCAAGGTGGTGAATGCGAAATAACTTTCTAAGGGGAAACACTTGCTTGATCCAGAAGATACCTATGACTATCACGTAACTTGTCAATTCTGTGATATTGAGGTTGAAGTATACATTGCTGATTCTGAACCTCCACTCTTTTGTCCAATGTGTGGTGAACAAGTAGATTACCACCAATTTGATGAAGAACAAACACCAGAGGAAGAGGAGGAAGATTACTATGATGAGGACTGATTTTACATGGGCGGATGCAACGTTCTGTGCTAAATTATCTATGCATGCATATCAAGACGAAGCAGGTTTTAAAAAAGCTATCAAACCAGGAAAGAAATGGAAAGTCAAATTCTTTGACTTTGGAGGAACTCAGGCATATGCTTTAAACAGTAAAAATGAATACATTTTAGTATTTCGTGGAACAGAACCAACACAATGGGCTGACATAAAATCAGACTTAAAGTTTAGAAAAGTAACATCATTAGATGTTGATGGTAAATCTGAAGGTAGAGTTCATAGAGGATTCAAAGCTGCGTTAGATATGGTTTGGGATGATATCATTGCACATATGGTAGAATGTAAAGCAAGTAATAAAGATATTACTATTACAGGTCATAGTCTTGGAGCAGCTCTCGCAACTCTTGTTGCTGGTAGACTAAACAATCCAAATGTAGTATTATATACTTATGGATCTCCTCGAGTTGCAACTAATAAATGGAATAAATGTCAAAAATTTACACATTATAGATTTAGAAATAATAATGATATTGTAACACGTGTACCTCCTAGATGGTTAGGATTCAAGCATAATGGTGAAATAGAATATTTTGATTATAAAGGAATGTATAATACTGGATCTGGTTCTTGGTATATGTTCAACAATTGGATGATGGGAATGTATAGAGGCTGGTTTTCTTTAGCTGGATGGGATAGTTTTAGTGATCACGATATCTCGTCTTACTATAAATTATGTAGGAGTCAAATGATAGACAATGAATGATAATTGTACTTTCCCTTCTACGGGATTGACAATTACTCCACAAGGTCAACTTACATCATGTTGTAATATGAAAAAGACTGGTCACCCCAGTCGTTGGAGTTTTGGTCATCTATCAGAAGTAACAAATCTTCAAGATCATTTTTATTTTAGTGATGAGAAGGCAGATTGGGATGAAAACTTTGCTGACGGTTGGCAAAAGTTTGATCAATGTGTAGACTGTCTAGGTGGGCAGAAACATTATAAACTATCTCAAGAATTTAAACCAGAAAATGGTCTTCAATATTTAGAATTTAGTACGAGTAATGTATGCAACCAAAGTTGTGTTATGTGCTCAAGTTTCTTTAGTTCTAAATGGAAAAAGATGGAACCATTATTCAATAGGAAAGTATCTAATCCCTATTCATTTACTGATGAAGACATAGATAAAATTATTACAGTTTTACCAACTGTCCGTAAATTAGTTTTAAAGGGTGGAGAACCATTTGCTGATCAAAAAAATCTTAGATTACTAAAAGAACTTACTAGAGTTAATCCACAGTGTGAACTCGACGTAATAACAAATGGTCAAAATGTTTCTCAACAATTTTTAGAAGCATTAGAACATCATGCAAGATATCCTGACAATGTTAACATTGCTGTTAGTATAGATGGACTTGGTGAACGATACAATTGGATTAGAGGTGGTGACTTTGATAAAACAATTGAAACGGTTCAAAATATATCTCGTGCTATAAAAAAACGTTGCTTGATAATTCCAACAGTTTCTATCTATAATTTTTTTCATATGAAAGAATTGTGGGATTGGGCAAACGATCAGGAATACCTTTCAATAGATATCTACAAATGGCCAAACAGTGTTACTAATTATCCTACGTGGACAAACGTAGAAAATCTATTAACCCAAGAAGAAATTGATGAAGGTATACAATCGCAATTTAGTATGGTCAATAGAGATATAAGTTTAATAACAAATATGAGGAGCAACAAGAATGAAAAAGATATCTCAGAACATAAAAAATATACAGAAGTAATGAATAAAATTAGAGGTTTTGATATATATACCCTTTAAAGAAAACATACGGAAAGGTAAAGAAAGTGACGCAACTAATCAATCCAAAAGACTTTACCAAAGTGACAGGCCTTCTAAGGTCTTTTTTTTTGGCCAAAGGTTTCCAAGAAGTACACACTCAAAACAGATTAAGTATTTTAGCAGCATGTGAAGATCCAGAGACAGTATCAACATATAACTACAATGGTCAAATATGGCCACTGCCTCAAACAGGACAAATGTGGTTAGAATATGAACTATTAACCAAGCCAGAAGTTCCTGGCTTTTTTTGTGTCTCAACATCATATAGACAAGAACCTAATCCTGTAGAAGGAAGACACTTAACAATCTTTCCTATGTTTGAATTTGAATCACATGGTACGTTTGATTATCTATTAGCAATGGAAGCTGAGTTGTTAACACATTTAAAACTTCCAGCTCCAATGGTAAAAGATTATGATACTTGGTGTGAATATTATAAAACAGATGAACTTGATAATGACCATGAAGCAAAAATGGGAGAAGAGTTTGGATCTGCAATGATAATTAATTTTCCAAATAAGACATCACCTTTTTGGAATATGTCTCAAAACAAAGCAGGAACTCATGCAAAGAAAAGTGATGTAATACTTGGAGGAATGGAAACAATAGGATCAGCTGAAAGAAGTTGTAGTCCACATGAAATGAGACATATGTTTGGTAACATATCAGATGGTGGTTATGCAAATCTTTTATATGAGCTTTTTGGACAACAAAGAGTTAATGATGAAATGGATGAGTTTCTAAGACATAAGTTTATACCTCGATTTGGTGGAGGTATAGGAATTACTAGACTAATAAGCGCAATGGAGAATTTATGAGCGAACAACAATTGAAGAAATATATAGATCTTCTTCGCAGAATTTTAAATGTGAAGTAATAGTTTGGGGTGGCGGAATCGGTAGACGCGGTGCACTGTTTATGCATTGTCCGGGCGGACGTGGTGGTTCGAATCCACCCCCCAAAGCCATTATATATAAAGTATGTGGTTTTATAATGATAAAGAGTTTGATTTAACACCAGAACAATATCAAGGTTTTGTTTATATGATAACTGAACTTGATACTGGTAAGAAGTATATAGGTAAAAAATTCTTTTGGAAACCTAAAACATTACCTAAGACAAAGTCAAGAAAAAGAAGGATTAAAACTCGGACAGAGTCTGACTGGAAAGACTATTATGGTAGTAATAAATTGGTTCAACAATTAGTTGAAAATAAAGGTAAAGATAAATACAGAAGAGAAATTTTAAAATTATGTAAGACTAAAGGTGAATGTTCTTATTATGAGGCTAAATACCAATTTAAATATGATGTCCTATTATCGGATGAATACTATAACGAGTTAATATCTTGTAAAATTCATAGCAAACATCTGGGGAGATAAACAAATGCAAATGAGTTCACAATTAATAAAAGCAGCTAGAATGCATGCGGAAGGTGAGTTAGAAAGAGCAAAAACTAATGTTTTAGTTTATATGCAACAAAGTGTTGGTATTGGCGAACACAGTGATATAGTAGAAGCAATACAAAAAGAACTAGATACTATGGCGGTCGCTGAGGATCGTATCAGTATGTTGGAGCAACATTTTAGTGATTATTCCGGTTAAACTTACAGATGCTGCAGAACAATATTTAAAGTCCGTTGGTGACCCCAACGTGTCTTTATCTATTACAGGTGGAGGATGTACTGGATTCAAATATGAATGGGGTACAACTGATCAAACACCAACTGTTAGCAATCTATGGGTTGATCCTATGGCTGAAATGTACATTATTGGTTGTACAATAGATTATGTAAAAGAATTAGGAGGTTCGTATCTAAAAGTTACGAACCCCAACGCAACTGCACAGTGTGGATGTGGAGAAAGTTTTGGAGTATAATGAGATATGGCAAATGCAAAGATTAGTGATAATACAGTAGTCGCAACTCCTTTAAGAAATATAATAAGTTTGATTGCAGCTGCTGCAATAGGAACGTGGGCCTATTTTGGTGTGATTGAAAGACTAAATCAGATTGAAACTAATATTACATTAATGAGTACTGATTTAAAAGAGAATACAGAATTTAGAATAAAGTGGCCACGAGGGGAAATGGGTAGCTTACCCGCAGACAGTGAACAGTTTATGTTAATAGAACATATAGCTGGTCAGCTAGAAAAATTGGCTGAGGATATAGAAAGCGGTAATGCTCCTTACGATCAACAACAAAAACTCACTTTAGAATTCTTCGAAAAAAGGATAAGTAAATTAGAAGAAAGGATAGATGAGTTAAAGAACGGGAAATAGCAAATGTTAGAGATATTTAAAGGATTCATCTTATTTCTATTTGTGGATGGGACACCTATAGAATATTCACCTAAAGATTCATTATCTGATTGTTTGAAAACCAAAAGAGAAATTGCTAGAAATATTGGTGAGAGTAATAGATACTCATGTGGACAAGGTCAAATAAAAATGCAAGACATTAATGGGAAAATGCAACCAGTTGAATTAATAGAAGGGGGATAATATGCATGAAAAAAAATGTAAAAGATGTGGTCACAAATGCCACTGTAATGATGTAAACTGTAGTGAGTGTGTCAATGATGTTTGTGTACAGTGTGATTGCGAACCAGAAAATATGAGGGATTAATCATGCATGAATACAAATGTAAAATATTAAGAGTTGTAGATGGCGACACAGTAGATGTTGACATTGACCTAGGTTTTGGGGTATGGTTACATAAAGAACGTGTTCGAATGATGGGTATAGATACACCAGAGTCAAGAACTTCTGATAAAGAAGAAAAAGTATATGGTATGCTTTCTAAAAATTTTGTAAAAGACACACTCCCTATAGGCTCTATGCAGATATTAAGAACTCATAAAGATAAGACTGGAAAGTTTGGTAGAATACTTGGAGATTTTTTAATAGAAGATAAAAGTCTTGGAGATATAATGGTTGACAAATCATTAGCAGTGAGGTATAATGGTGAGAACAAAGACGAGATGGGTCCTGCTCATCTAGCTAATAGAAATACATTATTACATGAGGGAATAGTAACACCGGATGATTTTACTTGATTATAATGCAATTGCAATATCTAATGTTGTAACTCAAAAACTTGATATAGATGAAAACTTAATTAGACATATGATACTTAATAGTATTCGTATGTATCGTTCTAAACATAAAGAGAAGTATGGTGAAATTGTTGTCTGTACAGATGGTAAACGCAATTGGCGACGTGATATTTTTACCCACTACAAGTTCAAAAGAAAAGATGCAAGAAAACAATCGTCCATGGATTGGAATGAATTGTTTCGTATCACGAATATGGTATTGGAAGAAATCAAAGAAAACTTTGGATATAAAGTAGTTGAGGTTGATGAAGTAGAAGCAGATGATATCATAGCAGCCCTTTGTAGATATTCTAATGAAGAGTTTGGCAAATATGAACCTATATTAATTGTTTCCTCAGATAAAGATTTTGTTCAATTGCAAACATATGGTAATGTAGATCAATATTCTCCAATGAAGAAAAAATTTATAAAAGAACAAAATCCTCGTGCTCAATTACAAGAATTAATTATGAGAGGTGATACTTCTGATGGAGTTCCAAATGTATTATCTAATGATGATGTCTTTGTAGAAGGTATTAGACAGACTCCTTTGTCCGCAAAGAAAATGAGTGATATGATTAATCGATTAGATGAAGTTACAATCAATCTTACTAATGTACCTGAATGGTATCGTAACTATCTTAGAAATAGAAAACTAATTGATCTTTCTCAAACACCAGAACCCCTGGTTGAAAAAATTATAAGTAATTATGAAAACCAAGATCCTTGGGAAAACAAAGGAAAAGTGTTTCCATACCTTGTTGAAAAAAAATGTAGATTATTACTAGAAAGTGTAGGAGATTTTGTTTAATGGCAACTAATAAAATGACTGTGTTAGATGGATTATATGTCCATGAAGTATTTGACAATTTTGTTGAAGCAAAAACTAAAAAAGAGAAAATAAAAATCTTGCAAGAGAATAATCATCATGCTGTAAGAGATATTATTAGAGGTGGCATGGATCCTAAAATTGTTTTTTTACTTCCAAAAGGTAAACCTCCTTATCAAGCAGCACGACCTGAAAGTGCACCATCTAATCTTATTAAAAGAAACACAGACTTCAACTACTTTATTAAAAGTGGCCAAGGAGATAATATGTCTGCGGTTAAAAGAGAAAGTATGTTCATTAATTTATTAGAATCCATCCATCCTGCTGATGCTGAACTAGTACTAAATATGGTTGAAAAGAAACCTCCTTGTAAAGGTATGACTAAAAAAATTGTAGAAGAAGCATATCCAGGATTACTCTAATGCCCCTATATACAATACGTAACAAAAAAACACAAGAGTCTTTTGATGTGATTATGACTTGGGTAGAGTTACAGGAAATGCTAAAAGAAGATCCAGATTTAATTCAACAATTAACTACACCTGGCTTTGTCCAAGCTGCTAAAACTCCTTTACGACAAGCTGGTGAAGGTTGGAGAGATCATTTAAAACGAATTAAAAAAACTTCAGGGAGAGGTAATACTATCAATGTTTAAACTGTCTAGTAGATCAAAAGGAAAACTCGAAGGAGTTCATCCTGATATGGTTAAGGTGGTCGAAACGGCCATTGGCTTGACCAAAATCGACTTCGGTGTGACATATGGGGTGCGAACAAAAGCCGAGCAAGAAAAGCTCGTAGCATCTGGTAGATCACAAACAATGAAGTCAAAACATCTTATTCAAGACTCTGGTTATTCACATGCTGTAGATGTTGTTGCATATGATGGATCAGATGTTGTTTGGGAAATAAATGTTTATGATGATATATGTGATGCATTTAAAGCTGCAGCTGAAAAACATGGTGTAGCCATTAAATGGGGTGCTGCTTGGTCTGAAGGAGATATCAGATCATATCCAGGTACTGCAGAAGATGCAATGATGAAATATGTTGATTTAAGAAGGAGTCAAGGACGTCGACCATTTATCGACGGTCCGCACTTTGAACTTATGTAAAGGAGTTTCTTACATGCCTAAATTCTCGCGCTTTGATCCACGCAACAAGAGAAAAGGGAGGAATAAGTTAAGATCAAAATTAGGATTAAACAATCCAGTAAGAATGAAATTCACAGATAGAAGAAATTATTATAAACAATATAAAAAAATGGGGATAAGATTAAATTAACGGTTGACCTTTATGCCTTTTTATAGTATAAAGAGGCATGAAAGGAAAATTTATGAATAAATTTGATAAAAATGAAAAAGTAATTCTTACGGATGTAGACGGAGTTTTACTTAATTGGGAATGGGCTTTTAAAGGTTGGCTTAAAGAGCACGTTTGGTTTAGAGAAGGTAGAGAACTAAAAGAAATCGTACCTGGTAGCTACGAAATGAATGAACGATATGGTCTTACCGTTGATCAAGGTAAAGAGTATGTCACAATGTTTAATAAATCAGCTGCAATTGGATTTCTACCTCCTCAAAGAGATGCAATGTATTATGTTGATTTACTTCACAGAAAGCATGGATTTACTTTTCAAGTAATCACATCTTTATCAAAGAATGAACATGCTTGTCATTTAAGAACAGAGAATTTAAAAAAGCTGTTTGGTGAGACAGCTTTTAGAGGTTTTACATATTTGGATACAGCTGCTGACAAAGATGAAGCGTTAGCAGTATATAAAGATTCAGGATTAATTTGGATAGAAGACAAACTTATGAATGCAGAAGCAGGATTAAAAGTTGGTTTAGATTGTTATCTACTTGAGCATGGTCATAACATGCATATGACTAATCCAAACATCAAACTTGTAAAAAACTGGAAAGATATTTATGAACTCATCACCTAAGTCACTCGAAGAATTGTTAACACTACGTTCCACTTGGGAAGACATAGTTATTAGATATAAGATTCCTGAAAAGCAAGGAACCCTAGATAATTTACGGTGGTTTGTTCAGAACGGACAAACTAACAATAGATTTAGGAAACGTTGCAAGGAAGCTATAGACCTTGCAAAAACAATTTTGGAGGAATACGAAAATGGCCGCCGCAAAGAAATTACAACCGGGATCAAAGTGGGCTCACCTTGATCGTGACGGTGATGGAGAAATAACAGACGCGGAGATTGCTATGGAAGAACGTATGATCGAATTAGAAGACATGCGTAGTGATATGGAAAATGAAGACGCTAAGCAGGATGCGCAGAGAAAAATGGCGTGGTTCGCATTGTGGGGAATGTTACTTTACCCGTTTGCCGTAGTATTAGCTATTTGGTTAGGATTGGGACAAGCAGGTTCTATTCTAGGCGATATGGCAGCAGTGTACTTTGTATCTGTTGCTGCAATAGTTGCAGCTTTCTATGGAAAGGAAGCTCTGACTGCAAAAAACAAAACCTCACCTAAAAAAAGAGTAGAGGTGGATGAACGATAACAATTAAAAGAAAGGTTACACAGCATGAATTTTTTCAAAAAAATTCTACTTGCAGTGCCATTAGCATTGCTCGCATTTTCGCCTGCGTTTGCAGATAAACTAAAAATTGGATTTGTATATGTTGGTCCTACCGGAGATCATGGTTGGACATATATGCATGATCAAGGACGACTAGCTATTGTTGAAGAATTTGGTGATGATGTTACAACCACTTATGTGGAATCAGTAGCTGAAGGTCCAGACGCTGAAAGAGTAATGAGACAAATGGCTTTATCTGGCCATGATATGATCTTTGCTACTTCTTTTGGATATATGGACGCTATGTTAAAAGTTGCAAAAGATTTCCCAGATATCAAATTTGAACATGCAACCGGATACAAAACCGCAGATAATATGGCTGTGTATTCATCTAAGTTTTATGAAGGTAGATATGTCCAAGGAGTTATTGCTGGACATATGAGTAAAAAAGGAAAGGCTGGTTACATAGCTTCATTTCCTATACCAGAAGTAATTCGTGGTATTAATGCTTTTTGGCTTGGCGCAACATCTGTGAATCCAGATTTCGATATTGATGTGATTTGGGTTAACACATGGTACGATCCAGGTAAAGAAGCAGATGCTGCTAATGTATTGATTCAACAAGGTGCTGATATTATAACACAACATACTGATTCTCCAGCTGCTTTACAAGTTGCTGAAAAGAATAATATTAAGGCATTTGGTCAAGCATCAGATATGATTAAATTTGCACCAAAATCTCAGTTAACTGCAATCATTGATGATTGGGGTCCTTACTATGTTGAAAGAGTAAGAGCAGCACTAGATGGCACTTGGGAATCTTCTGATACTTGGGGTGGTATGGATACAGGAATGGTTAAGATGGCTCCATTCACAAACATGCCAACTGATGTAGCTCACTTAGCAGCAAGAGCTGCAAAAGAAATTGAACTTGGGAAACTAGATCCATTTGGTGGTAAGTTTTCTGATATTGAGCTATTAGGAATGGAAGATTATCTTCCTGGCTTAGATGCAATGAAACCTTAAAGGAATCCTTTGTTATGAAAAGACTTATATATCAAGTCTATGTAGGAAATAGATCGAGGCTATATGACCATTGTGTAGCCTCGGTCAAAAATTATTGTAGAGAACATGGTATATCTCATGTTGTTCAAACTTTTCCCATTCTTAGTATAAAACCAGATGTGTTTGCTACTAATCGTAGTACAGAATCATATATGAAGCATGGGGGTTACCTTCCAATATTTGAAAAAGAAAATGCATTTGATTACTTGAATCAATTCGATCAAATAGGTATAATAGATGCAGATATATGGATACGACCAGGATCACCTAATATATTTGATTCTGTTCCATTAGAATATGACTTTGGAGGAGTAGTAGAAAGAGATATGCCTATTACAGAACAGTATAGGCAAAAGATACATAATTACTCTCATATGCAATATTCTAATATCAAACTAGATTGGAAATGGAATCAATCTGGCGCAGAGTTTTTTAATATGGGTATGATGATATGCAATAAAAGTATTGCTAAATACCTTAAAGGACAAACACCAAAACAATTTATAGAGAGAGCAGAGCATAAAGATTTTGTAGATGGTATAGGTAATTGGAAATGGTCAACAGATCAGACATTACTTAATACTTGGGTTAAGAAAGAGAATATGAAAATTAAACCGTTGACTTATAAGTGGAATGCATTGTATAGTGCTATTATTCCAGAGATGATGAAAGATGCACATTTCATACATTTCTTTCTTAAAGATAAATTACCTCAACGTGGGGAGAACGTTGAACAATTAATGGAGATGGTTAAATGAAATTAAGTGATTTTAATAAAAGGTTTGGAGAAGGTACAGACTTTGATTTAGATTGGGGTAAGTTAATTATACTTGGTCTCTGCATTTACATTGCAATACAGGTATCATAATGGAATATTACACAGTAACATATGAGGTTGATGGACCAGATATAGCTGATGCAGCTCACAATATTGCTATAGGCCAAAGTATTGGTAATCCTAATATTAGATCTGAAATAGAGACAGCAAACAATATTAAAGAAATGGAAGCTCTTGTAGATTCTATTGATGGTAATATTGTTAAGATTAAATTTCCTCTAAAGGCTTTGAAGTGGCCAAACATATCTCAGTTGCTGTGTATTATTCAAGGTGGACAATCAGATATTGAATGTGTACAAAAATGTCGTGTAATTGATATTGAAGGCTTGCCATGGATGAACGATCCGGTTCTTGGAATGGCTAATATGAAAACAAGATGTAGTGCTGAGAGTCGTCCATTATTTGGTACAATCATCAAACCTAAAAGTGGTTTAACAAAAGATCAGTTAGTTACTATTACTGAACAAATGATTGATGGTGGAGCTGACTTTATCAAAGAAGATGAGATTATGGCTGATAATGATTACCTTCCTTTATGGGAAAGAGTATCTGCTATATCTAATTTAATTTCTAAAAAGAATTCAAAAGTAGTATATGCTTATTGTATTAATGCAGATCCTTTACAATTAGTAGATAACCTACAGACTGTGAGAGCTACAGGTGGAGATGCTGTTCATATTAATTTCTGGTCAGGATTAGGTTCATATACTACAAGTAATGAAATGGGATTAATTACTCATTTCCAAAGATCAGGTATTCGTATTCTTACAGATCCTGATAATAGATTTTCTATATCATGGCCTACAATTGTAAAATTATTTGTAATGGCTGGTGTTGATACTGCCCATGTTGGTATGCTTGGTGGTTATTATCCAGAAGGTGAATCTGAAGAAGAAACACTAGAAGCAATAGAATTGTGTTCTTCTAACGATCGTGTAGCAGCTTTAAGCTGTGGAATGAATCCTGTCTTAGCTAAAGAGATTAGAGAGCGTATTGGTAACAATTGGTTAGCTAATGTTGGAGGATGGTTACATACTGGAGACAGTATATATGAAAAAGTGAATGAAATGAGGAAAAGTTTGGATGAACCATTATGACAAGGTTTTAGTTACAGGAGGGTTTGATCCTCTCCACAGTGGACATATAAGATTATTTAAGGCAGCAAAAGAAAAAGGAAAAAAACTTATTGTTGGCTTAAACAGTGATGAATGGTTACGAAGAAAAAAAGGTCGGCCATTCATGGAATATGAAGAAAGAGAAGCTGTTATATCCAGTCTTTCTATGGTAGACAGAGTTATCGAATTTGATGACTCAGACGATACTGCCTGCAATGCAATCTATCAGTTAATATCTAAAAATAGCGACAGACAAAGAATTTGTTTTGCGAATGGTGGAGATGTTACAAAAGAAAACTGTAAAGAATATGAAGTATATGGTAAAACTCATTATGTTCAATTTGAATTTGGTGTAGGTGGAGATTATAAAAGAAACAGCTCTAGGTGGATATTAGATCAATGGAAAGCTCCCAAGACTGAAAAGAAATGGGGATACTATAAGATTATCCATGAGAATAATGACCTTAAATCTAAAATAAAAGTAAAAGAGTTATCTGTCAGACCTGGTGAAAGTCTAAGTATGCAGAAGCATCACGATCGTAGTGAACATTGGTTTATTATGCAAGGTGAAGCTACTATATGTACTATTAACGACCATAATACTGATTTAGAATACAAGGGTAAATATAAAAAACATCAATGGGTTAATATTGGTGTAGATGAATGGCATATGCTTACAAACGAAACTAAGAATACATTGAAACTTATAGAGATTCAATTTGGCAAAGATACTGCAGAAGAGGATATAGAAAGACTAGATGTTTCTGATATGGCTATAATAGGAGAAAACTGATATGATGAATGTACAAGTAAACAAAGATGCACCTAACATCTTTGGATTAATTCCACCTAACTCTGTTGGAGCAGAAATTGGAGTTTGGATGGGGAATACTTCAGAAGGTATTTTATCACGAGTTAAAGGGATAAAAGAAATTCATTTAGTAGATTCATGGTCAGTTGTGCCTTACAAAAATAATAGTGAAATGTCGTTTCAAGAATACATTGCTAGGTATCAAGAAATTACAAATGAGATTAGTGAAGCTGGGTTTATGAATTACTATGAGCAAGTTTATAAACACGTTTTAGACAAGTTTAAATTTGAACCTAGAGTTAAGATTCATAGAATGCTATCTACTGATTGGTTTGAGATGATGAAGAAAGAACATCTAGAATTGGATTGGATTTATATTGACGGAGATCATTCATATGAAGGATGTTTGTCTGATCTAAGAAATGGGTTGTCAATGCTTAAAAATGGTGGTATGCTGTTTGGTGATGATTATAAATGGCCAGGAACTAAATGGGGTAAACCTGGTGTAACAAAAGCTGTGGATAAGTTTAGAGAAGAGAATCCATTGTTGATGCAATTTAGTAGACATGGTGAAACACAGTTTGCAATTAAGAAAGCTATTGAAGTATGATGAATATTGTTATTCCTATGGCCGGAGCAGGAAGTAGATTTGCTGAGGCTGGATATGAAGATCCGAAACCATTTATTAAAGTTAATGGTAAACCTATGATAGAGTTAGTTCTTGAAAATCTAGGATTAGATGGTAAGTATTATTTTATTGTCCAAGCAGATCATTGTGTAAAATATAACCTCCATGAAAGATTGAGAGAAGTAAAACCTGATTGTGAGGTTATCGAGATTGACCATATGACTGAAGGAGCAGCAGAAACTGTAATGTTAGCAGCTGGTATGATTGATAATGACACACCTCTGTTTACTGCAAATAGTGATCAATGGGTGAAGTGGGGGTCACAAGACTTTATTAATAGAGTTATGCAGAGTGATGCTGATGGTGCTATACCATGTTTCAAATATGATAAGCCTAGTGCATCATATGCTAAAATAGAAAATAAAGTTATTACTGAAGTAGCTGAGAAAAAAGTAATTTCTAATGATGCAACTGTAGGATTTTATTGGTGGAGAAGAGGTTCAGATTTTGTAAAGTATGCTCATCAAATGTTTGAAAAAAATATTCG
>Ga0160423_10002683_pt1 | contig 14814 bp, 23 predicted proteins | sample CRUFie14St8metaG_FD_108191 | JGI IMG/M metagenome (GOLD analysis project Ga0160423, IMG submission 108191) | Marine microbial communities from the Costa Rica Dome - CRUD Field 142mm St8 metaG | ecosystem: Environmental > Aquatic > Marine > Oceanic > Photic zone | place: Costa Rica: the Eastern...
TACCACTTCCTACATGACCAGTATCTAGCTTTTGTTCTAGGTCCTGGATTATCACAATTATGTCTTGCTCTAAAACTTCTTCTTCTTGCAGGATTTGACTTTTTAATTTTCATGTTAGGATCTCCAAAGTTTACTTTCTTTGTGTTTCCAGTTTTTGGGTCTCTCACATATACTTTGAATTTTTTGACATCACCTTGCATAGGTTTACCAAGTTTTACTTTACGTCCTTGATATTCTGCTTCGTCTACAATATCATCATCGTTGTACCACATATCACCGTATGCTTCATCAAAGTCATCACCATCATATGTTTCATCAATACTAGCATTAGCAAGTTCTTTTATCCTGTCAAGTTCAAAATCTTCTTTTGTCTTTTCAGCTTTACTATATTTGTCTTTTAAGCGTCCTAATTCTTCTTGACTTGCACCTTCGCGTCCTGCTTTAGCGGCTTTTTTCATGTATTCTTTACCATGCTTTTTAACGCCTGTATAATATTGCAAGCCTGATTCGCTTGTTTCTGCTTCTTTTAGGTAATCTTTAAATGTCTTAGTCATGTGTCAACACCCTTTATATTATAATATAAAGTATTTATCAATATTAGTCAAGCTCAGTAGGTCCAGTTGACTAAATAGAAACCAAAAGGATACGGCTATGTTGAAGCACAAGCATATGATAGTAAGAGCTGAAGTTAGCAACCCTCCTCAATACGAGCAAAATATAGTCGATTGGGTGAGTAATTTAATTAGAGATATAGATATGAAAATAATGATGGGACCATATGCAAAATATTGCGAAATGCCAGGCAATAGAGGGTTTACATGTGTTACTATTATTGAAACAAGTCATATAGCTGTACACATTTGGGATGAGGTCAAGCCTGCATTAGTTCAATTAGATGTATATACTTGCGGTGATCTTGATAAAGGTAAAGTATTTGATGCACTAGAACGTTGGGATCCAACAAAAGTTGAATTCAAATATCTTGATAGGGAAAACGAACTTATTGAAATTTAAGTTTTAGGCAATCTAAAAGCAAATCTACTCTTAATATCAGTGCCATAATAAGGACTATTTTCTATAGTCGCTTTGTCTTGGAAGTTAGGTGGATAAACAACGCCTATGCTTCTTACTACTGCATCTTCTCCTTGGCCACCTAATATACTTGTGGCTTGGATCATTGCTGAAGCATTTAAGAATTTACGAATGGCTTCACCAAAGTCTATTAAATTTCCATCATGTGTTGCCTGCGGATTGTTTATATACTGTGCAACATCTTTAGCAATACTACTTAATACTACTAAACCAAAATAACTTCCTTTTTTGTAAGCAATTTTATCAAACAAAGGTAATAATTCTTGTGGACCTTTTTGTCTATCAGTATCTCTGTCTCCAGTAAGTTTTTGATCTTCTGTATAACGATTAGCTTTCTTTTCAACTATCTTGAAAACTGCATTTGCTACATCATTAGTAATTAATCCATATCTTAATGCTAAGGTCAGTGGCTGTTTAGCCGCAGATTCGTTGGCACAAATATCAAGTATCTGTACTGCTTCTGCATATTTTTCAATATATGATTGGCCCGTCTTTGTTTTCTTAGCAGATTCTTTTGCCTTCCATATATTTGAAATACTTGCATTAGCACCTGTTTTACCTTTGTGACTAACACCCATTTGTATACCATCTTTACTAATATAACAATCAACAAGTGGATTATTTTGTCCTTCAGGAAACATAATTGTTGCACCATCTAGATCAAAGCCCGCAGACCAAATATCATCAACTGCTACATTAATAGGACCTTTTACTGCATTATGTTTTTTAATAATTGCTATAGGAGCAACAACTTCCATAAAGTCATCTTGTAATGCACCTAGTATTGGTTTTCCTTTTTCAAATATAATTTGTTCATTACTGCTTGCTTCTGTAGCCGCTTTTTGTAACATAGGACCATTGTTTTTATCTTTACCTACAGTACCTATAACTACTTCAACAGCTCTTGCTTTGTTATCGCCTAAACCTAAATCTCCAGGTTGTAGTCTGCTATCCATTTTACCTTTTACACTACTTGTGCTTGATGCTGAACCTGCTGATAATCCAACTAGTCTTGCTTCTTTATCTAATATTGTATTACCTGCACTTTTTCTTGAATAAAATCCTGTAAGCCATAGATCACTTTTTGGAATTTTGTTTCCTTGGTCATCCATACGTGCAAATTTAGCAAAAGCAAAAGACTTCATTCTTGGAGTCATTTGTTTTACAAGTCTAAATGTTACATCTGGATTTTCTTTTTGTAGTATTTCTAAACCAGCATTAAGTTCCTCCATAGAAGGAAACATATCTGCGTCATTAGGATAATTCCAATCCCATTCTATAAAAGTATATTCGTCTCCGTTAGTATCAGTATAAATTTCTCCTGGCGTACCTGCTCGTAGACCGCTACCTTCCATTAGATTTTTAATCTGATAAAAACGCATTAAACACTCACTTCGATGTCAAAGTTATTATATCCTAAATCAAATAATTTATTAGCTACATTATTTGCAACCTTATCTGATTCTGCTTCATCTAATTGAACGTGTGTTTCAACAGTAAGTATAGTTTGACCTTGTTCAGACTCAGTTAAGGTATAGTTTGTTTCACTTTCCATAAGTGCATTTGAAGCACTTGTTGCAACTTCTGATACTACAATATCATCTAGTTCTTCTTTATTATCAAAAATAACATTAATAAAATTTTCCATATTTCTTCCTAGTGATTTAATCTAATACTATTTACAGTACCATCTGTATATACTAGTTTTGCTCTAATATAAACAAAGTTACCTGTAAAGTTTACATATTTAACTTCTGTCTGATTAGCAACTGTTACAGTATCTACATCAAACCAGTCAGCGTCTGCTGGTGTAGTGGCTAGTGTTGCTTGTATAGTGATTGTTCCTGTAAGACCTGTGTAATCATACTGTACAGTATGAACACCATCTGATCGTCCATAGTATCCATCACCTTTAAAGTTTGATCCAGTAACAGTTTCAGTCGTACTGTCTCCTGGATGTGTGTTTGCTGATAAAATTATTTCGCTTGTACTGGGCATACTACTATTTATGCAAATCCTGTTGTGAAACATATTTGATTACACGCCGGATTTGACCTCCTAAAGCTATCTTTGCTAACATTAAATAACGCTCATTCTTTGCAAAAAAATAAAATCCTTCTGCAAAATGATTATTTTTTACAACACGTTTAGCTACTTTACCTATTCTAAATCCGTCTGGATTATTTTCACAATATTCTGCAAAATTAGGATCTACATTCCTTCCTAAAAATGCCTTAAATTCCCATTCCACTTTACCATCAACTATCTTTGTATTAGCATTGTCAATTAGATAGTCAAATATTTCATCATTTTCAGGCTCGTGCCATTGAAGAACATCTATCTGTGTCATAAGTCCTTGCAACCAATCAGGTTCGTTTGAATAGATATCTAAATTAAAACCTTCGCATCTTACCATTGTATTACTTTTATTTTTTTCTAGTGCATTGTACACTACACAGGCATCCATAAACGTCTCAAGACTAATAGTCTTTTCTTTTCTACGTGCCATTGAAAAATTAAAAGGACTTGTGATAGGTAAATCTGCTTCTGCGTCTCTTTGCATGACATCTAATTTAGTTTTTACATAACCTAAATTTAAGCCACGGAACAAGGGTGCAAGATTGCTTTTTACTCTTAGTTTGTATAGATACTTGTTATAGAATAACTTAGTTGTGTAGAACTTCTGTAACATCTTTTACCTTTTTTGTGATAGGTTTTAGATGCAGTTTATTATCAGCGACATCAATTTTTAAAGTACCACCATCTTTGAGATCACCAAATAATAGCATCTTACTTAGAGGTCGTTTAATTTCTTTGTCAATATATCTGTGCATAGGTCTAGCACCCATCTTATCATCAAAACCATTTTCTACAAGATGATCTAGTGCATCGTCACTAATTTCACAAACAACATTTTTATCATCTAGCATGTTTTTAAGTTCTAGCAAGAACTTACCAACAATTTTTAACATGATAGGTTTTTCTAGTTTACCAAATGTAACAACACCATCTAATCTATTTCTAAACTCTGGTGCAAAGAAACGTTTAAATTCTTCGTCACCATAATCGCCAGCTAAATCTTGGCTAAATCCAATCGTGTTTTTCTCTGCTTGTTCAGCACCTAAGTTAGTTGTAAGGATTAGGATACAATTCCTTGCATCTGCTTCTTTACCATCACTGCCAGTAATTTTTCCGTTATCCATAATCTGTAAAAGTATCTGGGAAATATCTGGGTGTGCTTTTTCAATCTCATCAAGCAGAAGAACACAGTTAGGATGTTCTTGTAGTTGATTAATTAGTTGTCCTGAATGTTCGTCGTGTCCAACGTAACCTGGAGGAGAACCAATAAGTTTGCTTACACTATGTTTTTCTTGGTATTCTGACATATCAAAACGTGCAAGATGTATGCTTAAATTTTTAGCAAGTTGTTTAGCAAGTTCAGTCTTACCAACACCTGTTGGACCCATGAATACAAACGATCCAATTGGTTTTTCTTCTGACTTCAACCCTGCTTGTGCAACAAGAATCTTGTCAACAATTTCCTCAATAGCATTGTCTTGTCCATATACATTAAGTTTTAAATTTTTATCTAATGTTGCAAGATTATTAGTTTCTTTTTGTTGAATCTGTTCTGGAGGAAGATTAACAAATTTTGCTAGTTCGTATTTCACTTCTTCCGGACCAACAATGCGTTCACCTTCTACGTTATTAACTTTAAATCTTGAACAAGCAAGGTCTAATAAGTCAATTGCTTTGTCTGGTAACTTTTTATCAGTAATATATTTAATAGACAGTTTTACTGATTCATCAATTGCTTCTTGTGTAATAGTTGTAGCATGAAATTCTTCGTAGTATTTTTTAATACCTTGTAGGATATCTGTTGTTGTTTTCTTGTCAGGCTCGTCTACACTTACACGTTGGAATCTACGCATCAATGCACGATCCTTTTCAAAGTACTTACGATACTCATCCCAAGTTGTTGAAGCAACTACTTTGATATCACCTTTACCTAAAGCAGGTTTAAGCATATTTGCTAAATCATTTGAACTATTACCACCACCGGCTCCTGCACCATTCATCATGTGTGCTTCGTCAATGAATACAATAGTTTTACCTTGGCGTTTAATTGCCGCCATAACTAGTTTAAAGCGTTCTTCGAAATCTCCGCGGTATTTACTACCTGCTAACATAGCACCAATGTCTAAATTATATACACTATATTCTTCAAGAAATTTAGGAACTTCTTTATTAACAATCCTATATGCTAATCCTTCTGCAATAGCAGTTTTACCAACACCTGGATCACCAACAAGTAAAACATTATTTTTCTGTCTACGTCCTAATGAAAGACAGATACTTTCTAATTCTTCTGTTCGTCCAATTACAGGATCAATTTTACCATCTTCAACTTGTTTGTTGAGATTTGAAGTAAATGCTTTCAATGCTCTTTGTGCATGTCCTTGAAGCTCTTCATCTTCAACATTAGATACAAACTCATTGTTTATATAATTGTTAAATGCTTCTTTGTCTACGCCTGCTTTTGTAACCAAATAAGTTGAAAAAGATTTCTTTTCGTTTAGAAGGGATAAAAATACATCACATATATCAATATGCTGACGTCCACTGAATAGCACTTGTGTAAATGCCCTGTTCATTACACGTTCTACTGTTTGTGTTTTTTTAGGCTTGTACTTTGTATCAGCAGGAAGTTTAATATCATCTAATTTTGTTTGTAAATACTGCAATAACTCGTTCTGTAAAGGTTGTACTTCAACACCAAAACCGGACAAGATATTAGTAAAATTTTCTGTGCATACCATAGCAAACAGAAGATGCTCTAAAGTCACATATTCGTGATTCAGTTTTTTGGCATCTTTAATTGCTTTATCAAATACAACTTGTAGTTCTTCTGATGGTTCAACCATTCGTTTTTAATCCTTTTCTATAACTTTATTTACATTATACGATATCATATACCTAAAGTCAACTATATTTTTCGCCAATTTGCTCAATAAGTCGTTTATCAGCTTGATTGATGCCTGACGGTGTTTGTCCAATAATTTTGACTAATATATTGCCTGGATTGCCTGATCTATTTGGTAAGCCTTTGCCTGTTATTTTTAAAACTGTGTTTGGCTGTGTGCCTCCTGGAATATTTAAATTAACTTTAGCACCTCCAGGTACACTCACTGTTGTATACAAGCCAGTGATTAGTTTCAAAACATTAATTCTCTTACTAGTAATTAAATCTAATCCATTCACTTCGAAGTCATTTGTGGATTGTATTACTATTTGAACAAACAAATCTCCTGGTGGTATTTGCTTAATATCATGTTGGCCCATACCAGCATATCTTACTTTGTCACCATTGCGTATACCTACAGGTATTTTGATATCTACAGTTTGTTCTCTACCATTGTTTAACCTATATGTAGCAAGTACATTTTTACCTGTATAAACATCTGCTATTGAAATGTTACAACCTATAGTGATATCCGAATTACGCATTTGTTGTCTTGCGCCAAATCCGAATTGACTCATAAGATCATTTATATCAAATGCTCCATTAAATCCTCCACCATTAAAATGTTGTGATCTGAAACCTGCCTGCTGAGGATCAGTGGTTCCAAACTGATCATACATCTGCCTTTTTTCAGGATCTTTTAATGCAGAGTATGCTTCGTTTATTTGCTTGAATTTTTCATCACTCCCACCATTACGGTCAGGGTGGTGTTGCATACTTGCTTTTTTGTATGCCTTTTTTAATTGTTCTTCTGAAGCGTTACGGTCCACACCTAGTATGTTATAGTAGTCCATACTAGTACTTATTGGATTTATTTACGGTTCTTGCTTGATCCGGTATAAAGTCCAAACCATGCCGCGCCAGCACCTACAACAATACTAATCAAACCTGATTGTTCTAGTGTTGGGTTTGGTAGTTCCATGTACCATATAACACATTTGTAAAGCAATATGATATATGTTGTAATAAAGATACGTGGAAAAATTCTCCAGCTGTCTACGGCCCTAGCTAAATGTATTAATCTAGCATATGGGTTAGGTCCTAAGTCTTTAACGCTTGTATCTACTTCCAAATCTAACTTGACTTTACGAGTCGTATTATCTTCAGTTGCAACTACTACTGCGTCAGGCTTTTTTGCCGGTGCAGGTTTAGCATCTAGCTCGTCAGGATTTTTTCTTGGCATTACTTACTCCCTCTTTTTAGTTTGTTAATCTCTTCTCTATTTGTATCGATACCATTTGTATTCTTTTGAATATTTGCATCTTGTGATTTATCGATAAGTTCCTGAATACGTCTACCCTTTTCATAATCAGTATCTAAATGTAAATCCTTATTAATTATTTTCTCTAATTTCATTGCGGGTATTCTATCGTTAGGTACATATCTCCATGTATATCCTTTTTCACCATAACACCCAAACACTGTTTCACGTACACCTATTTTTACAATTACAGCATCATTACCGTCGATAATAACACTATCGCCCTCGTTAAAGGCAGGATTAAATCTAAACTTTAATCCTTGCATCAAGTTTGTAGCAAAATCTTTAAACCAAAAAGCGGCAGAAATACTGACAAGTATTGCAATCCATGGCACAAGCATTTCTGCGACACTAAGGCCCATACTGTCAAATACGTCCATTTACTTTTTCTCCAACTTCTTAATTCTTTTTTCGAGTTCATCGATCTTCTTCGTAACATGAGGATATTTTTTACGCCATGCATCATCAGGTTGCTGTAACCAGGTCCAACCATAACGTTCTACTAAAAAGTCAACAGTTAGATCAAACTTGGCATATAGCCATAGTCCTATTCTTGTGCTTTTGAAATATGTTGAAAATGCTAAACCAAATAGCGATCCAACTAATGCTGTGTATATCCACAAGCGATCACTCGCCATTCTTTCTATCATTTCCCACATAGTTTTACCTCTTGTTATACTATGTGTATTTATGCTAAAATGAGCAGGATACACTGGCGCCGGGCTCAATGTTTACGTTGTTTTCGTCTATTTGTACTTTAGGTTCGGGCTTCGCTTTACAATCTGCTTGCTTTACGCAACTACTTGTCAGTAGTATCGTCAGTAGTATCAGGCTTAACAGCGTTTTCATAGTACACAATGATTTCAGTTTGCTGTTCTATGTAGCGTCTTAAGTCTGCTATATTGATTGCAAGGTTTTCATAGTCTTTCATTGATAGAACAACATAGGCTAATTCACCATGTTCTTCTGTAAATTCCTTCACAAAGGATTCATAGTTGTCTTTAGTTACAACGTATACTCTAGTATCTACTAGATCAATTGGTTTCGGTCGAGCTACTGTCGGTACTGTTGTCTTCTCTATCTGTGTTACTACTTTTATCTCCGGCTCCCGGAACGCTGTGCAACCAGTTAGGAAGAGGAGTATCGCCATCACCGCCAGTAGCGGCTTCAAGCTCGCGCCATAATTTAGCTGTGGCACCATTCATCCTTCCTTCTAAGTCTTTGCTATCTCTAATAGCATCTTGTACTAGATCTAATTCACGTAACCTATTACGCAAACTATCTCCGTATGCTTCTGCTTTTTGTAAATCTTTTGTTAATTGGTCTGATAAGTTGTTTAGTCTAATATTATCTTCTTTAAGCAATTCTAAACTTTTCTCAGAAGTTTCTACGGCTTGTTCAAGTTTAGCGTTATTAAGTTGCATGATTTTTAAATTTGATTGTAACTGCTTTACATAGAAAAACCCGCCACCAGCAACAGCCAGAACTATAAAGACCACTGCAATTTTTAATCCACTAAACATAATACTATTTACCCTAGTAACTTTCCCAGTGTTTTAGGACCTACAATACCATCTGCAACTAAACCATTTGAGCTCTGCCATTCTTTTACTATACGTGCAGTTCCTGGACCAAATATACCATCAGCAGGAGAAATGTTAAGTTTTTCTTGTACTTCTGCTACTAGTGGACCACGTGATCCTTGTCTAATTGTTTGATTGTAGTCTGTTTCTGGTTCTTCAAAATCACCACCTAATACATCCATAGCATGTAAGTAATGTTTTTTACGATCGTCTAATCCAATAGTACCACCGTTGATACGTTTAGTTGCACCAACAATGTCCATTGCATCGCAATACTTATTAAGTCCATTTGTGTCCCAGAACCAACATGCAGAATCTAGTGCGCCTTTCTTTGTGCGTACATAGTCAACTGCATCTTCTGGACTCATATCCATTTCTTCTGCAAACTTCGTATAATTGTATCTTCCAGTTAGCTGAAGAATGCCACCACCTCTAAAGCGCCAACCGTCACCGCTATCAGTATCGCCGTTGTCCATGCGTGAAGCGTAAATAACGTTAGCAATTTTTTCTGGTTGTCTGTGATATTCATTTGCGTCTCTACCTGCTCTTCTAAAATATTTAGGGAAAATAGTATTCAGTGCTTTAGCACTATAATTTAAGTTTTCACTTAGTACTCTGAAGCCTCCGGATTCATGTCCACATTGTGCAATAAACATAGCAACTCTTTCTGCTGTGTTTACTTCCCACAATGGAAGTATTTCACACATTGCTTCATACCAGTCTTTCCAGTCATCTCTATGGATTAGCTCTTCAGCCATCCATTCTTCGAAATCAAATTTAAAATGTTCTTTAGCCATTTGTATTATCCTTTGTTTGGCAGTCTTGGCATCGGCACTGCTCACATACTTTGATATTTATTGTATTATTGTCTCCGTCTTTGAAATCTTCATATAATGCTGTTCCACAATGTGAATGACGTCCGCAATTATTACAACAGTTCATTTAGATCCTTTTTAAATGTAAACTATAACCTTCGTTTGTTAATACAATAGTATCTCCAAATTTAGTAATGTTATAGTCGCCTAGTGCTTTACTTAGGAAAATTACTTCGCCCATGTCTTTCATATTTATAGTTTCATCGAGCTGTGTATCTTTACCAAAGTCGGTTACATGAAATCTTAAAGGTTCAGCATAGGTGTTTTTAATAATTAATGTTTCACCTAGCATATCTATAGATTCAGCATAACTCTTAGTAAAAAAGTTTTTATAATTTTCGTATTGCGTTTCATTAATTGCAATTTCGTAACTTTGTTTATCAACAGGTATGCTTGCGTTTAAGTTTTCCTCGTCTAAATCTTTACTTTTAAAGTTTTTATAATATCTAAATTTCATACGGTCTAGATTAGATAACTTTTTTACCCCATCAGCTATTTCTAGTATATTTGCTGTAACTTCTTTATTGCGTTCCATTTCTACAAATACTTTATAAGTTCCGTCGCTTTGTTCTCCTGATGTTACATCAGCATCTAATACAAAAGGATAACCTTTTTCTATGAAGTTTTCTAAATCTTTTGCTGGTTCATTTCCGTGTATACTAAATGCAAGTGTTACAATATCTGAATCATTACCCATCTTTGATTTGTAAGAATCAATTTCAACTATCATATCTACTAAGTGTGCTAGATCGTTTTTAATTAAGCCCATTATACTGTCTCTAAATCTGCGCCGGCATCTGCAACATCAGCACTTGCTTCTGCGCCTGTATCAGCTGGCTGTGTCTCAGGAGTTACAGCTCCTTCAGTACCAGTGTCAACTTCATAGTCTTGCATTGCCTTATAGCCGCCATAAATATCTGCAATAAGTTTTTTTGGCATCATAATTTCTACAACCCATATTGGTAATGTATCTAATTTGCCTTTTTTAGTTCCGGGTCTAATATCATCTGGTTTACGTATTTTACGTGGTCTAATAATTTTGTCTTTTTTATAGGTAACTTTACAGTCATAATCTAGTAGTCTTTTGCCACCCATTGGATCAGGCATATTATCAGCTTCCCACATAAATGCACAAGTGACCCAGTGTCTACTAATTTTAGGACCAAAGACTATCTCGCCTTCATCCCAGTTATCATATACATATACATCAAGATCGTCTAATACACGCTCGAAGTCTTTTAATACTGTAAATGCAACATCACTATCGTATATTTCTGATATATTTTTTACTACGTCTGTAATATCTCTCATTGTTTTAGGCACCTATCTTTTATATAGTTATTTATCAGTTTAATGTATTAGTACTTAACCTTTGCGAGATCATGATAAATATTTTTGTAAGCAAAGTTAGGGCTTACTGAAGTCACATTAAAGGAGGACACTTCATGAGTGCAAAGCGAGCTCGCAAGAGCAAGAACTTTCACAATAATGTTGTTCAAATTAATAATTACCTTCCTGAAAAGCAGAAAACTGTTAAAATCGTGCCGCGTAATAGGGCACAAGAATCTTACATGCTGACACTTGCTAATCCGAAGAAAGACGTTGTCTTTGGCATAGGTCCTGCTGGCACAGGTAAGACTCTTATTGCGGTATTAACAGCAATTAAGTTTTTTAAAGAAGGTATTGTGGACAAAATTATTGTAACAAGACCAGCTGTTTCAGTTGACGAAGACCTAGGTTTTTTACCTGGGACACTAGAACAAAAAATGGCTCCCTGGACAAGACCAATATTTGATGTATTACGTGAGTATTTCACGTCTAGAGAAATTGAAGGTATGATTGCTGAAGGTGTAATTGAAATAGCACCCCTAGCATACATGCGTGGTCGAACATTTAAACGAGCATATATTATTGCTGATGAGATGCAAAACTCAACAACAAGTCAAATGAAAATGCTTTTAACACGTTTAGGCGAAGGTTCTAAGATGGCAGTAACAGGTGACCTTAATCAAGCAGATAGAATGAAAGATAATGGTCTTATAGACTTTATTAATCAATTAACACGGTTTGGTAATAGCACCCACCTTGACTACGTTACTTTTGACCATCAAGACATCGAAAGGCATAACGCAGTGAAGGAGGTATTAGAAGTATACGGTGACGAATAGGCTATTTTAGCTCATTCATTATCGGAAAGATTTTGCTGATTACTTTGGCACAGGCATGGGCTATTTCCATATGCTCTTTCTGTGTGCCATTAGCGCCACGTAGCTCAATATAATGGACCCAGCTTCTAATGGTTCCATTCATATAAAGTCGTGTTTTGGTACAGCCTTCGGGTAGTACTACACGAGCTTGTTCTTTAGCGATTCCGTTATGGATTGCCCATTCGTATACTGATCGTGCTTTATCAATAACTTCTCTTTGCTTTTGAGCCCAGTCATGATGCAGTTCACTTTCATCACTTAGCTCAATACTATTTTGTCTATTCTTTTTATCTTGTAATCTAGCTTCTCTAGTTTGGAATGTATCAGCCATATCTTCTGGATTAGCATATCTTTGACTAAATTCTTGAAAACTAAAACTTCTGTGTCTTACAATTTGATGTGCTATATCTCTAGTTGTATCTATTTCTAAACATGCACTTACCATTTCTAATGGAGACCAATGCTGATGTTTAATTAGATATTTGATAAGTTTTTCACTTGTTTCCTTGTTCATTTGATTACTAGGATTTGATACTCTTGCACAAAAGGCAACAAGATCTTGTACATCTCTCAAATGCTGATGAGTGTAATCTTCAACAGGTTGTGAATAACTAATTAATCTAACGTTCATTTAAAACTCCATATCTGCCGCTACAATATAACGGTCGTTCAATGATTGTACTACGCCTGGTCGATGCCATACCGACCCAGGATAAATCATCCAATGTCCTGTTTTCCAAGGCACAAAAAAGTTGCCTTCACCTTCTGGACTAATAGGTGCTAATTCTGTTCCTGCTTGTTTCAAATCTGCCACATCATCAGGTAAATGTAAATAGAATACACCACTTACAGTTTTTGTTTCTGTATTATGATTATGATGATGCCAAAGTTTATTTCTATCTTCAGCATGTTTTAGACTTGTTTGAAATGCCCAACTTTGTATATTTTTAATTTGCACTTCTCTACCTAAGTATTTAAAAGCACTCCAAATAAAAGCCATTTTCAAATCAGTAAAATTTTGGAATACATTCCAATTGGTTTGATACTTAGGGCTATTATGCCAAAACTTTCCTGCACGTATACCCATTTCAATATCATTACGCATACGTTCTCTGTGGTTTTCGTCAATCAGACTATTCCAGTCATAATATTCATATTCAATCATTCTTATGGTCCTTATACTTTTTATCTCTGGTAAACTTCATATCGCAGTAATTACATTTTACAAAACCTTCTTCAGGCACAGTGTAATAAACTTTAGGATGATCCATTGCTTCGCCCATACACCAAACTCTTACTTCTTCTGTATATATAATTGTTTCTGGATACTCCACTAACCTGTCCTTAAAACAATATGTACACCCCAAGGACTAATTATAGGAGGGCCAATAGTATCAATGCCGATTACTTTGACAGCATTGCTAAAGTCCGGGTGCATTTTTTCCTCTTCAAACCAACCAAGATCACCACCATGTCTAGGACCGCTTGCACATGCACTATTTTTTGTTGCGGCTTCTTCCCAACTAATGTCACCTTTTTTTAAATCTAATATTAATTTTTCAGCATCTTCTACAGCAACACCCAAAGGTCTTTCGTGTGAACTATTTTCTGCTTTGTCATAACTTAATAATATATGTTTACATTTTAATTTCATTAATCTCCCCTGCCTGGCTTTTCAGAAAAGTATTCCATTTTGTTTTCTTTATCTGCCCATTCTTCAGCATCTGCTGGCACATCTTCAGGACGTTTTTGTGATATGTTAGGCCATTCATTTGACCACTTGAAATTAAGATCATACCATTTGTTATCAGTGTCATTAAAATCTTGTATGATCGCATCTACTGGACATTCAGGTTCGCATACTCCACAGTCAATACATTCATCTGGATTTATCACAAGCATGTTTTCACCTTCATAAAAACAGTCTACAGGACATACTTCGACACAATCCATATGTTTACATTTCACACAGTTGTCATTGACTAGGTATGTCATAAATCTCCTTTGTCTCGCATTTCTGCACGAATCTTTGTTGCACTAATACTATGTATCTCTTTTCCTAGATCATGTTCTGTAAATGTATATCCTACACCTCTACCATAACTAATGTCTACAATATTAGGTACAATCATGATAGTATATTCTCTATGATATTCAAAGCCTTCTTTAGAAAGTTCTTTTTTAATATTGTCTTCTACATCTGTTACAATAAAAGGATTATCGTCTTGTGCCATTGTACGTCCACCTGATGCATCTGTATCTTGTGGTACAGTTCTAATCATAATACAAACTTGTCCTGTTTCTGCAAGAGCACGTTTGAATAATTCAGTGTGTCCAGCATGCCAAGGTTGCCATCTTCCTAACATCTGCGTTGTAGGTTTGAAAACATCAAACATTTTTCTTCTCCATATAGTTCATAACTACTTCTGAAAGTTGTTGGTGTGTATCAGTAAACCATTGCTTTACATGATAATCAAATTTTGTAGGTGCTTGAAACATTTTATTTGTATCTTCAAAACGCCCTTCCTCAATAGTATCCATCCAAACTGTATAGTCTGGTGCAAACTCTTTACGGGCTTGTTCAGTAGGACAAACAAAGTCAGCAACTGCAATTTTACCAGCCATAACTACTCCGTCAGCCAAATGGCGCATTCGTTGTGCCTGTCTAATACGGCCTTCAGGAGTAAAGTCCCAGTCATCATATTGTGTCCGAACTGCATCGGCATTAATATGCACTGCACTTATCAACTCCGCAAAAGGCTTGGCAAGGGTA
>Ga0160423_10002684_pt1 | contig 14813 bp, 14 predicted proteins | sample CRUFie14St8metaG_FD_108191 | JGI IMG/M metagenome (GOLD analysis project Ga0160423, IMG submission 108191) | Marine microbial communities from the Costa Rica Dome - CRUD Field 142mm St8 metaG | ecosystem: Environmental > Aquatic > Marine > Oceanic > Photic zone | place: Costa Rica: the Eastern...
ATCTATTTTAACAAAGCAATTTTTAGGCTTATTAATCAAGACAACGCCATCTTTTTTATACAATTCTACGATTTTTTCAACCTCTTCTTCTAATCGAAACTTTTCCAAAAATTCCTTTGTTAAGGAAGCAAAATTTGAAAAAGAAGACGCCACAGCAGACATAGTGTCAATTTGTTGAAGCATTGTTGAGGTAAATTCATTAAGCTTTTTTAAAGCTACATCGTCATTTGTTTTTATGGTTTTAGAAAAATGTTGTACACTTAATCTCATTGGTGTTAATGGATTTTTAATTTCATGGGCTATTTGACGTGCCATTTTTTTCCACGCAGACTGCCTTTCGCTTTTTGCCAATTTATCTGCCTTATCTTTTAACTCATCTATTAATTTATTATACTGTCTAATTAACATACCTAACTCATCATTTACTGGCCAAAAAATAGGCTCATTTTTTTTTGAAATTTCAACATTTTTTAATTTTTGAGTTACTATTTTAAGTGGTTTGGTAATTTGATTTAATAAAAAAACAGCAACTAAGCCAGCTATTAAAAATAAAAAAGAATAAATCTTTAATAAAACAAGTACTTCAGTTCTAATTTCTTTATTAACATCATTTAAAGTAGTTGAATCATATGGAATGTTTAGTATCCCGTAAGGTTGATTTTCTAAATACAATAACCTATATATTTGTAATAACTCTTTTTTATCATCTATCTCTCTTATTATTTTTTCTCCTGAGTTTATTTTGTTAGCAATCTTTGAAATTACTTTATTGGATAGGTTGCTCGTGTCTGACTTTGATTTAAAGGAAGTTGCTATGAATGATCCGTTAAGATCATATATATTTAAATTTAAGTTATGAATATCGGACAACTTTTTCAGCAACTGGGAATTTAAAAATTGGTCTTTTATTAATTTTTTTTGAGGGTTGAGCATATACTCAATTGACTTAACAACAGCCCTGTCTTTTCTCTTCAACCTTTCTTTATGATATTCTTTGTTTTTGGTTTGATATCTGAATATTGTTGTTATACCGACTGCCAAAAATGAAAAAAAAATCAACACTAACATAGACATAAAAATTCTATGGCTTAATTTTAATTTTCTCATCCTTAAAAATAAGTTATTTATAATATAAACGGAAAGAGTAATTAATTATTTTTTTAAGGCTTCGGCACCAGCGACAATTTCTAAGATTTCATTTGTTATAGCTGCTTGTCTTTGTCTGTTATAACTTAATTTAAGTGATTCTTGAAGCTCCTTAGCATTATCAGTTGCTTTATGCATAGCGGTCATCCTAGATCCATTTTCAGAAGCTATTGACTCTAAAAGAGACTTAAATGTTTTAATTTTTACACTTCTTGGAAGTAAGTCTTCTAAAATTTCTGAACTAGAGGGCTCAAACTCATACGAATTTTTTGAAACCGAAAGATTTTCTTTTTGTATTGGTAATAATTGCTCGTGGGAAGGAATTTGAACAGCTGCGTTTTTAAACTTATTATAAACTAAGATAACTGAATCATATTCTCTTTCAAGAAATTTATTCATAAAAGAGTTTGACAAATTTACAACCTCTTCAAAGTTAGGATTATCAATAATAGCCTCATGAATTTCCTTAACACTAAAACCTTTTCTTTTTAAAATTGGCTCTGCTTTTTTGCCAAGACATATAATATCGCATTTTAAGTTTTTAAAATTGCCGGAAGTTATTTCCTCTAAATATTTTACAAGAGACGTGTTAAAACTTCCACAGAGACCTTTATTTGAGGATAAAAACACAAATAATATTTTTTCTTTAATTCGTTCATTTGTAAGGCCAACTTTATTTTCATCATTTGAGCTTAAATCGGAAATCAACTGATTCATTTTTTCTGCATATGGTCTCATTTTCTCAATGCTGTCTTGTGATTTTTTTAACCGAGCTGCTGAAACCATTTTCATAGCACTAGTAATTTGCATCGATTTTGAAATAGATGTAATTCTGGTTCTAATCTCCTTAAGGTTTCCCATTTAAATATAATTTTTTTTAGTTTTTTCGCATGTTTTTTCTAAAGTACTAACAACATCTTCAGTAAGCAATCCATTTCGTATTGCCTCCAGTACATCCACACTTTCACTTCTTAAATTAGATAAAAAATCTTCTTCAAATGATTTTATTTTATCAATTGGTATATCATTTAGCAAACCCTTTGTTCCACAGTAAATGATTGCAATTTGGTTTTCTACAAGCATAGGTTCATTTAAACCTTGTTTTAATATTTCCACATTTCTTCTTCCTTTTTCAATAATAGAAGTTGTAGCTGCATCTAGGTCAGAGCCAAACTTAGCAAACGCTTCAAGTTCCCTATATTGTGCTTGATCTAATTTTAAGGTTCCTGCAACTTTTTTCATTGACTTGATTTGCGCACTTCCACCTACTCTAGAAACAGAAATTCCAACATTTATAGCCGGCCTAACGCCTGAATTAAATAAATCAGACTCCAAAAATATCTGACCATCAGTTATTGAAATTACGTTGGTTGGAATATAAGCAGAAACATCTCCTGCTTGTGTTTCAATTATTGGTAACGCGGTTAAAGAACCACCACCCTTAACCAAACTAGAGATAGATTCTGGTAAATCGTTCATTTTTCCAGCAATTTCATTCGAATTAATGATTTTTGCTGCTCGTTCTAGTAGCCTTGAGTGTAGATAAAAAACGTCTCCTGGATAAGCCTCTCTTCCTGGGGGTCTACGTAATAATAATGAAACCTCACGATATGAAACCGCTTGTTTAGACAAGTCATCATATATTACTAAAGCATGAGATCCTGTGTCTCTGAAAAACTCTCCAATTGAAGCGCCAGCAAATGGAGCGTAGAATTGTTTAGGCGCGGGATCTGAAGCATTTTCTGCAACTATAACGGTGTAGTCCATAGCGCCGTTTTGCTCAAGTGTTTTTTGAATATTTGCAACAGTAGATCCTTTTTGACCAATAGCAACATAAATACAATAAACAGGTTTGCCATCTTCATAAAACTTTTTTTGATTTATTATTGTATCAATTGCTACAGATGTTTTTCCAGTCTGTCTATCTCCAATAATTAATTCTCTTTGCCCCCTACCAATAGGAATCATTGAGTCGATAGCCTTTATTCCTGTTTGAAGCGGTTCACTTACCGGTTCCCGAAATAGTACACCAGGGGCCTTTCTCTCTAATGGCATTTCATAAGTTTGACCCTCAATTTCTCCTTTACCATCAATTGGTTTTCCTAAACAATCAACTACCCGTCCTAACATTCCCTTTCCAACTTGAATAGACGCTATTTTTCTTGTTCGCTTAACTGTATCTCCTTGTTTAATAGACTGTGAAGAGCTCATTAGAACTGCGCCCACATGATCGGATTCTAAGTTTAAAACTATGGCCTGCGTGCCGTCCTTAAATTCAATAAGCTCTCCTGATTGTACATCACTTAAGCCATAAATTCTTGCAATACCGTCACCAACCTCTAAAACAACTCCAATTTCCTCAAATTGTGAAGCATTTTCTAAACCTGCTAATTCTTTTTTTAGTATTTCGGTTACTTCTGCTGGTCTAATTTCTGACATAATTATTTATTTTAAATTTTAAAACTACTTTTTATTTTATTTATTCGATTTCTAACAGTTGAGTCGAATTGTTTGTCCTCAATTTGTAATAAAACTCCTCCCATCAAACTTTTATCAACTTTTTCTTCTAGTAATATTTTTTTTTCTTTTCCTACCTTGGAAACGATCACATCTCTTAAATCATCACTTATATTACTAGCTGTTGTCAACTCTACTTTGACGATGTTTTTTTCTTTATGAAACAAAGAATTAAACTCTTCAAAGATTTGAATTAGTATATTGGTTCTTTTGTTTTTAATAATGAAAAACAAAATTGATTTTATAAACTCTGTACATTTAGAGCCAAACATCTTTTCGAAAACCTGTCTCTTTTTTTCATAAGACAAAACGGGATTATTTAAAAAATTTAAGACCGTTATTTCACTTTTAAATATTTCTAAAAAAGAATTTATTTCTTTATAAGTTGTCTCTAAATTATTTTTTTCTTTTGCTAAATCAAAAAAAGACTTTGCGTATCTCTTGGCTACAACTACACTCATTTAATATCTAAATTTTCTAAACTTTTGTTTATAATCTCTTGTTGAATGGAGCTTTCTTCTAATTTTTTTTCTAATATTTTTTCTGCAATATCAACTGATAAAACAGCAACATTCTTTTTAATAGACTCAACCGCATTTTGTTTTTCTCTATGAATTGCCTCCTGCACACTTGATAACCTTTTTTCCATCTCTATATCAATAAGCTTTTTTTGCTCAGATTTATAATCTTCAACAAACTTTTTTGACTCTAAAATTAAGGCCTCTCTTTGTGCTCTAGCTTCTTTCTCTAAAAGATCTTGGTTTTGCTTAATTGAATTAATTTCCTCTCTGGCTTTTTCTGCTGAGTTTAAAGCATCTTGGATGCCCTTTTCTCTTTCATTTAAGGCGGTTAAAATTGGACCCCAAGCAAACCTTCTCATCATGAATAATAAAATAAAAAAGCAAATTGTCATCCAAAAAAGTAGACCAATATCTGGTTTAACTAATTCCATATTACAATATTAATTTTTTACTTTGTGAAGATTACTAAAAGCCCAATAACCATTGCAAAAAATGCCGCACCTTCAATTAATGCAGCCATTAAAATCATGTTAGATCTTAGATCATTCGTTGCCTCAGGCTGTCTTGCCATAGCTTGCATTGCGCCATTTCCGATGTGGCCAATTCCTAAACCAGCACCTAAAGCAGCTATACCTGCTGCAATTGCAGCTATACCATATCCAGATATATCAGCTGCAAGTAAAATTGTTAAAAGTTCCATTTTTATAAAATTTAAAGTTAATATTCATATTAAATAATTTAATGCTCTTCTAAAGCTGCGCCAAAATACATGGCTGCCAACAATGTGAAAACATAAGCTTGTAAAAAAGCTACAAGTAATTCTAAAGTCATCATAAACAATACAAACAAACCGGAAAAGACCGAAACGCCATAACCAGCTGCGGGATGCATTTCACCAAAAATAAATATCATGCTAAAAAATGATAAAATAATGATGTGACCCGCAGTTATATTTGCAAACAACCTTATCATTAAAACTAAGGGTTTTAATAAAACCCCTATTATTTCTATTGGAGTTAAAATTAACAATACCGGCTTTGGCACGCCCGGCATTGCAAAAATATGTTTCCAATAATATTTTGTTCCACTTAAAGTGGTTATAATAAAAACTAAAGAGGCAAGTACCATAGGAACCGCTATATTTCCCGTTAAATTTGCTCCACCAGGGAAGAAGGGTACAAGGCCTAATATGTTATTTAAAAAAATAAAGAAAAAAACCGTTAATAAAAAGTTAAGATACTTTTCATAGTGTTTTTCACCGATAGCAGATTTTGCTATATCATCCCTCACAAAAATGATAATTGGTTCTAGTAGAGATTGAATTCCTTTAGGAGGTGTGTTTTTTTGATTTTTATATCTTCTTGAAATTGTTATGAACACTGATAAAAGAATGAAAATACTAAACAATAAACTAAAAACGTTTTTAGTAATTGAAAAATCCCAAATCATACCTGTTTGAAGGTTGTCTATCTGTCCATCTTCTCCAATAAAAACAATTTTACCATGATCAAGCATATAATTATTATGTATACTCTTACCGTGGTCAAATTTTGATGACATAAAAATATCAAGGCCCTTTTCTTCGTGAAATATAATGATAGGAAGCGGAATCGAATAAGACTTTCCTTTCCAATCAAACACGTGCCATTCATGGGAGTCATATATATGATGGAGTATCATTTGACCCGCGTCAAATCCATCTTTACCGCTTGGTCCGGCAGAAAAAGCATTTTGAGCGAATAAAAACATGAAAACAATAACAAGAATGTTTGTTCTTTTTTTTAATGACCTTATTGTTTTTAATTGGCTCAAGCGGATATGTTTTTAAAAAACTAAAATATCGAAACAAAATTAAATTATTTTATCGTTTATAATAGTTTTTTTGAATTTATTTTTCAACCTTTTTTTACTTTTTTATACAATGTATATAAAGATATTAGAATTCCACAAAAACTAAAAAGAACACTAAACAGCTTAGTCTGTAGTTTTTCATCTAATTTAAATCCAATTAAAAAAAAGACTAAAACCGTGATTATTATTTCAAAACCAACCCCGATAAATTTAAAAATATTTTTTTTCATTGTTTTTTATTAAACAAAAAACCAATAAAAGAAGTATATGCTAGATAAAGAACAAAAAACCAAATAAAAAAGGAAGGCTCTGCCTCATCTGCTTTTAACATTCCATATGTTATTATAAAAAATGCTGAACATAAAATTTTGGCAATCGTTAAAATCAAATATACTTTAACAAAACTAGCGCCTCTGTTTATGTTTTTTTCTAAAATTTCTACCTGAAAAAATGAAAATGAAAAAAAGAACATGATAGCTAAAGAATACCAACTATCATTGTTAAATTCTACTTTTAGAAAAGCGTCAGATAATATTAAAATAAAAAACAGAAAGAGAGTTAAAAAAAATATTAACTTAAATTTTCTTTTCATTTTCTTTTTTATTGCTTTCTTTTTTTTGATCTATCGTGGTTGATTTTGTTTTATCATTACTTACAAAGCCGCTAGTTGTAGATTGCTTTAAACCACTTTGAGAATGACCCATTTCACACCTCCCACTAAACATTGCACCGGGCTCTATAGATATTTTTTCTGTTTTTATGTCACCATACAATTGAGCGGTTTCTTTCAAAATTAAAAGCTCCTTAGATGTAATATTTGCTTTAAGTTCTCCTGAAATAACAGCCGATCCACATTGAACGTCACCCTCAATTTTTCCACCTTGACCCAGTACTAAACGCCCCCCTGCAATTAAAGCGCCCTTAACCACTCCATCAACCCTAATGTCTCCCGGTGCGTTTATAGAACCGTCCAAAATACTTCCTTTTCCAATACTATTAATGGAGTCATTACTGTTTTTTTCTAATATTTTCATTTTTGGGTAGTTTTGGTTTTAATCAAATATACAAATCAAAAATTATTAGAACGTTTTAGTTTAAATATTTTTTATTAAAATATATTATATAATCTTTTGTGGTTTTTTGATTTAATAAACTAAGAAAGTTTGATTTGGAAATTATCATTTTATCAACCCCCCCCTGATCATAAATGCTCATATAACCAACATCCTTTAATGTAGATTCATAATAATTCAGCGCCTCCTTTCCGTCATTAAAATCACTTATTTTGATAATTTGTGTTTCCTTGTTTAATAATAAATTTGTAATCTTTAAACTAGATGAGTTATAATTTTTATTATTAAATTTTGTTATAATATTTTGAATTTCTGGAATGTCTACCTGAAGGTTTGAAACAGTAATAATCATGTGGTGTTTTGATTTTGGTTCCATTTTATATAAATCCTCTTCAGTCTCATAAAAAGACCCATACAACACATCTAGTATTTCAGAACTCCTTTTTGCATGAGTTGTGTTGGGATTATTTTTTACTATGAGCTCTAAGGCCTCTATAAAATTCTTTTTTCCATATATTTTTGATATACAAAACGCCTCTATCATTTCTACATTTAATTTGTCCTGTGGTTTAATTTGTTTGGTTTTGCTTATCAAATCTAAAGCATCTTGATAGTTTTCTTTTTTATACAACTCATATATTAAATCATAATCATTTTTTTTGTTAATGTTTTCGTTGTTAATTACCTCCCCTGTTTGGGTGTTAATATATTTATTATCTGGAAATTCTTTTTGTAAAAAACTTAACACATCTTTTTTAGCTCCCGCTTCATTAATTCTATCATATAAAGAAATTAATTGAATGTAAACAAGTAATTTATATTCTGTGTCCACAAACCTGGTTAACATTTCTTCAAAAACATCAATCGATGATGGGTAATCATCAAAATTATTTTTTAGATGCGCACCTAAGTTATAATAAGCATTTTCTATTTTTTTTAAAGTAGAATCTTGTTGACTTTTTGTAAGGGGTATTTTAGAAAGGTAGTAGTCACGACTATATCTTTCTTTAACACTCGGCCCCTCGGCCCCTTCTTCTTCTTCAAGTTCATCTGCATTCATTTGGGTTTTGTTTTTTCTTCTCCAATTATCTTCATTTTTTCTATTTCCCCACCTAGTAAGAAACTCAGAAAAACCAAAACTCATAGCTGTTGGGTTATAAAAATACCATCCGCCCCCAACAGGTAGGTTGTTTTGGTTTTTATTATACTCATATAAATTAAAGTTTCCCGAATTCCTTTCTTCATCTTTTTGCGCTCTTTCTTCCATATCTTTTTGTTTCAAAGAGGCTATATAATCGTCTATTTTTTTATTTCTTTCTTCTTTTGTCATAAGGCCTAAAGACAACAGGCTGTCTTGTTCATAAATGATGTTTTTGTTATCAACAACCTCTTTTAAATTTTTATGAGTCTTTTTAATATTTGCATAATTTTCATGGGTAACGTCAATTAACATTAAAATTGAATCTTTTTGATTATATGTTTTTTTATATAGTTTTTTTTCAAAATATATATTCGCTAACCTTTGGTGTGTTTGTAATTTTTGATTAATATCAAACAAAAAACTATTAATTGATCTTTGAAAATTTAAAACAGCAGAGGTGGTGTCTCCGTCATTAAGTTTAATCTCTCCAATAGCATAATAAATCTGATCTCTGTAGTCCTTGTTTTTGGCGTCCTTTAACATTTTCCGATACTCTTTCAACAAAACACTTGATTTACCTGATGAATATGTATATGAGTTTGCTTTATTTAAAGCCGCCCTAAAACTCATTTCATACTCTGGATTTGATTTTATTACATTGTTATAATTTAAAATAGCCTTATCGCCTTGTTTTAACTTTTCATTTAATTGCGCCAAAACAAAATAATATCTCGCCCTGTCTCTATTTTTTTTGCTTAGCGCTATAGCCTTTTTTATAGACTTTATTGCTTTTTGATAATTTTTTTCATTTATACTTATTTCGGTAAGCACTAAATAAAAATCAACAGTTTCTTTTTTTGTTAATTTTTTTTCACTGATATAAGAATTAAGTGTTTTTTTTGCGGCTTGTATATTGCCTAGCCTTAAGTCACATTTTGCGGACCAAATGACAGAATTATTAAATAACGTACTTTTCGGAAAGCTTCTGATTAGAAATTTAAATGTATTCTGAGATGCTAAATATTCTTTTTTGTAAAAACGAGCCTTTGCCATTAAATAATAGTTATCATCAATCCATTTATTTTTTTCCTTATTATTAATTTCCATGGAATGACGAGTTATCATTTTGGTGGTCTTTTCAATAGCCCTATCCATATTAGGAAAAACTTGCCCAGGCAAATCTACTCTATTAATTTTATCAAGTGATATTACTTGTTGGTAATTGTCTTTATGGTTGTCTTTAATTTTTTGGAGCCCTCTCTTAACACTTTCGTTTGCATTAAAATATCCATTATACTTTGTGGTTGTTTGATGATATGTTCTGCTAAAAAAATTATCTCTTGTTGTTGAACAACTAAAAACAAATAATGTTATTGTTGCCAAAAAAAAGAAAATATGTGTTTGTGTTGTGTTCAATTTATTTTTGATAATTATATAAATCTTAACTTGATATTTTTATTTTTATTTTAAAATATAGTTTATTCTTAATTTTAAGAATAATTATCGTTAAAATAATTTTTTAAAATTGCCATGAATTCATTTTTCTCAAAATTACTAATAAAATATCGAGTTGATATAATTAATAAGAATACTTTAGAAAAAGCTAGTAGTTTTCACGTGAAAAGTATTTACGTTTTTGGAATTGGTTTGATTTTATTTTTCATTTCATTTTTACTTAGTTTATTGATCTTATTTTACACTCCAATTGGAAACAAGGTCTTTGACTACTCAAAAAAAAATGAAATTAATGACTTATTTTTAACAGTTGACTCGCTTGAAAATATTGTCAACCTACATTTAGATTTTACAAACAACTTGAAGCTTATTCTTAATGAACAAGAAGGAGTGGGGGGGGCAGATGATATTGGGGTAGTTTTTTCTATTGATGACATAAAAATGATGAATAAGAATAGTGACTCTCTTTTAGTTGACTATATTAGGGGGTTAGATGATGCAAGTGTTACTAAATACAACAAAAACATATTAAATAAATTAAAAATTTCTGAACCAACAAAAGGAATTGTAACCTCAGATTTTGACACATCAACTAATCATTTTGGTGTAGATGTTGCCGCTGAAGAAAATAGTGATGTTTTTTCTGTTCTTGATGGTGTGGTTCTTTTTTCAGGTTACTCTAAAAAATTAGGAAACTTTTTAATTTTACAACACAAGAACCTCTTTACCTCTGTTTATTTACACAACGCCCAATTATTTAAAAAAAGAGGAGATCTTGTTTATTCGGGAGAAAGAATTGCTTTGATTGGTAACACTGGAGAACTTTCTTCTGCGCCACATCTTCATTTTGAGCTTTGGAGTGGTGGGGTACCGATTGATCCAAAAAAATATCTTCAATTCAATTAAATATGTTTTTTAAAAAATTGATTGTTTCTTTTTTAGCTAAAAAAACCAAAAAAGTTGTTGACAATTGGTCAAGAAAATCTGTGGAAAATCAAGATAAAATTTTCAAAAAATTCATTACGACATTAGCCAAAACTAAATACGGAAAAGATATTGGGGCGCATAAAGAAATGTGTCTTGTTGATTTTCAAAAAAAATCACCCATCAACTCATACGAAGATTTATCGCCGTACATAAAGCAAATCTCAAAGGGTGAAAAAAATGTTTTATGGACAGGAAAGCCTGCTTATTTTGCAAAAACCTCTGGGACAACAAGCGGGGTTAAATTTATTCCGTTAACTGTTGAAATGTTAAAAAACCAAATAAACTCATCGAAAGAAGCTTTGTTGTTATATGCTTTTTATCAAAATAAATTTGACGCAATTAATGGCAAAATGATGTTCATTCAGGGTTCGCCCGTCTTAAAAAAACACGGACAAATTAAAACCGGAAGGTTGTCGGGGATTGTGGCCAACCACGTTCCTTTTTTTCTACAACCTAACAGGCTTCCTAGTTTTAAAATAAACTCCATTGAAAATTGGGATGAAAAAGTAGAAGGTATAATTAATGAGACTATCGATTGTGATTTAAGGCTTATTGGTGGTATTCCGCCATGGGTTATTATGTATTTTCAAAACATTCTTAAAAAAACCCACAAAGAAAATGCAAATATTGTTTTTCCAAACCTATCCCTTTATGTTCACGGTGGGGTTAATTTCAAACCATATAAGAACACGCTTAAATCCATGATACCAAATGCTGATTTTTTAGAACTTTACCCTGCTTCCGAAGGGTTTTTTGCTTATCAAGATGATATTAATGATGATAGTCTTTTACTACTTACAAATCATGGGGTTTTTTATGAGTTTATTGAAGCTGATAAGTTTTTGCAAGGTGGGGGCCAAAGAATAACAATAAAAGATGTGGTCTTAGGTAAAAATTATGTTTTAATTATAAGCACCTGCTCTGGATTATGGTCTTATAATATTGGTGACACAGTAATGTTTGTTAATTTAAATCCATACAAAATTATTATAACTGGAAGGATAAAACATTATATATCAGCTTTTGGTGAACACGTAATTTCAAAAGAAGTTGAGACGGCGCTTGATGTGTGTTTGATGAAGTTTGGGGGTGAGGTTTTTTCATTTACAGTTTGCCCTAACATTAACCCTGAAAACGGCTTGCCTCATCACGATTGGTTCATTGAGTTTATAAAAAAACCTGTGAATTTTTCTTCTTTTTGTGAATATTTAGATACTAACTTAAGAAAACAAAATATTTACTATAATGATTTGGTTAAGAACAATATAATTAGACCATTAGTTGTTAATTGTGTAAAAGTTGGTAGTTTTAATAATTATATGAAATCAATTGGTAAGCTTGGTGGACAAAATAAATGCCCTTTGCTTTCAAATGATCGAAAAATTGGTGATTTTTTGTCAAATTATTTAATTTAACAAATAATGAAAAAACGTATTGCTATATTAGGCTCTACCGGATCTATCGGAACCCAGGCGTTGAAAATAGTAAAGGAGTTTCCTGATAAATTCGAATTAAATTTAATTTCTGCTAATAGTAATGATAAATTACTGCTAAAACAAGCCGTAGAATTTCAACCAAATGATGTTGTAATTAACTCTGAAGAGGGATACAAGAATATTAAAAAAAATATTCGTGGCAACCCATCTATTCATCATGGCGCAGGCTCTCTTTGTCAGTTAATTGAAAACAATAACTACGATGTTGTTTTAATTGCTATTGTTGGTTTTGCCGCTTTGTTACCTACAATTTCTGCAATAAAAAGTAACAAAAAAATCGCCTTAGCAAATAAAGAGACTTTAGTTGTTGGTGGGGAAATAATTTCCTCACTTTTAAAGAAATATAAAAGCACTATAATACCTGTCGACTCTGAGCATTCAGCAATTTTTCAATGTCTTCAGGGAGAAGATATTAATCGGGTTGAAAATATTATTTTAACCGCTTCCGGCGGTCCGTTTAGGGGTTTTGATTTAGAAAGATTAGGTTCTGTTTCTAAAAAAGAGGCTTTAAATCACCCTAATTGGAGTATGGGCAATAAGATAACTATTGACTCTGCAACATTAATGAATAAGGGGTTTGAGTTAATTGAAACAAAGTGGCTATTTGACGTTCCTTTTAACAAAATAAAAGTTTTAGTTCACCCCGAGTCAATTATTCATTCTTTAGTTGAATTTATAGACCACTCTGTAATAGCACAATTAGGGCAGCCAAGTATGTACATTCCTATTTTTTATGCTCTCAATCACCCTGTTCGTAATAAGTCTTATGCGCCAAAATTAAATTTAACTGAAATTGGATCTTTAAACTTTGAGGAGCCAAACAAAAATGTTTTTAAACACCTAAATTTTGCATATGAGGCAATTAAAGCAGGGGGTTCTTATGGTTGTGTTTTAAACGCTGCTAATGAAGTTGCTGTTGATTCATTTTTGAGAGAAAAGATAAATTTTTTAGAAATGGCCAGTATAATTGAAAAATCATTAGAAAAGATTACTTTTGTCAAAAATCCAACGTTAGAAGATTTATTAGAAATAGATTTAAAAACAAGGGTGTTTGCGAGGTCAATAATTTAAATTTAAAAATATGTTAATAGTATTAGGTCAGTTCTTTTTATGCTTAAGTATTTTGATTGTTTTACATGAAGCGGGTCATTTTTTTGCCGCAAGAGCTTTCAACACACGAGTTGAAAAGTTTTATCTTTTCTTTAATCCTTGGTTTTCTTTATTTAAGAAAAAAATAGGCGACACAACCTATGGAATTGGGTGGCTTCCTTTGGGTGGTTATGTGAAAATTTCTGGTATGATTGATGAGTCTATGGACCAAGAACAACTAAACAAACCCGCTGAGAGTTGGGAGTTTAGAAGTAAGCCGAAATGGCAAAAATTAATAATTATGCTTGGTGGGGTTGTTGTGAATTTTGTTTTAGCTTTTGTTATTTATGTTTTTATGTTTGGTTACTGGGGCGAGAAACAACAAGAACAAAACCCATTAGTTGTTTACTCTGAGGTGGTAAACCTTGAAGAGTATCCGCTAAAAAGTGGTGACGAAATATTATCTATAAATAACAAAAACACTCAAAACATGTGTTGGAGAGATGTTAAAATGGAGTTAATACTTTGGGGAGATAAAGATTTGGTTGTTCTGCGAAATGGGGCGAAAAAAGATGTTTATTTTACTCAAAAAGATATTAATAGTATAATAAATCGATCTTTAGTAATAGATGATATTCCATTTGTTGTGGATTCGGTTTTGGCTGGTAGCGCAAAACAAGCGGGTTTAAAAAAGGGTGATGTTTTAAATTCAGTAAACGGAGAGGTTTTTTATGGAAGACAAGAATTTGTTTCATTTTTCCAAAAAAATGAAGGGCGTGACGTTTTTTTGGGTTTCACTAGAGATGGAAAAAACAAAAGAACAAAACTTTCCCTTCCCGCTAAAAACCCTAGCGGTAATGTGGTAATTGGTGTTTCTGTCAAGCTACCTGAAGAAAAAAGAATTAATCATTCTTATCTTAGCGCGGTTCCATCGGCTTTAAACAAAACAAAAAAAGAGATCGTAAACTATATTGGTCAATTTGGATTGCTTTTTAAAATGGAAGATGGAGCAAAACAACTGGGGGGGTTTATTACTATTGGGTCTTTATTTGGGCCGGTTTGGGACTGGGAAAGGTTTTGGGGTTTAACCGCTTTTATTTCTATTATGCTCGCTATTGTAAACCTTTTACCAATTCCTGCATTAGATGGGGGACATGTCCTTATTTTGCTTATTGAAATGGTAATAGGCAAGGACATAAACCCAAAGATTTTAGGCTACATTCAAGTTGTCGGAATGGTGCTGCTTTTGGGACTTTTTATTTTGGCAAATGTTAACGATGTAATTAGATTATTTCAATAAAATAAGTTATGGATTTAGAAAAAATATTTAAAGATTTAGGTATAAATAAAAGCAACCCCGCAACTGCTTTGGGGTCGAGGTGGTTAAGTGGTTCATCTTCAAAAATAAACTCTTATTCCCCAGTAAACGGTGAGTTAATTGGTACGACAGGGTTTTCCTCAGAAAAAGAATTTAATGAGGTTGTTTCTTCTTGTGAAGAGGCTTTCGTTTCTTGGCGAATGTTGCCTGCCCCAAAAA
>Ga0160423_10002685_pt1 | contig 14810 bp, 10 predicted proteins | sample CRUFie14St8metaG_FD_108191 | JGI IMG/M metagenome (GOLD analysis project Ga0160423, IMG submission 108191) | Marine microbial communities from the Costa Rica Dome - CRUD Field 142mm St8 metaG | ecosystem: Environmental > Aquatic > Marine > Oceanic > Photic zone | place: Costa Rica: the Eastern...
CCAGAAGTATTGATAAGGTTAAATGCATTACCATTTTGACCATTTCCTCCTGCAACTGATACAAATAAATCTGTAGTTGTTACACAGTAAGTACCTGTAACTGTTAAATCAACAGCTCCATCTGCAGCTCCTGCAGCACTCTCATCAACAACAGTTGTTGAAGCTGATAGTGAACAGTAAATACATGAACCATCATCTATAGTAGATGTTGAATCATAATTAATAGCTGTAGGATCTGTACAACCCCAACATGAATAATCACAACTTCCATCATCAACGTTAGCTGATGCATCGTAGTTACATGCAGTTGCGTCTGTACAACCAGGAGTTGCCGGTAAACAAATTGATCCTGTATAAGGAGCACCTCCAGTCATAACTATAGCTCCAGAAACATCAACTAGCTCCCAAGTAACCTCTGCTTGCCATGAACCACCGTCACATGAAATATCGTAACAGTTATCTGGTAAACATATAGTTTGAGAACCAAATGATCCTGTAGCTAAAGTAGCACTCACTAAAGCAACTCCATTTGAATCAGACATAGTAAATACGTTACCGTTCCATCCATCACCAAATGAATCATACATATTTAGTGTTAGGAAGTTATCAGTACAATATGCACATGAACCATCATCATTTGTAGCATTTGGATCATAGTTAACTGCGATAGGGTCAGTACATCCAAATATACATGAACCTCCACCAACAGAAACTGTTGCAACTCCTCCAGTTCCAGTTACTAAATCATAAGATAAAGTATCACCGTCTGAATCAATTGCAGCAATCCATCCTTGAGTACCATTGAAATCTACCCAACCATCTCCAAATGAATCTTGGAAATATAATTGATAACATCCATTATTTACACATAATTCTGTTGTGTAAAGAGCAGATGTAGTCATACTACCTGCTGCTGCAGCTCCAATTGTATCACCATTTGAATCAATTAATTGCCATGAACCTTCAGTAGCAAATAAATCGATGAAGGCATGAATAGTTACAGCATCATCATAGCCATAATATTGACACGAATATGTACAAGAACCATCATCAACGTTAGCAGTTGGGTCATAGTTTTGAGCTAAAGTATCAATACATCCAGGATATAAACATGAACCATCATCTGTATTAGCAGTTGGGTCATAATTAGACGCATTAGCATCAGTACATCCAGAATCAACACTTGCAGCAATAAATCCTGTCCATGTTCCAATACATCCATTACAATCTGAAATGTCAACTGACACTGGACCCATTCCTAAACCTGATACATTTTGAGTAGTTGCACCAGTTGACCAAAGGAAAGAATATGAAGGAGCTGTATAATATACAAATCCGACAAATCCAGTTGCTCCATTAGGACCACCAGCACCACCTGTACCACCAAAAGTAGGACCATTAGCATCAACTAATCCAGCAGAAACTTCAATGTTAGCATCACTAGCATGAACATCTGTAAATGGATTAAGAGATCCAAGTGTTAAATAAGCATCTCCAGGAGTATGAACAGCAAAACCAACTACATCACCAGCTTCTAAACCAACTGGCATCATAAGAGGAACATAAACTGTTACTCCATTAACAGTAGCACTGTTTGGAATAGAAGTATTTAATGTCCAACCTGCAGCATCAGTTGTATAACCGTCAGCTGAACCTGAACGTGTCCATATCTCAATATTTCCTGCAGCAGCGTAAACTCCTTTTATATCAAAACCAACAATACCAGAAGCATTGACAGCAGTAATATCAAAGTAATGAGTCATACCAGCAGCAACACCGTTAAAAACATATTCAGTTGTTCCATCCCAAGTATCTAGTGTGTCAGCAGATCCTGTAAAACAAGGAGAACCACCAGATGGTGATAGGTTAACTGATCCATTGGTATTAATTGGAGAAGTAGCATTAACTACTACACCAGATGCAACAATTGCACTTGGCTCACCAATAGTTACTGAAGTAGTTGCAATACAACCATTTGTAGAATCAGAGACTGTAGCAGCATAAGTTCCTGCAGCTAATCCAGTTGCAGCTGCTGTTGTTGCAACAACAGTTCCTGAAGCATCAGTCCAGCTAAATGAATTTGTGTAAGTAGACGAAGCATCTAATCCTGTAACAGAAACACTAGCTTGACCATCAGAACCACCATTACATGATGCATCAAATGCATAATCTAATGAAATAGCGTAGTATGTACAAGGATTAACGTTAAATGCACATACATTATCTATTAATACATTGTTAAATGTTGTGTAAGGCGAACCAGGTCCGTATTTACAAGAAGATTCAAAAGTTACGTAAACTTGAGATTGTCCTGCGTATGCACTTAAGTCATAAGATACTAAACCTGATGTAAAGTTTGTGTTATTGTACGATGTATTACCTGCATTATCAGCAATTACAGTACCATTAACTTTAACCCTATTCCAAGTATAAGCAGATGTAAACTGTGAAGTTAACGTCATATCATATTCAAGAGCAACAACTCCAGTAGATGCTGAAAGATCTAAACAGATAGTAGCACTTGATACATAATCAGTGTAAGCATATGCTGCAGCTTCATCAATTGGAGTTGCACCCCAAGATACTGAACCACCAGTCATTTCTAAACTAACAGTATCTGCAATTGCATTAACAGAAGTTAAAGAAACACCTGATTGAGAACCTGCTAATGTAGTCCATCCATTAAGTGTTAAATCACCTGCTTCAAAATCTTCACAGAAATCTAAAGCATTACACTGTGGATATATACATAATGTTGAGTCATTTACATTACATGTTGCACAATAGTTAGTAGCTAAAGGATCAGTACATCCAGTGTATAGACAAGAACCATCATCAATAGTTGCTAATGGGTCATAGTTGTCTGCAAAAGGATCCATACATCCAACAGCAGGAGCTTCCAATAAACGTACTAAATCTACTGCCATGTCAGAAGTGAAAGAAGTACCAGTTAGAGCTTGTATTCTTAAGGATACTTGACCCGAATAAGAAGATAAGTTAACAACAGCTTCAGACCAAGAATTACCTTGATCTCCAGTCTTTGTCCACTCATTTGTCCAAGTCACTCCACCATCTGTAGAAACATCAACGTTTAACGTTCCCATTGTTGCGCCATACATATGGTATGCCATAATAAGCGCTGGGTCAGACCATGCGCTTAAATCAACACATTCATTAATTAATGAGGCAATTTTGTTAGATCCAGCACCAGAAGTTTCTGTATACATATAAAATGTTCCATCGAAAGCAGCTGTAGGTCCTGTATTTGTTGAAGAAGTTGCTCCAGAAAAGTTTGTCCAGTTTAGCGTGTTAGATGGGTCTTGAATCCAAGCACCTGTACCCGCTTCGAAACTTTCAATAGTGTCAGAAGCAATACATGGGTAAGTACATGATCCATCATCAAAAATTGCTGTTGGATCATAGTTAAATGCAGTTGGATCTGTACAACCTGAAGTACATGTTGTGTTTAACGAAAGTGTTCCATTTGCAGGAGCACCTCCAGTAGCTAATACTACTCCGGCTGCATCTGTTAAAGTCCAGCCAACTTCATTTTGCCATGAACCACCGTCACAATCCCAAGTAAGACAACCATCTGGAATACAGAAAGTTTCTGTTCCAGCAGTACCTGACAGTAAGGTAGCTGTTCCAACGACAGCGCCTGATTGATCATAAAGATTCCAGACGTTACCATTCCATCCATCACCAAATGAATCGGTCATGCTAAGTGTCAGCTCATTGTCAGTACATGCATACACGCAAGACCCATCATCAACTGTAGCTGATGGATTATAGTTAGTTGCAGTAGAGTCAGTACATCCACCTACTACACCCCAACAAACATTATCGACACCGTAAGTACCAGCTAACAATCCTCCAGATGCATATACAAATCCTGAAGTTGAATCTGTAATGAGGTATGTACCTCCATTCCATCCATCTCCCCATGAATCATACATTTGAAAGTCATAACAACCTGACGGAATAGTGAAATTATATGTTCCAGCAATTAGGGGACCTCCAACAAGTGAAGCACCACTTGCATCAGTGATGTCCCATGTAATCTCTGAATCAAAACTTCCACCACCAACAACGATTGTTAAATCTTCAGCTAGTGTAGACGATGTTGAAAAAAATACCATGGCAAGAGCCATAAGGCAACCTAAGAGTTTCCTAGGATTTTTTTCGTAACTTGTTTCCATAAATTTGTGTTTTAGTTAATAAAAAAAGTTAGTTAATAAAATGTAAAAAGCCATTCTGACTTAACAAAATGGCTGTGTTACCAAAAATAAAAGACACGAAAAATGTGCACGTCAGAGAGCATAATGTCCACACAGGATTAACCTGAAAATAATAATTTTTTAACATAAAATTTCGTGTTTTAGTCGTAAAACAAGACCGTAAATCTAAGAAAAAATAATTTAAAAACATAATAATTTGAACTCAATTTCGTTAAAAACCGAAGTTATCAACTAAAATTGTTAATAACTTTAATACAGTATTACTCCTCATTAATAACGAAGAATAAGCTTTTAAGGTTACAAAAAATTATTTATGTTTTGTTACAATTAATGCAGTTTATATTTCATCGAAGTCTACAACTACATTTTCAGATTTGGGATGAGCCTGACAAGCTAAAATAAAACCTTGACTAACTTCATCTTCTGATAAGGAAAAATTTTGGTCCATTGCAACATCTCCTTCTAAAACTTTTGCTTTACATACACAACAAACACCACCCTTACAAGAAAATGGTACATCAGCGCCTGCCTCCATAGCTGCATCTAAAATTGAATCTCCAGCTGATGATAAAGTAAATTCAAAATCATCTCCGTCAACACAAACGCTAACATTAGATTTGACCTCTGAAACATTATCATTTTTTATATCCGCAGTTTTGGTTGTACTTGTAAATCTTTCAAATTGTATTTTATTACTATCAATATTCATGCTTTGTAAAAAATCGCTAACAGTATCAATCATTTCGCCAGGACCACATATGAAGAACTCGTCTATATTTTTGTAGCTTGCATTGTCTTGAAATAGAGCTGTAAGATTACTACTATTAATTCTGCCATTAATACAATTTTGAACATTCTCTCTGGAAAAAAAATGATAAGTCAAAAACTGACTTTGAAAATCTTTTTCTAATCTTATTATATCATCCATAAACATTACACTAGATCTATTTTTATTTCCATAAAGCAGCGTAAATGAACTGTTTGGTTCATTGTGTAATACGTCCTGAATCATAGATAGTGCTGGTGTGATTCCACTTCCAGCACACACAGCCATGTAGTGTTTTGAATTACTATTATTTGCAGATAACGTAAAATTTCCAGTTGGTGGCATAACATTTATTTTGTCACCAACTTTTAATTCTTTAGTTAAAAATGTTGACATTAATCCATTTTTAACAAGCTTTACACCTATTTCAATTTTATGTTGATTTGGAATACAACTTATTGAATAAGATCTTCTAACATCTTCACCATTTATTGAATGTTGTAATGTTATATATTGTCCAGCAACAAAACTAAAAACATTATTATCAACACTTGATACGTCAAAATGGATGCAAACGGAATCACTAGTTAAACTGATAATTTCAGAAACTTCTAAAGGATAAAAATTTTTCATGTTTGCAAAAATACCAATAATTTAATATTAAATAACAATCTAAAAAGTTAATATATAATTTGGTATTTTTGTAAAAAAATTAAAATATGTCAGAAATAATTTTTCAAGAACGTATAGAGGCAGAAAAGAAAATTGAACCAAAAGACTGGATGCCGGAAAAATATCGCAAGCATTTGATAAGACAAATATCACAGCATGCTCATTCCGAAATTATTGGAATGCAACCTGAGGGAGAATGGATTACAAGAGCACCTTCTTTAAGATCAAAAATGATTTTGTTAGCTAAAGTTCAAGACGAAGCTGGTCACGGTCTTTATTTGTATAGTGCATGTGAAACTTTAGGCATTAGTAGAGAAGAACTAGTTAATCAACTTCACAATCAAGAAGCAAAATATTCATCTATTTTTAATTACCCAACATTAAGCTGGGCTGATGTTGGCGCCATAGGATGGTTAGTTGATGGCGCCGCTATTGTAAATCAAGTATCTCTTCAAAGAACTTCTTATGGACCATATTCTAGAGGAATGGTCAAAATATGTAAAGAAGAAAGTTTTCATCAAAGACAAGGATATGAAATTATGACTGAAATGGCTAAAGGAACTAAAGAACAAAAAGAAATGGCCCAAGATGCACTAAATCGATTTTGGTGGCCTTCTATAATGATGTTTGGTCCCCATGATAGTGATTCTCCAAATAGTGGTAATGCCATGAAGTGGAAAATAAAAAGACAGACCAACGATGAGCTAAGACAAAGTTTTATTGATAAAACAGTTCCGCAAGCTGAAATAATTGGACTAAAAATTCCAGACCCTGACTTAAAATGGAATGAGGAAAGAGGACATTATGATTTCGGAGAAATTGATTGGAATGAATTTTGGAAGGTAGTAAATGGCAATGGACCATGCAACGAACAAAGACTTAAGCATCACAAAAAAGCTCATGACGAAGGAAGGTGGGTTAGAGATGCAGCAAAAGCTTATGCCAAAAAAATCAGTAATTAATTAAGTTATGTTAGAAGAAAATTCAGAAGTTTGGGAGGTATTTATTCAAAGTAAAAACGGACTTGCCCACAAGCATGTAGGCAATTTACATGCAAGTGATAAAAAAATGGCTCTTGAAAATGCTAGAGATTTATATACCAGAAGAAATGAAGGTAGTTGTATTTGGGTAGTTAAATCAACTGATATTGTCTCATCAGAGTCTGAAGATAGCGAAGCTTTTTTTGACCCCTCTAATGACAAAATGTATAGACATCCAACTTTTTATAAAATGCCTGATGGAGCAAAACATATATAGATGGATAAGAACTTATTGAATTATACTATCAGATTAGGAGACAATTGTCTTGTTTTAGGGCAAAGAATGTCAATGTGGTGTAGTAATGGACCAACACTTGAAGAAGATATTGCTTTAGCAAATATTAGTTTGGACTTATTTGGCCAAGCAACTGCTTTTTACTCTTTTGCAGAGGAAATTGATAATAAAAATACAGCTGATGATATCGCTTTTAAAAGAGATGCAAATAAGTTTTCGAACTATCTTATTGTTGAGCTTGAAAATACAAACTTTGGCTTTACAATTGTTAGAAACTTTTTCTTTGATTGTTTTCAGTTTTTATTTTACGAAAGATTAAAAAAAAGTGATTGTAAAAATTTATCAGACATTGCTTACAAATCTATCAAAGAAGTAAAATACCATTTACGTCATTCAACTAATTGGCTAATTAGACTAGGTGATGGTACTGACCAAAGCAATCGCAAAGTACAAAATGCACTAAATGAAATTTGGAAATATACAGACGAACTCTTTGAACTTGATGATTTAGATCAATTAATGATTAGCAATGGAGTAGGTGTTGATTCATCAGAATTTAAATCTGAATGGAAAAATTTGGTTGATAAAGCATTAGTTGAAGCTAAACTAAAAATTCCTCAAAACACAAAAATGATTTCTGGAGGAAAACAAGGAAAGCACACAAATTCGTTTACAGAACTAATTTCTGAAATGCAACATATTCCTAGAAAGTATCCTGATGCAAAATGGTAGCGTAGATCAAGTCTGGGATATCCTAAATCAAGTACCTGACCCTGAAATACCAGTAATTTCAATTGTAGAGCTTGGAGTAGTTCGTGACGTTAAATTTATAAATGACTGTTGCATTATTTCTATTACACCTACGTATTCAGGCTGTCCTGCAATAAAAACCTTTGAAGATGATATTAAAAAATCTTTAATTGTAAATAAAATAACGAATTTTAAAATAACCAAAGTTTATGCTCCTGCATGGACAACTGATTGGATGAGTAAAGAAACTAAAGAAAAATTGAAAAATTATGGTATTTCACCACCTTCAAATCAAGTAGTGTGTCCTCAATGTAACTCAAAAAATACAAATATGATCAGCGAGTTTGGTGCAACAGCTTGTAAATCTATGCACAAATGTTTAGATTGTCTGGAGCCTTTTGAGCATTTTAAATGTATTTAACTAATATTTTTTATTTGTTATTTTAGCAGCTTAATATTATTACAATGATTTTATTTGAAATAAAAGATGGAGTTGGAAAAATTTGCTTGAACAGACCAGAAAAGTTTCACTCAGTAGTTAAAAATTTAGCTTTTGAACTACAAAGCAAATTAGACGAATGTGCAGTAAACAATGAGGTAAGAGCAGTATTAATAACCGCTACAGGAAAAGCCTTTTGTGCTGGACAAGATCTAGCCGAAGCAACTGCACCAAACGCTCCAAACATTGGAGAAATCATTCATAAACACTATAACCCAATAGTTAATAAAATAAGAAATTTACAAAAACCTGTTATAGCTGCAGTAAATGGTGTAGCAGCAGGGGCTGGTGCAAGTTTAGCATTATGTTGTGATATTGTCGTTGCCAAGGAAAGCGCATCATTTATCCAGGCATTTTCAATGATTGGTTTAGTTCCAGATAGCGGAGCAACTTATTTCCTTCCCAGATCTATTGGAACCCAAAAAGCAGCTGCACTTATGATGACAGCCGAGCCTATAAAATCTAAAGAAGCGGCTGAGATGGGAATGATTTTCAAATGCTATTCTGAAGATGAGTTCGAGAGAGAGAGTTGGAATTTAGCTTGTAAGCTAGCAAAAATGCCCACCAAAGGACTAGCATTTACCAAAAAACTTCTTAATTCAACATTTTCTAATAATTTAGAACAACAACTAAACTTAGAAAAAAAATATCAAATTATGGCAGCTGAAACAGAAGATTTTAGTGAGGGTGTAAATGCGTTTTTAGAAAAAAGAAAACCAAATTTTAAAGGAAAATGAAAAAAGTAAGTGTAATTGGCGCTGGAACTATGGGAATGGGTATTGCTCAAATTGCAGCTACACATGGTCATTCTGTTTGTCTTTATGATAATTTTCAAGATGCAATAAAGATTGCACAAGACAAAATTGAAAAAATACTTTTAAGGTTAATTGAAAAAGATAGAATAACTTTAAATCAAAAGAACGAAATTCTCAGTCGTATTAATTTTTCAAACAAATTAAGTGACATTAGCAATAGTGATTTTGTTGTGGAAGCTATTATTGAAGACTTGGATATTAAAAAAGAAATGTTTTCGAAAATTGAAGCTATTGTATCAACAGAATGTATTATTGCCACCAATACATCATCACTATCAATTGCTTCAATTGCCTCAGCATGCGAAAGTTCAAGTAGAGTAATTGGTGTACATTTTTTCAATCCTGCTCCTTTAATGCCCTTAGTTGAAATTATTCCCTCTGTTCAAACTTCAAAAAACACATTAAATAAGACAAAAAATTTAATTCTTGACTGGAAAAAAATTGCAGTAGAAGCAAAAGATACTCCAGGATTTATAGTAAATAGAGTTGCTAGACCTTTTTATGGAGAAGCAATAAGAATTTATGAAGAAGGTATTGCCAGTTTTTCAACAATTGATTGGGCAATGAAAGAAATAGGTGGTTTTAAAATGGGACCTTTTGAACTAATGGACTACATTGGAAATGATGTAAATTATACTGTAACCGAAACTGTATTTAAATCATTTTATTATGACCCAAGATATAAACCAGCTTTCACACAAAAGAGATTAAAAGAAGCTGGGTATCTAGGAAGAAAATCAGGTAAAGGATTTTATGATTATTCATTACCAATACCGAAACCAAATACAAATCATCAATTAGGTGAACAGATTTTTACAAGAATTTTAGCTATGCTTGTAAATGAAGCAGCGGACGCAGTTTATTTAAATATTGCATCAAAAGAAGATGTTGAATTAGCAATGAAAAAAGGTGTAAATTACCCTAAGGGACTTTTACAATGGGCTGACGAGATTGGATTAAAGAAAATTTTAACTCAATTAGAAAACTTACTAAATCTATACAACGAAGACAGATACAGACCATCACCATTGCTAAAAAAATTAATCAAAAATAACAAAACATTTTTTTAATGAGCATAGCAAAAAAAGTAGTTGATGAAATGATTGTTAATGATGAATTTAGCAAGTGGTTAGGAATTAAAGTTTTAGTTATAGATGAAGGACATTGTGTTTTACAAATGAAAGTAAGAAAAGAAATGACTAATGGATTTAATATTGCACACGGAGGTATTACATACGCTCTTGCTGATAGTGCTCTCGCATTTGCAGCAAATACATATGGAATAAAATCTGTATCAATTGAGACATCTATTTCGCATACAAAAAAAGTTGTAACTGGAGATATCTTAAGCTGCTACACAAAAGAAATTAATAGATCAAACAAAACTGCAATATATTATGTAACAATTAAAAATCAAGATGATATTGAAGTTGCACATTTTAAAGGAACAGTATTTATAACCAATAAAAAATGGTTTAAGAATTAATATTATGATTTACGAATTTGATGGATACAAGCCCGTAATAAATCCTTCGTCATATGTTCACAAGGAAGCGACAATAATTGGAAATGTTATTATTGGAAAAGATGTTTACATTGGTCCCGGCGCTTCTTTAAGAGGAGACTGGGGACAGATAATTATAAAAGATGGATGCAATATCCAAGACAATTGTATAATACATATTTTTCCAGGTAAAAATGTGGTGCTTGAAAAAAATTCTCACATTGGCCATGGCGCAATTATACATGGTGCTAATATTGGCGAAAATTCACTCATCGGCATGAACGCTGTAATTATGGATGATGCAAAAATTGGAAATGAATGTATTGTTGGTGCGCTTTGCTTTGTAAAGTCAAAAATGATAATCCCAAACAGAAAAATTATAGTTGGGAATCCAGCACAAATTAAAGGAGATGTATCAGATGAAATGATTAAATGGAAAACAAAAGGCACCAAATTATATCAAACTTTACCTCAAGAATGTAGAAAATTAATGAGAGTTTGTGAACCTTTAATTGAAATTGATAAAAACAGAAAAGAAAAGCAAAAAATAACTTTCGATACCTGGAAAAATACAAAGTCATAAACACAATCAAAAAATATGTTGTAACTTTTTTATAAATATCAAATTAAATCACTAAAAAATCTTTAATGATTATATTACAAAAATAAATGGTCAAATGAACAAATACGAAAATTATGTTTTAGGAAAATGGATTTACGGAGATGATTTAGGTACTCCTCTGTACAATGCCGTTAATGGACAACAAATTGGCTCTGCTAGCACTAAAGGATTAGGTTTTGCACAAATTATGAATTATGCTAGAAAAATTGGAGGTCCTAAATTGAGAAAGATGACCTTTCAGGAAAGAGGTTTAATGCTGAAAAAATTGGCTCTCCATTTACACTCAATCAAAAATAAATTTTATCCACTTAGCTTTCAAACAGGCGCTACAAAATTAGATAGCTGGATTGATATTGAGGGAGGAATTGGAAATTTATTCACTAACGCATCTTTAAGGAGACAATTTCCTGACTTACCTTATCATGTTGAAGGAAATGCTGCATCACTATCAAAAAATGGCACCTTCATAGGACATCACATAATGGTTCCAAAACAAGGTGTAGCGATACATATTAATGCCTTCAACTTTCCAATATGGGGAATGCTTGAAAAAATAGCAGTAAATTTAATGGCAGGCGTTCCAGCAGTTGTAAAACCTGCTACGATAACATCTTATCTAACACAATTTATGGTTAGAGAAATAATAGCTTCAAAAATTTTACCTGAAGGAAGTTTACAACTAATTTGTGGTAGTGCCAGAGGTATATTAGATTCAGTTACATCTGAAGATGTAGTTACCTTTACTGGAAGTGCAGATACTGGAGTTCAACTAAAATCTCATTCAAAAATTATTAAAGAATCTGTTCCTTTTAATATGGAGGCGGATTCACTCAATTGTACAGTATTGGCTGAAGATGCTGTGCCTGGAACTACTGATTTTAATATTTTTATTAAAGAAGTTATTAAAGAAATTACAGTAAAAGCTGGTCAAAAATGTACTGCAATTCGAAGAATAATCGTTCCAGAAAAACTTATTGATGATGTTAAAAATGCATTGCAAGATAAATTAAGTAAAACAATAATTGGAAATCCTACCACTGATGGCGTAAAGATGGGCTCTTTAGCAGGAATAGATCAAAAAAAAGAAGTTTATAATCAAGTTAAATTGTTAAAAAATTCTCAAGAAATTATTTTTGGAAGTTTAGAAGATTTTGATGTTGTAGATGCAGATAAAAATAAAGGGGCATTTATGTCTCCAATTTTATTTTTAAATGAATATCCTTTTGAAAAAACTGATTGTCATAATATTGAAGCTTTTGGTCCTGTATCAACTATTATGCCATATTCTAATATTGAAGATGCAATTAAGTTAGCTAGAATGGGTAAAGGATCTTTAGTTTGTTCTATTATTACAAGTGACATGAAAATTGCTGAAAAATTTGTTTTAGGGGCTTCATCGATGCACGGAAGAATTTTAATATTAAATGAGTCCTGCGCCAAAGAAAGCACAGGTCATGGTTCTCCAATGCCATTACTCACTCATGGGGGACCTGGAAGAGCAGGTGGTGGAGAAGAAATGGGGGGCATTAGGGGTATAAAGCACTACTTACAAAGGACTGCTATCCAAGGACACCCCACAACTATAACAAATGTTACTAAACAATATCAAGTTGGTGGAAAGCAAAATACTGATGGTCCTCATATTTTCAGAAAACATTTTGAAGAAATTGAAATTGGAGATACAGTAATTACGGATGAACACTTAGTAACACTAGACAATATTGAAGATTTTGCAGAACTTTCAGGTGACAAATTTTATGCCCACATGGACGAAAACTCCTTAGACGGAACTATATTTACAGAGAGAGTTGCTCATGGATATTATATTATGTCAAGAGCAGCGGGGTTGTTTGTTGATCCAGAAAAAGGACCTGTTTTATTGAATTATGGAATTGATGAGTGTAGATTTACTAAACCTGTATATCCTGGAATGACAATAAAAGTACGTCTTACAGCAAAAGAAAAAATTGAACAAGAAAAAAAAGATGATGATATTGCAAAAGGTATTGTTAAATTTTTAGTAGATGTATATGATGATGAAGGTGAAACAGTTATGCTAGGCACAATTTTAACTATGGTTAAAAAAATAAATCAAAAATAGTAGCGTTGAAGATTGATAAAAAAATATTAGAAACTGCTTTTGAACTGATGTGTACGGCTAGAGAATTGAGTCAAATTTATGAAGACAATAAAGAAGTTACTTCAAAATATGTGCATGCAACTTCAAAAGGACACGAAGCAATTCAAATAGCATTAGGATTACAACTAAAAGAATACGATTGGGTAGCTCCTTACTATAGAGATGATTCTATTCTTTTAAGTATTGGTATATCTCCATATGAACTAATGTTGCAATTAATGTGTAAAAAAGATGATCCTTTTTCAGGTGGAAGGACATACTATTCCCACCCATCACTAAACAAAGAAGGTTATCCAAAAATACCACATCAATCTTCTGCTACCGGAATGCAGGCCATTCCAACTACTGGAGTTGCAATGGGAATTCAGTACTTAGAAAAAGAAGAACTTGAGGTTCCAAAAAAAGGAAAAGAACCTGTTGTTGTTTGTTCTTTAGGTGATGCATCAATTACAGAGGGTGAAGTTGCCGAAGCATTTCAGATGGCAACTATAAAGAAATTACCAATTTTATATTTAGTACAAGATAATGAATGGGATATATCTGCACATTCTAGTGAAACACGAGCAGTTGATGTCTCTCATTATGCAAAAGGCTTCGGATTAGAAACCTATACAATTGATGGTACTAACTTTTCTTTAGCATATAAAACCATTAAAGAAATTTTTTCTAAGATCAGAAAAAAAAGAACTCCGATTCTGCTTCATGCAAAGGTTCCACTATTAAATCATCATACATCAGGTGTTAGAATGGAATGGTATAGAGATGACTTAGAAGAAGCATTTAAAAAAGATCCATTTCCCAAACTTCGAAATGATTTATCAAAAACAGGTTTTTCTGAAAAAAAAATAATACAAATAGAGAAAAATGCAAAATTGAAAGTAAAAAATGATTACAATAAAGCACTTAAATCTAATGAACCTGATAGAAATGATTTATATAATCACGATTTTGCACCCACTGAAATAAATGAAGAAAAAGGAATAAGGAAACCTAAAGGAAAAGCAGCAACAGTGATGGTTGATGCAGCATTGTTTGCCATAAAAGAACTTATGCACAAGTATCCAAACTGTCTTTTGTATGGACAAGATGTTGGTCGTAGACTTGGCGGTGTTTTTAGAGAAGCCGCAACACTAGCTGAAACTTTTGGTGATAATAGAGTATTTAACACTCCTATTCAAGAAGCATTTATAATAGGAAGTACAGTAGGAATGTCAGCTGTTGGTTTAAAACCAATTGTTGAAGTGCAATTCGCAGATTACATTTGGCCAGGACTAAATCAATTATTTACTGAAGTTAGTAGATCATACTATTTATCAAACGGAAAGTGGCCTGTTAGTTGTATTATTCGTGTTCCTATTGGGGCCTATGGAAGTGGTGGTCCATATCATTCATCATCAGTTGAATCAATTTTAACAAATATTAAAGGAATTAAAATTGCATATCCTTCAACTGGAGCAGATCTCAAAGGACTTATGAAGTCCGCTTTTCATGATCCTAATCCTGTTATAATGTTAGAACACAAAGGTCTA